>Ga0065712_10067989_pt1 | contig 17819 bp, 38 predicted proteins | sample MisRhiReplicate1_FD_59099 | JGI IMG/M metagenome (GOLD analysis project Ga0065712, IMG submission 59099) | Miscanthus rhizosphere microbial communities from Kellogg Biological Station, MSU, sample Rhizosphere Soil Replicate 1: eDNA_1 v3... | ecosystem: Host-associated > Plants > Roots >...
CGGCGCTGCCGACACCGAAGCCACCGGCACGCCCGCGCGGCGCGCAGAACGCACTCGATCATTTCGGCGGTGAGCCCGATAACGGCGCCGGCGAGACCGACACGCGCCCGCCGCCGACGGCGAAAGGCGATCGCTTCTATCGCGAGCCCGAACCGACAGAAGACCGCACCTTGCCCGAGACCGACAAGCCCGAGCCGAAGACGGTCGACACCGTCGATCAATCCACCGGCGAGATCACCAGCCATGCGGAGATTCCGCAGGTCCGGCTCGATGTCGCCCACGAGCGCGGCGTCGAGGCCAAGCGCACCGGGCTCAAGCGCACCGCACCGCCCGGCGAATATCGCGAGGCCGGCCGCGAGGCCGAGCTTGAAGCGTGGCGCAAGGGTTGGGACGGCGCGCCGCTGGAAGGCGGTGGATGATGCCGAACACCAGTCCCGATGCACCAGTGCTCACGCTCAAAGAGGCGTCGCAGTTTCTCGGCCTGAGCATCCCGACGCTGTATCGGCTCGGCAAGAAGGGCGACATCGAATTGATCCGCGTCGGCGAGCGCGGCACGCGCGTCACCAAGGTCAGCCTCGACCGCTACCTGAAGAACGCCAAGCGCGTGAAGTGAAAGGTGCGTCATGGTTCGCACGGCTTTGATCGACACCGTCGCGCGGATCGTCGACGAAAAGCCGATCCGGTTTGCGTTCGTGCTGGCGATGATTCCGGTGGTGATGTTCACGATCGTGGACATCGGCAGGACCAAGACGCCGGCGCCGGTCGTGCCGGCGAAAGCGCCGCCGGTCGACGTCGGGCCGCGCGTCGTGAGGACCGAGAGCATCAGCACGCTTGACGGTCGATGGAGCGCGTTCGCTTCACCGCCGCCGACGATCGAGAAGCAAGAGGTTCGTCCCGTCGCTCGCGAGCGCGACGTGGCGGATGCGGTGTCCGGGGCGGCTGGCCTAGCCCCCCAGCCGGACAAGCCGTCCCGGCACCGTCTCAAGACCACGCGCGTGCGGCTCGTTGATGTGTGCAGCCGGCACGGCATGAGGCGCGTGAATCTCAAGCGGCCAAACGGCTGGCCATACTGGAGATGCCGACGCTGACCGTGAACGCGATGACACGGACAAACAAACATCGCAGCAAAATGGAGATCGATCAATGAAAAGCCCGAAGACGCAGGAAGGCGCCGTTAGCATCACCGAAATCGAACTGACCCGCATGCAATTCCATGTGGTCGGCGAGTCACCGTTGGTGCCGCATGCCGTATCGCTCAAAGCAAGGCAGCAACTCATCGAGCCGCCGGGAAAAAAGAACGAAGCCGAAAAGGCCACGACGAAAAAGCACGAGCCGTTCGATGAATATCGCGAGGCGGCTTACCAGTTCGTCGACGATGATCAGCCGACGCGGCTCTATATGCCGGGCGCCGCATTCCATTCCGCGATGGCAACGGTTGCCATCGACATGGTCGGCGCCAAGAAGGCGCAGGTTGGCCGTCTCACGACCGTGGTCGAAGAGATGGTGCCCGTGTGGGGCGTGCCGCAAATCTTTTCGACCGTCGTCAAGTCGAGCGACATTCGACGGACACCAGATATTCGCACGCTGCCGATCCTGCCGAAGTGGGCGGCCGTGTTCACCGTGTCGTTTGTCGGCAGCCTGATCAAGACCGCGAGCGTTGCAAATCTTCTGGGTGCGGCCGGTGTCATCATCGGCATTGGTGACGGGCGCCCAGAGAAGGGGAAATTGGCAAACGGCAAATTTAAGGTCGTATCGGAAGACGATCCAGAACTGCTGTCGATCATGAAGTCCGGCGGACGCAAGCCGCAAGACGAAGCGCTGCGCGAGCCACGTTTCTACAATCTCGAAACGGAAAGGCTGTTGAACTGGCTCGTCGCGGAGCGCGCCCGGCGACACGCAACGCCACCGAGAGAGCACAAACCAAGGTCGCCTGCCGCCGCTCCTGCCATTGCCGCCAAGGCTGCAGGGCGGAAGCGCAACGGCGGTGCCAAGACCAGCGCGACGTGACCGGATGAGTCACGACGTGACGCGACGTGACTAGACGAGACGAGACCAACGTGACCTGACGCGACCCGGCCGGATTCGCCGCGCCGCGATCTGACCAGACCTGACTTGACAAGATGCGACAAGACCAACGCGACCTGACCGGACGTGACCGGACCTGACCCGAAGTGCCACGACTGGATGCGACATGACCAACGCGACCGGACCTGACGAGACGTGACTGGATGCGACCGGACCAGCCAAGCAATGACCGGACAAGACGTGACATGACCAACGGGACACGACGTGACAGGCCGCGACTTGATGCGATCCGACGAGACGCGGCGTGCCGGCGACCAACGCGACCGGACAGGGTTTGACGTGACGTGATCGGACACGACATGACCAACACGACGCGACCGGACGTGACAAGGCCTGACATGGTGGGACCAGACCGGACTCGACCGGACGTGACGAGACCAACGCGACCGGACGTGCCGCGACGCGAAGCGACCTGACAAGCTACGACGCGACCGGACGAGACAAGCCATGACCAACGCGACCGGGCAAGACCTGATCCGACGAGACTCGATCTGCCGCGACATGACTGGACCGAACGCGACGAGACCAACATGACGAGACCGGACGAGCTTGGACTTGACGCGACGAGACCGGGCGAGCCGCGACGCGACTCGACAAGACCAACGGGACACGACGTGACAAGACTGGATGCGACAAGGCGTGACGCGGCATGGCGAGACCAACGCGACGAGATGCGGCACGACACGACGCGGCTAGACGTGGCCTGACTCGACACGACCAACGCGACCAGACCAGCCCGGACGCGGCAAGGTGAGACATGATGCGACCTGACATGACAAGACGCGGCATGACGAGACCAACGAGCCGAGACATGACCCGGTGAGACCTGACCCGACATGACCTGACAAGACGTGACCAACGCGACGAAAAGGAAGGAAGAGGCCAAATGGCGAAGCGGACGACGAAAAAGAAAACGAGAGCGAGCGCATCCGTCGCGGCTCAAGTCATCGCCGCGATGGAACGGAAGACGGGGCGCAATGTCGTCCCCGCGACTCTCGTGCGAGAGGCGCAAAATCCAAAGCATCCGCTGCACCATCGCTTCGAATGGGACGACTCGATCGCCGCTCACAAGCACCGCCTCGACATCGCGCAGAAAATTATTTCGTCGGTGCGTGTTGTGACTACTCACGGGACGATAAAAATCTCAAGCGTCGGCTACGTGCGCGATCCGACGTTGCCGCCAGATGTTGCAGGTTACGTGTCGGTCGCGCGTCTGCGAACCGAGAGGGAGCATGCCGAAGAGACGATTTTGTACGAAGTCGGCCAAGTGGTCGCGCACTTGGAGCGGGCGCGCGAGCTTGCGTTCGCTCTGGACATGGCCGCCGAATTCGATGCGGCATGGAGCGGCGCCCAGCAATTGCAATCTCGACTGCGCAAGGGGGCAGCACGCGGGCGTGCTGAGATAAGGACTGGTGCTTCGGCATGACCTGACAAGACATGACCAACAAGCCGAGACGTGACGTGACCGGACTAGACGTGGCTCGTCATGACGAGCCGAGACCAACGTGACACGAAATGACGAGCCACGACGAGATACGGCCGGCCGAGACGAGACCAACGCGACCTGACGCGCCGCGACGTGACCTGACGAGACAGGACCGGATGCGACCGGGCGAGCTATGACGTGATGCGGCAAGACCTGACCAACGCGACACGACGAGCCTCGATGAGACCCGACAAAGGCGCGACATGACATGACGGGACTGGACCGATGATGACCGACAAAGACATTGAATGGCAGGACGCTGGCCGCGAGCCGAAGGTCGCGCCGAATCCGGACTATCCGCACGGCATTGATCTCGACGTGTCGGACGGCATCAAGCCGGCATGCGTCGTCAAGCTGGCCTATCCGGCCAAGCGCGTCGGCCGTTACGTGATCAAGTGCAGGACGTGCGGATGGGTTGGCATCATCTCGACCGCTGGCCGTCCTGACGATCCGCGCTCGGTGACGATCCCGTGCCTGCGGGTGCTGCAATGACCGCCACGCTCAAGCAAGACTTCACGCTCACGCTGCGCGACTTCATCACTGCCGTCGACAGGAATGTCGTGAAGATTTTCGAGCGCAACGGCGTGATCGAGCCGATGTGGCACTGCATCACGGCATCCGGCGAGCACCGGATCGAGCCGTCGCCGGCAGGCGACAAGGATTTGGCTGCGATCCTGATGCGCGTCTACTTCGTGCTGCACAACGTGACGCGCTATGCCTTCATTGATGAGGCGTGGACGCTGATGCTGCCGCCCGACGTCAGCGACGACGAACTGCGCGAGATCGCGCGGCGCGGGCTCGCCGATCATCCCGGCCGTGTCGAAGTGCTGATGTATCAGGTCGAAGACGAGAGCGGAGCGCTCAGCGCGCATCGCAACATCATCCGCGCGGGCGGCGGCAAGCCCACGCTCGGCCCGCTCGAATTCTTTGAGACCAAGGAAAGCGAAGGCCGCTTTATCGGCATGCTGCCGCAGCGAGGGACGATGCAATGAACACGACGTTGGTGCTGATCCTGTTTCTCGTGCTGCTCGCGCTTGTGCTGCCGGCGCGGTTCGACCCGGCGATCAAGCTGAAGGAATGGAATGACGATAATCGATGATGCGCAGCGAGGGACGATGCAATGACACGAGATGAGCATCTGGCTTGGTGCAAGCGGCGCGCTCTCGAATACGTCGACCACGGCAATCTGTTGCAAGCATGGGCGTCGATGGGAAGCGACATGAGCAAGCACCCCGAAACGCGAAATCACCCGGGCCTCGAACTTGGCATGGGGCTGATGATGACGGGTGACCTATCGCGCAAGGATGCGATGCGACGTTTCATCGAGGGCTTCCAATGACCCGGCAGCCGTTCCACTTCGGGCCCGATCATCATCTCAAGCGCACCGGCGCGTGCCCAAGCTGCAGCCGGCAACTCACCGGCGCGACCGCGATGAGTCAGGGCGACAAGCCGAGCGACAATCGTCCGAAACGTGGTGACGCGACGATCTGCATTTACTGCGGCGCGTTGCTGGTCTTCACGCGCGGGCTGAAGTTGCGCCACGCGACCGAAGACGAGCGCCGTGAGATCGGCGCGATGCCGACGGTGCAAACCATCCTGATGGCGCAGGCTGCAATGAGCGGGAAGAAACCGTCATGACCGGAAAGTATTCGCTCGGAGATGGGCCGATCTCGCCGGAATACGAACGGCAGATGAGCGCGCTCGCAAAAGCGCTCAACGAGATGTTCAACGGCCAGCTTAAAGGTCGCGATCGCAAGACCGGCTTCGTCCTGATGGTCTATCCGTTCGACGACCACGGCGGCACCGACGGGCGCTGCAATTACATCAGCAACGGTGCCGATCGGCGCGACGTCGTCAAGCTGATGAAGGAAATGATTAAGCGGTTCGAGGGACAGCCCGAGATGAAGGGGAAAGCGTGATGGCGAGCCGCGAGTATTTCGTCGTCGACTGCGAAGGCTATATTTCCATTTCGCCTGAGACGAAGGGGCATGAGCTTGAGCCGGAAGCGTTCGCGACGCTCAAGGCGGCGACGAAGCGCGCCACCAAGCTCGCCGAGCACGAGCCCGGCCGCACCGTCGTGGTCACGCGCGCGGTCGCTTACATCACGTGCCCGGTGCTCAAACCGAAAATCGAGATTCGCAAACTGTGAGGACACCGATGAAACGCGCGCCGTGGAGCGATGAAGAGGTCAAGGCCCTGAACCGTTTTCAGAGCTACGGATTCGTTCACCCGTTCACGTGCGGCAACGAGCACGGGACTCAGGATGACCGCGTGCTGATCGCCACGCGCGACGGCTGGATATGCCCCGGCTGCGACTACAAGCAAACGTGGGCCTACGAAATCATGTTCGAACCGCTGGTCAACCCGCTCGACAACCTTCAACCGGAGAAAGGAAACGACGCATGATCACCCTTGAGAAGCTCGACGCCGTGAAGGGCGTGGTCGACAAGCTGATGACGCAAGGCCAGATGCTCTATGACGACATCACCGAAACGGCGAAAGATCGTGCGCGCCTTTTGAGCGAGGTCACCGAGCACGAGCAGACGATCGACAAGCTCAACGGCGAGATCGCCGATCTGCAGGCGCGCAACCGCGATCTTGAACTGCGCAACAGCCGGCTGGTCGACGACCTGATGAAGTTCGAGACGCAGTACAACGAAGCGAGCGCGCTGCTCGACAGCGTGCGCGCTACAGTCGACCGCAAGCGCGGCAACGGCAATCTCGCCAGCCTGCTGGACCGAGCCCGACAGTCAACCGACAAGAGACCGACGGGCCAGATGATGACGGCGCGCGGAGCGCCGACGCTCGGTGAAGGTGGCCTGTCATGAAAGCATCAATCGAAGTTGAGAACCGCAACGAAGCCAAGGCGATCACCACCGGGCTGGAAGACCCGGCGACGCGTGCCTTCGTCGTCGTCATGGGCGCGCTCGCGGCGCTGCCGAGCGATCGGGCCCGCAAGCGTGTGCTGCAATACGTCACCGATTATCTCGACGAGCAGCGCGAGCAAGCCAACGCCGATTATACCGAACAGCACAGGGGAACGGCAGCGTCCGATGGTGGCACGTAAAAACACGTTCAATACGTCGTTTCAGGGCAAGCCAAGCCAGCGCCCTGATCGCAAGGCGCTCGCGCTGATGCGCCGCGCCGACACCGAGCGCGACAGCCACGGCTTCTCGATGACCGGCGAGCGCAAGCGCGGCGTGTTCGTTGACCCGAACATGAAGGTGACGCTGCCGCGCCTGCAGTTTCTGGAAAAGCCTGACGAGGGCGACCTGCCATGACCGCACCGATGCGCCGCTACCTGCTCAACAAGCAGATCGCGATCGAGTCGCGGCGCATCGCCCACGTGGCGACCAAGACATGCAAATTTGCATTTGACGGCACTGATCACGACGACGAGCACACCGGCAACTGCAACAAGCTCAAGCGCGCGATCGAGACGCTCGCGCTGCAGGTCAAGCTCGCCGCGCTGCAGCCGGCACCGGGCGAGCGCGAGGAAGCGCCGCCGCTGTTCGAACAGGAGGAAGCTGAAGCATGAGCGACTTCGATCCGATCAAGGCGCAGCGCGAAGAGCTTGTCGGCTGGAACGACTGGCGCAAGCGGCTGAAGGTGATCGCGATGCACAAAGAGGAATTGATCGACGAAGCCACCACCGAGCGCGATGCGCTGTTGGGCACGGCTTCGCTGCTCGACGGCATGATCGAGAAGGGACAGGCCCGGCTGCGCGCGCTGGAAGATGAGCGCGACGCCAAGGCGAAGGGCGAGCCGTCGTCACAGGAAGCGCCGCCGTGAGCGACCGCGCCATCCGCTGGATTGCCGTGTCCGTCTCGCTGGTGGCGTGGGCGATGATCATTTGGGCGGTGGCCAGCGCCGTCAACGGTTGCGGGGTGCATGCAGCATGACAAGGGAGTCACGGCAATGAAGGGCCACAGCGTCATCCGCCTGCCCGAAGTCGAGCGGCGCACCGGCTTCTCGCGCCCGACGATCTATCGGCTGATGCAAGCCGGCACGTTCCCGCATTTCGTGCGGATCGGTGCGCGATCGATCGGTTGGGTTGAGGAAGAAATTGACCGCTACGTCGAGAGCAAGATAGCAACGCGCGATCGCGACGCGGCCCACCGGCAAGAGCAGGACCGATGACGTTCTCGTCGAAGTTCGCGCTGCGCGATCGCGTGTGGATCGATGGCGACGACACGATCACCGCGACCGTCATCGGCTTTGCGTTCTACGGGCAGACCACCGAAGTGCAAATCTCGTGGGTCCACGCGGGCGCGATCCAGACCGTGTGGGCTGCGGAGTGGCGGCTGACGCACGCGGAGGGATGAGATGAAGCCGGCCGAGATCGCCGCACACATCGAGCACGTCGCGCGCATGGGCGGGCCCGGCGCGTGGATGCGCAACCAAGAGCTTCTCGCCGGCCGCTGGCTGGTGAAGCCGGGCTCGGTGCCGTGGCTGCCGGCGGAAGACTGGGACGACGGGTGCATCATCAGCGTCGACGCCGACGATCGCGTGCGGCTGGTCGCGCTGGCGGCCAAGCGGCCCGGGCGCGGTGCCTTCAAGCGGCTGGTCGCGCTGATCCGCGCGGCCGGGCTCTCTCCGGTGGTGGTGACGCCGACGGATCGGTTAGCGGCGCATCTCAAGCGGCGGGGCTGGCGCATGCGCGTGACCGGCAGCGGCGAGACGGCGCAGACGATCTGGTATCCGCGACGTTCGAGAGGCTAGGCAACTCTTTCCTGCCTTTGGGGGAAGGCGGTGTTAACGGATTGTAAAGGTCACATAATGTCTCGTATGAAGCCTGCGCCGACGTCGAGTCGACCGCCGCCGGTCGACGATCCGATGTCGGCGCTAATCGAGGCTCTCGTTGACATCGCGGTTGACCGTGAGTGGGAGCGCCTGCACGAACGGGGAAAGAAAAACGATGACGACGACAAAGCCGCTGCGCGCCGTGATGTACGCTCGGTACTCGACGGACCATCAAAACGACGCTTCCATCGACGATCAGTTCCTGCTCTGCCGACGCCTCGCAGACCGCGAGAAGAACGTTAGCATCGTGCGGCAGTTTGCTGATCGAGCCGCGACCAGCGCCACGCTGGAAGATCGTCCCGGCATGGGCGAGTTGATGTCACTCGCACAAGCTGGCGGTTTCGAAGTGTTGGTTTCCGAAGGGCTCGACCGCATATCGCGTAGCGATGTCGATCTGCCGTTCCTGAACAGGTTCTTTGCCTACTACAAAATCAAAATTCTGACCGCGAAAGAAGGTTGGGTGAACGACATGCACATCGGCTTCCGTGGCATGATGGGCAAGATGTTTCTGAAGGATGTGGCCGATAACGTGCGGCGCAATTTTGCCGCCAAGATCGAGAACGGAAAAATCCCCGGATCGATCGCCTACGGCTACAAGCGCCTACCCGATCAGCCCGGTGTTCAAGTCATCAACGAAGAGCAGGCCAAGGTCGTGCAGCGCGTCTATCGCGAGTATGTGAGCGGGCGCACGCCGCGCGAAATCGTCGAAGGCTTGAACGCTGATGGCATCCCCGCGCCGCGTGGCGGAGTGTGGAGTCTCTACACAATACTCAGCGGCGGCAGCAGGAGCATGCTTGGCAACCCGATCTACAAGGGCGAGTTGGTGTGGGGACGGCGCAAGAACATCATCCATTGGCAAACGCAACGGAAGGCGCGTCAGCAAACCAGCGAAAGTGAGTGGCAGCGCAAGGCTCGCCCTGATCTCATGATCGTCCAGCCGGAATTATGGGAGGCTGCGAATACTCTGCGAACAAGCAAGGCTCGGCGCAAGGGCACCCCGAATGCAACGCCGCCCGGCCAGCGTAAGCACCTGCTCGCGGGTCTACTGCGATGTGGCGTGTGCAATGGTCCGATGCGGATCACGCACAACAATGGCGTCGGGCAGCGCGTGTCATGCACGACGGCATATCTTCATCGGACCTGCGCGAACAAGAAGAGCTATGACGTCGGCAAGCTGGAGCGCGCGGTGATCGATCGCATGCGCGACGAACTCGTTGACCCGGCGCGCATCATGCAGGCAACCAAGATCGGCGTTGCGAAGTTTGCTGAGAAGGCAAAGCAGAACCGCGCCGACAAGCTATCGCTCGAAAAGTTGTTAGCTCGCGTCGAGCTAAAGATCACGCGCGTGACCTATGCCATCACCGAGAGCGACGATCCGGTCGAAGAGTTGATCGCCGCCCTGCCGCCGCTGAAGACCGAGCGGGCCAATCTGGTGGAGCAACTTCGACTGTTGCAAGCCGACAGCAACGTCGTCGAATTCCATCCGAAGATGCTCGACGCCTACCGGCAGATCGTCGAGGAACTGCACGGCTACCTGACCAATGAGAATATCGATCCTGACAAGCGCGATGCCGCGCGGATGGCGTTCCGCCGGCTGATCGACTCTGTCGTGGTGCATCAGACCGGCTGGGCCAAGCCTTATGATCTGTCGCTGTACGGGCGGCTCAGCGCCATCATGGGCGGGACGAAACTCTTCCCCACCGCCGAGCGCGTGCAGAAAGTCGCTGCGGCACAAGGGTCTGCATTGTGTGATAGCGCGGGTCCGGCGAAGGGGGGACCCACGCAAACACACAATCCAAATGACGTTGTTTTCTTGGGCCGCTGGCAAGCGAAGGCAGCCTGATACGTGCGACCATCCAAGCAATGGAGCAAGCCAAAATGGGAAAGCTCAACGCCGCGATCGCCGACATCCCGCTGCCTGATCGGCTGCGCCATCTGCCGGTGAGCGACACCGGATTCCCGGTGCCGTGGTTCGTCGAGTGGATCGACGACAAGCCGGACTTCCGCGTGATGGATTCACGGAAGTGGGCGCGCGCGGTGCGCTCCGATCTGTGCTGGCTGTGCGGCAACACGCTCGGCCGCTTCAAGGTGTTCACGGCCGGGCCGATGTGCGCCGTCAACAGGACGTCGGCCGAGCCGCCATCGCATCGCGGTTGTGCCGAATATGCCGTGAAGGCGTGCCCGTTCCTGACCAAGCCGCGCATGCGCCGCAACAACACGGACCTGCCAGAGCAGCACCAGAAGCCCGGCGGGCTCATGCTGGAGCGCAACCCGGGCTGCACGCTGCTGTGGATTTGCCACGACTATCGGGTGATCAAGACGGAGGGCGGGCCGATCATCAAGATGGGCGAGCCGGTGGAGATCGTCGCCTATGCCGGCGGCGGGCTGGCGACGCGCGCAGAGGTCGACGCGTCGATCGCGTCTGGCCTGCCGCTGCTCAAAGCTGAATGCTTCAACGAAGACGACAGGCGCGTGCTCGCGCGCCAGATGGAGCGCGCCGAAGCGGTGTTCAGACTGAAGCTGAAGACGGTTGCCACCGAGACCGATCGCGCTGCACTGGCGGGGCGGATCGCATCATAGGAGCAAGAGCATGGACACGCAGAGCATCACCCTCGATCCGTCAAAGGCGCGCGAACTCTGGCGTGCCTATCGCAAGCATCAGCACTACAGCGAGCCGATCGATCGCGAGATCATGGCGGCCTATCAGAAGCTCGCGCAGGGCAAGCTGATCATCAAGGCGCTCGACAGCATCGCGAAGGCAGGGCTCGGCGCCGACGGCTTCCCCAAGCTCGCGATCGTGCGCGCCGACAAGAAGGCGTGCCGCGTCGACATGAACGACAACGGCGCCTGCACCATGTTTGCCGAAGGCACCAACCGGCCGTGGCGCACGCCGGCGCTCAACAACTCGTGCATGTTCAATTTCCCGCGCGGCTCATTCACCGGTGCAGCCACACGCTACGGCGGGCGCGCGATCACGCCGCTGATCCCGATTGATCATCGGCCGAAGCGCGGGCTCGCGAACTATCACATCTTGTTCGAGGCCGAATGGTCGCGCGTGCCGCCGCGCGATCCGTATCTGCTGCGCCGCATCGGTAAAAGCGATATGTGGGTTGTGCTGGCCATGTGGGACTTGACCGAGATCGAGCGTGCGGCGCTGGCGGCGCGGATCGCATGAGCGCCGACGCCAAGGCGGGATGGGAAGTCGAAGGCTTCATCGAGCGGCTGACCCGGCGCGATGACGGCAACAGCGAGCGGCTCGTGCTCGAAGCCATCTCGCACTTGCGCGCGTTCTCGCGCGACTGTGACGCGCTGCGCGACGCTCGCCATACCGACTCGCAGCGCATGGTCGTAATGGCTGATAACTACGAGCGGCTCGACGACAGGCTGTCCGTTCTCACCGAAGCGCTGCAGCGGATCGCGCAATGGGCCGACGCCTATCCACTCGACGTGTTTCCCGAACCGGACCTGAAGAAAGCGCGCGAGCTTCTCGAAGCCGGTGGCATCACACTCGACTCGATCAGCGCACACTGCATGCGCCACGTCGTCGAGGGCGTCGGCAAGATCGCGCGCGAGGCTCTAGGGGAGTCCACCAATGGCTAAAGCATCATGGACGATCTGCCCGGGTTGCGGTCGCGGTCGCGGCGAGGATCACAAGCGCGACTGCGAGCATGGCAAGCCGCCGCCGATCCGCGACTACAGCAAGCTCGAAAACAATCGCGGACCCGAGACGATGCGCGGCGTGCCGGTGCCACTGCAGCCGGTGACGGAGGAATGAGACGAGGCTACCAACTCGCAGGCTGGAAGCGCCGCGCCGAAACGGCCGAGCGAAAGCTGTGGCAGTTGTCGCAAGACATTCATGACGCAGAATGTCGCACCGATCTGCATCAAGCGGTCGCCGGGGCGCGAGTCAAAATCGAGGAAGCGATAAAAGCTATCGAAGCCGAGCAGCAAAAGGGTTAGCCCACATGGCTGAAGACACGAGCATCGAGCCGATCCGCAAGCTCAACCGAAACGAGTCGCACGATCTGTCGATGATCATCAAGGATCGCGCAAAAGTTTTGAAGGCGTACATCGAAGAGGAAGCGGCGCGGCACATCGCCGACTTCGAGCAGCACATCTCGACGGTCTATAAATTCGATGAGGATGAGGTCTGGCGCGAAGCCGCCGAGAAGGCGGCAGAGGTCGTCGCCGAAGCGAATAAGAAGATCATGGCGCAATGCAAGAAGCTCGGCATCCCGGCGGCGTTCGCCCCGGGGCTCTCGCTGCAATGGGCCGGCCGTGGTCAGAACATGATGGCGAGCCGGCGCGCCGAACTGCGCGCGGCTGCGATGACGCGCATCGAGGCGATGAAGCGCCGCGCCGCCACCAAGATCGAGCAACAGAGCCTCGATCTGCGCACGCAGGTCGTCGCGATGGCGATCGTCTCACCGCAGGCGAAGATGTTTCTGGAGTCGCTCGCGCCGGTGAGCGAAGCGATGGGCTCGCTCGATTTCAAGGCGATCGAGAGCGAGATCAGCAAGCGCGATGAAGTGCGCCGGCTGCGCTACGGGGAAAGCTGATGTTGGATCACATCGACGCCATCGTGTTCGCGATTGAGGCTCTCGGCCTCAAGATCGGCGACAACGATCTTGAGAGGCGCGCGAAGGCGAGCTTCGTCGAGCATGCGTTGACGCTGGTGGGATACAAGATCGTCACGCCAGACGAGATCGCGGTGCTGGTCGAGGCGCTGCAGCACACGCGCGACAAATCACTTCGCTACGATGAAATGGAAACGCTGCTGAAGCGGCTGAAGCGCAAACCTGATCCGCCCGCCGATCATGGTTCGGTGATCAGGAAGAACCTGTGATGAAGCATGCTTCGAACCGAAACGCTTGGGCGATCGGCACGCAGAAGCGCAACGGCTTCCATGTGCGTCGTGTCGTGTGGGGCATGCTCATGGCTAGCGTCGAGCGCCGGCCGGACGAAGAAATCCGCAAGGCCGTTATCATCGTCTCTGGAAAACGCTCGCGACCGATCAAGGTATTCGAATGATCGAGACCCTCGCCGTCATCGAATACGAGCACACGCTTGGGCACGTCACCGCCGGCATCGTGCTGTTCGACGACGTCGTGGTCGAGGCGGCGCCGATCGTGAACTACATGAAGCGCGGCAAGTGGACACGTGCGCGTGTGCGGGCATACTGCGCCGACAAGGGATGGAAGGTCTCGGTGGTTCATCAGCTTGAACGGGGGCGACCGTGATGCCGAGAGACCGCGAGGTGATCCCATGATCGTGTCGGAAAATAAAGTGCAGAGCGCGACGCCCACGATGATCTGCGCTGGCATCGAAGCCTGCGACGGCCAGTTGCACTCTGGAACCGTCCGCAAGGTCTACGAGGCGATGATCGCCGCTGCATGGCGACCAATCGGGACAGCGCCGGACAATGAATACGTTGACCTATGGGTTGCCAACTACAACGGCGAGGCCGTCCGCATCGATCGTGGTCAGCGTGCTTGTGATTTCCGCCGCGTGGATGGCGACTGGCGCAATGCGCAGGGTGGGCGGTGCGAGTCCAACGGCAGCGACGGCGGCCGTCTCCACGGCATCAAGGCCACGCACTGGATGCCGCGACCGACCGCGCCGCACATGGACGAACAGCGATGACCGGGCAACGAGAGGGAGCGACCGTGATGCCGAGCTTAGACTTCCACCTCAACGGCGATAATTGCTGGCCCGATCTTCGCGAGAAGGAAGTGATCGAGTTGATGGGCGACGGTGCGCCACCGATCGGCGTCGCGCTGCTCGACAACGGCATGACCAGCGGCAGGCCGAGCATCACGCTGCGCCTCGATCTTCCCGATGGCCGCGTCGTGATGACCGAGACCAGCGCGCGGCTGTTCTGCACCGCTGCGCGCATGATCATGGCGAAGCATCCCGATCTGTTCGAGGGAGACTGACATGCACACGAAAGATTTTCTCGCGCAGGAATTACAGAAGGCCGGGCTCGACGAAATGGCTGCCAAGGCGGCTGATGGGTACTATCACGATTTCCTCTCGCCGCTCGACACACCGGAGCTTCAGCTATTGGCAGATTTGCGCGCGATCGGCACGCCGGCAGCCGAAGCGCTCGCGGCTCGCCATCTCACCGGCGAGTTCGATGCGAGCAAGGAAGAGAGCGACGCATGGGCGCAGAGTCCCGAAGGACAGGACGCATTCGGCAAGCTGATGAGGGGCTCATGATCTTCACCGGCAAAGTGACAGGTCTGGCCGAAGGCTCGACGTTCATTGTCCGGCGCTACTTTGACGGCCGGCCCGACGGCTATCAGCGCGGCTGGAGTCAAACAGGCTACCGTGTGACGCGTCGCTTGACGGACAGTGTCGAAGCCGAAGCCACCGTGATCGGCATGGGCGACGCGAGCCTGCCGATTTATCAGGTCGTTGGCCCGGAGCACAGCCGGCTGGTGCCGTGGACCTGACGCGCGCGCAATGGTTCGCGCTGCCGCTTAAACTTCGGCAACGCTGGTGGCGTGAGACGGACTACGGTAAACACGAGCCGAACGTCGACCTGAAAAACGAGATCGAGAAAATCCTTTCAGCGGCTAGGGCAATCCATGAAGCTGACCAAGCGCCAAAGCGAACTGGTGTGTGAACTGTCGAAGGGGCTGTCGAACAAAGCGATAGCGCGCAACCTCAATGTCACCGAAGGCACGGTGAAAATGATGCTGCATCTTCTCTACGCCAAAACCGGCACCGCCAACCGCACCGCGCTCGTGATGCAGTGTGCGCTTGCCGATTCCAAAAAAGATCCCGCAAAAATTATTTTTGCCGAGCCGACACCGCTAACGACGGCCACTTCTTGACTCGCAACGTGCGATCGACGCGGCACTTGTGCCCAATCCATCGATGTCAAGTTTACAAAATCGCGACGCGACGCATTGCGGCATGCGGACTTCTTGCGTGTGACTCGCGCTGACTCCGAAAAATCGAAGAGTCGATATTCTATAATGCTGGTGTTCGCTGGTCAGAGCGGCGAACGGGCTGTTTGAAATGCAAATCTGAAATGGAGACGAACATGGCGCAAGCCATCGACACGACGAACTATGTCTACCTTGCAATGACCGCGAACTTTTGGGCGTGGTCGAAGGCGAGCGAAGACGCCGCAGTGAAAGCCCTTCGGGGTCACGCTGGATCAAAGCAGGTCACGAAGTATGGATGGGTCACCTATCACATCCATCCTGACTTCGAGGTCTGCGGAATCAACGGCGACGTGATGACGCCGATCGGTCACAAGGCGATCAAGCTCACCGACAAGATCAAACGCAAGGCGGCATAAAGCAAAGAGCCCGGGACGTGGACGCGTCCCGGGCCCCTCACTCGCAACGCAAGTACATGGAGACCTAACATGCAGACCCTACTCCGCGAACGACGTCACCAGCAAGCGCTCAAGGATCGCGCCCGGCTGGAGCGACAACGCGACGACACGCTCGACAAGCTCAGCCGCATCGCCGCCAAGCTGAAGGCGGTGCGTCGATCGATCGAGCGCTACGAACGAACGCCGGCGCTCCCGGTGAAGCCTGAGTCTCTCGCGGTGACAGTCTTCCGCGAGATGGCAAGGGATGCGCCCGCTGCATCGGCGAACGTCGAGCCGCCGGCGCCGCAGCCGCAAGCCCCTGCGCCGGCGAGCGTCGACGATGACATGCCGGACTTCCTTCGGCGCTCGAAGCCCGATGCCGTCGGTGAAGCGATCGCCGCTGAGCAGGAAGCGAAACGCAAGGCCAAGGCGCACGGACGCATCGCGACGCTGAAGGCCAAGAAAAGCGGCGCCACCAAGCAGATGCCGCTCGAAGGCAAGGCCGCGCTCGCCGCGATCCGGGGCGGATAAAAAACCCGCGCTACCCTAGCAAAGCCGCCCTTCGGGGCGGCTTTTTCTTGTGTGTTTTCAGCCGCTTGCCAAAGGCAAAAAAGATGTGGCTGGCCTCTTGTGTCATATCATGTGACATGCCATATACGTCTCTCGTTACTTGATTGGTTGCTCCCCTGCGGTGCCTTCGGGCGCTCACTTGACGAGGGGGGTCCGGCACCAGACCCGGTTGATTGATGAGCATCGCTCTCACAGCCGCACCGCTCCCCTCAGAAGGATCGGCTCAGTCACTGCCCGGGGTACCAGTAAAATGGCCACACCAATTTCACTGCAGAACATGCGGACGCAACGCGTCGCGCGAACACTGCAGCCACCTCCCCGACGAATAGCGGCGCGCATGCACGATGCGCGCACGGTGCGAGGACAGACGACGCAATGGTCAAGAGCGCGAGGGCGCGGCCATAACGAAGACGACACGGTCAAGAGCACGAGGGTGCGACCCTGTTGATGCTGACACTGCGCGGCGCCACGCGCCGCAGTGACCACTGAAGAGCGGCGACCAGACGAAGGCGCGCCGCTTCACAGTGTTCATGCACTCGCGCCTCGCAACGGCGCGCCAACAAATGGAGAATGCAATGACTGCTCTTCTGAACGAAGTTGAATGCACGATCGCTGAAGCGGCTGTGCTGCTCGAAAGGCAACTTGCCAAGGGCAAGCCCGTGATGATGTGGGGCGCGCCCGGGCTCGGCAAGTCGGCGATCGTCTTCCAGCTTGGCGCCAAGAACAACCGCAAGGTCATCGAGTATCGCGCCAACCTGCGCGAGCCGGTCGACGTGCGCGGCATTCCGGTGCCGGACCTGAAGACGGGCACGACACGCTGGCTTGTGCCGGAAGACCTGCCGAACGCCGAGCGCGATGGCGAGTTCGGTTATCTCTTCCTCGATGAGATCAACACGGCGTCGCCGCAGATGATGGCGGTGCTGTTCGGTCTCGTGCTCGATCGGCGCATCGGTGACTACGTGCTGCCGGCTGGCTGGCAGATCATCGCTGCCGGCAACCGCGTGAGCGATCGCGCGGCGGCTCAGCGGATGCCGACGGCGCTGCGCAACCGCTTCTCGCATCTGACCGTGCTGCCCGATGTCAACGCGTGGGCTGCATGGGCGAACGCGAACGGCGTGGCGCCTGAGATGGTGGCGTTCGTCCGTTTGCGGCGCGAACTGATCCACCGGATGCCGCGCGGCGATGAGAACGCATTCCCGACGCCGCGCTCGCTGACGGCGGCTGCGGAGTTCGTTGACGAGCCGAGCATCGCGCTGCGGCAAAAGCTGTTCGCCATGCACGTCGGCAATGACGTCGCCGGCGAGTTGAACGGCTTCATCGAGCTTTATCAATCGCTCGGTTCACTCGACGACATCGTCGCCGATCCTGCCAATGCGAAGGTGCCAACCGAACCTTCGCAACTCTACGCGGTCTGCACCGGGCTCGCGCGTCTCGCGACGCGAAAGAACTGGTCGCAGATCGTGACCTATGCCGAGCGGCTGCGCGGCGAGCATCAAGTGCTGCTCGTGCATGACGCCGTGATGCGTGACCCGAAGCTGAAAGAGA
>Ga0065712_10000268_pt1 | contig 17814 bp, 17 predicted proteins | sample MisRhiReplicate1_FD_59099 | JGI IMG/M metagenome (GOLD analysis project Ga0065712, IMG submission 59099) | Miscanthus rhizosphere microbial communities from Kellogg Biological Station, MSU, sample Rhizosphere Soil Replicate 1: eDNA_1 v3... | ecosystem: Host-associated > Plants > Roots >...
TCTGTAATCCGGAACGGTCTTCCTTCTCTATATTTTCTCGAGGTTGAATATTCTCCTCAAAAGACGTATTCTTATCTAGAACAAGATCGTCATTTTCAGTTTTTTCTAACTGTGACCGTAGCTTGGAACGNNTTCTGCGTCTGAGATATAACAGAATACCGANGGCGCCAACAACTATGACTACAATCACTCCNGGNATAAGAACACCGCTTTTAGGGCCAGAGCCGAATAACCCGCCGGATGAAGTCTCTCCTTGCACCTTGAGCTGGTAGAGTACTGTTCCATTAAGTAATGCAGAATGCTCTATTCTCAAGTCATCCTTATACGTTACTAGAAGAGATACTGGATACGTCCCTTGTTCGGTACTTTTGGGTATCATTAATGGTATACTAACCGGGAGAGGCGAATTTTCATCCAAATCACCAAGATACTGTGGTGGCGGTAAGGAATCAACTAACTGCTTTGCTTGTGACTGATCCTTTACTAGTTCTACCGTCGTGAACATTGCCAAGGAGTTACCTTCATTTAATAAATTAGCAACAAGATTAGGAATTCCCCCGATATCAGTGATATTGAAATCATAAGCTCTAATTTTGAACTGTCCTGTTACATAAGCCCCGAGATTGAGGGTATCTTTCTTAGTGTCACCATTGAATATGTAGTTTAGTCCTAGGTTGAAAAGCATTGGATTTCCAACTGCGCTTTTAGCTGCGAAGACCTTGGTGTCAAATATTTGTTCTGCCTGTGGACGCAAAGTATTCAATGTCCATTTTGAATCTCCCACTATCTTCACGGAATCAAGAGGAGAGTTAAGAGTCATTACAAGATTTGAAACCGTATTGCTTGAATTGTTAGATATTACAAACTTCAAATCTTGAATCTGACCGGCAGTTATGATGAGTGCATTTTGATTATTGTTTATCCCTTTTGCAATTTTTGTGGCATTTGGACCTATGTTATTAGTTCCACCCTCTAAATTATTTCCACTTTCGTTGACTATCGTTCGGACAGCTATAACTGATTCAGGTGGTTTTGGAGCTACTACGAGGCCTACCAACGAATTTATCTGTTTTCTAATGCCATAGGCATCACCATAAGAAATTTGTAGATTGAGATTCTGTACTTTTCCGCTTCCATCAAATCCCGGGTAGATGCTGGAATTTATTACTTTTGAGCTATTCTGAGCGATGGTTCCCAAGTCAAAGGTCGTGCTCCCAAGATTGACTGAGGATGAAGCTAGATCAGATGTTGTTGAAACAGAGTCACTCGACGATAGATTCCCACGATTTATATCTTTAATGGTAACAGTGACGCCATTCGCGCTTGAACTACCAATATTTTTTATTGATATTGGCACTCTGTTTATCGTGCCAGGATTCAGAGGTTCTGTAGACACAGTGTTTAAATCCAAAATGACTTTTCCGGGAACACGGAATTGAATTGGTAAATCAATTTCTAGGTTGCCTAAATCTAATACCTTGGAATATAGCAATTTCAAATTGGTAGCATACTGTTTTACTTTTGCGTCGTCTAGGACATTGATATCAAAGTACAATGTAAAAGTTTCACCAGCCTTGACAACAGATCTGAAGCTAGCCTCTGAAGTATTGTCACTTGTTAAATTTACCCTGTTATTACCTAGCTGATTCGTTGGTGAGGCGACCGCGTCAAATCCTTCAGGCAGGGTCAGAATTCCCTTAACACCTGTTATGTCTTGTCTGGCCTTATTCACAAGAACTATNGCGAGAGTCGAAGACCCTTCACCAGGACCAACTTCAACCTTAGTCTGCCGCGCTCCAGGAATTGAACTTAAATTATCTGTCCAATAGGAGTCTTGAACGGCAGGGGCATTATCAGTTTGTCCGTAAGCATTCAAAACTTGGCTGTTACTTATAATACTGGCTCCGTTCCCGCACAGACCTATTAGCAAAATAAGAGCTAATCCACAAATCAATAGGNTNTGNTTGNTTACACTTTGAAGTCTTTGAATAACGTTTNCCACATTGGTAATGACACCCATTTTAATTTATAACCTCTTTTTCAATAGTCCCATCTTTTATGTGAATTATTCTATCAGTTTGCATAGCTAGATCAGGATTGTGAGTTACCATTACTACCGTTCTCCTGTATTTTAAAGAAAGATTCTTGAGCATGCCAAATACTTCAGCTCCTGTCTTGGTGTCAAGATTTCCAGTAGGTTCGTCGGCTAATATAACTGTGGGATTATTCATGAGAGCTCTTGCGATCGCAACCCTTTGTTGTTGCCCACCGCTTAGATTGTAGGCCTTTACTTTCGCTTTGTCTTTTATTCCCAGGGCCTGTAATAGAAGAAGAGATTTACGACTCCTTTCTGCCCTGCTCATCCCCATGACCATTGCAGGAAGCTCGACATTTTTTTGGACAGTCATTCTGTGCACGAGATTATAAGACTGAAATATGAAACCTATTAGCCTGTTCCTCATATACGCTATCTCATTTTCATCAAGGGAAAATAAGTTAACCCCCCCAATTGAAACTATTCCTTTTGTTGGTCTATCCAAGGCTCCTAGGATGTTAAGAAGCGTCGATTTGCCACTCCCAGACGGTCCTATAATAGAGATAAACTCGCCTTTTCTAACGGTAAAGCTAATGTGTTTTAGGGCTACTACCTTTTCCGCCTTTGAAATAAATATTTTGGAGACGTTCCTGACGCTCAGGGCGATCGAGTCATTATTTTTATTTCCCATTTCGCTGAGATTCATGATACTCTCACTTTTAACCAGTGGTACCAACCTGTGGCGTTTGATTGGGCAACACCACATTATTGAGTAGCTCTTCACAATTTCCTGCACTATCATCTCCCTCAGTTATGTTAGAATCTATAACTATATCAATGCCATCACCACAGTCGAAGAAATCAGCGCCTGGTCCTCCCTGAAGTATATCATCTCCATCTCCGCCATAAAGCTTGTCGTTTCCATTTCCGCCTGAAAGCATATCATCGTCTAAGCCACCAGAAAGTATATCGTTTCCATTCTCTCCGTAGATTAAATCACTCCCCTGCCCGCCTTGAAGAATATCATTCCCATCTCCNCCATACAGCTTATCAGGATCTTCATCTCCCTGAATGACATCGGATCCACCGTTACCTNTAATAGTATCGGCGCCCTGTAATCCAAGGATTAAGTCGCTATTTTGTGTCCCGCTCATCAAATCCTCCCCTGACGATCCAAGCCTTGAAGTTATTGGACCGGAAGATGTGGACGGACTAGCAGTCCCCCCTACGTTTTGATTTTGATCTTCACTATTCGTACTTGTACTCGTACCACTACCCATACTTGAACTCGTGCCTGACGACCCCTCGTCAATGCTTTGAGTTTCGTTAGAGCGAGGCGTTGATCTCTGGGCAGCTGCACCCGTGTTAATATTATATACACTAATTAATATCAGCAAAGACAAGCTAGTCAAGGTAATTGTAGCAAATATACCATGCCTACTAACTATTGCTTTGTCTAATATTTTCCTCAACCTACTGCCATCCATAACAATTGTCGAACAATTATATGGAATATGTCGTATATAACCATTTCATAGTTAAAATGGGTAATATAGGGGACATATTTATTTATATCATAGTACCTATATAATATTGCGATTTGCGGAATGGTATACTTGACTCCAACGATATAAAAATCCTTCAAATACTCTCGAACGAGGGACGAAGATCTTATAGAAGTATAGGTCTGGAGATAGGACTAGTCCCCCAAAGCGTCAAGACACGAATCAAAAATATGCTCTCTTCCGGCGTAATAGAGAAATTCATAATTATAATTTCTCCGTCTGCCCTTGGGTATGGAAAAGAATGCTTGGTGGTGGTAAGAAAGCGACAGGAAAAGCAGAACGTATTCAATAACCTTAGCCTATTGGGGGATGTAACTCTTGAAGTCCAATCACTCGGTGGGTTTTCAGCATTCAGGCTAATATTGAATGAAGAATCAGAATATAAAATTCAGTTTCTTGCTGATGCCCTCAAACCAGCAAAAGTAGAGACTATGCTCCTTACAGATTCTTACAACACCGAGACATCTCTTTCGAAGACCGATCTTTCTATACTAAAATATCTCATCTTAAATCCAAGGATTGAAAGTTCGGAAATAGCTGAAAATCTTTCTATCTCTACAAAAACTGTCACTCGTAGACTACGCATTATGCTGGATAGCCACACCTTGAAATTCGGTTTACATTTGAACCCCGCATCTTTAAGAGGCTATATTCTTTTTGGCATCACTATGAACATTAAAGAAGGCTCGTACCAAAAAATTCTAACCAGGGTATATTCGGATTTCAAGGAATATTTCCTATTGCTTCCTCCTACAATGCCCCAAGGAACTATAACGGTACTATTCCTTAGTAAGGATGTATTTACCGCAGATAAAATTCTTGCAATTATTGAATCTTACAAAGGAGTTGAGCAAACTGAAGTCTTCTTGCCGACAAAGATTGTGCTTCAACAAGACTGGCTAACGACAGCAATTGACAGAAGGCTTCGCCAGAATTAGCTAAAAAAACTCTGGAATAGTTTTTTGGATTTTTTTTATTTTCTTATATTCATTCCCACTTATCAAATGGCTCAGCTTGAGTCCAACTTTTCTTATCGCTTGCTTATCATTCGAATAGGAAAATCTATCTACTAGCGTAGCAGTAACTGAAGAGATAGACTCTCTGGTATTTTGAAAATCTAAGTGTGAAATCTCCCTTGTTTCAATCGTAAAATCGGCTCTGACAATTTTAACGCCTACAGTACGAAATAAATAGTCATGTGCCTGAGCCCGTTCAAATACCCGATCTATTAAGTCATCTACTGCCTCAAGAACCTTATCTCTGCTCGCTCTATGAACAGTCAATGTGTTTTCAGAGCTGATAGAGATGCGGTCACCCCTAGGCATCACAAGGTCCTCGTCCCTACCGTTGGCTAGAGTCCACATCCAGTGACCATTAGCACCAAAATTTTTAATTAGCATGTTGAGATCGGCCTTTGCAAGCTGACCTAGTGTATCGATTCCCAGTCCTTTCAGCCTTTCCTGTGTTTTTGCCCCAATTCCCGCGACTCTGCCTACTTCTAGAGGAAAGAGAAATTTGGTTAAATTATATGGGTAAACCACAGTAAGGCCATCAGGCTTATGGTAGTCCGAGGCTATTTTAGCTGAAGCTTTGGTAGATGTTACTCCAATTGAACATAAAAGTCCACATTCTTTTTTTATCCTCTCTTTAATTTTCATGGCAATATTTTCGGGGGTTGTATGACCTCTTATCGATGTACAATCAAGAAAGGCCTCGTCTATACTTGCTTGTTCAAAAGCATCAGCACATTCCCTAAGTATCTTCATTACTCCTTTTGAGACCTGGCTATAATAAGAGATGTTTACTGAACGCAATATCAAATTAGGACACAATGATGTAGCCATAGAAAGTGGCATCGCGGATCTCACCCCAAATCTTCTAGCTTCATAAGAACAAGAAGACACAACACCCTTGGTAATTTCGTCCTCTTTCTGCCGAGTCATTATTACCGCATGAGGTTTTCCTCTAAGAGTAGGATTTCGCAGCTCTTCGCATGAAGGATAAAATGCATTGAGATCAACACACAATATAACCTTCCAAGCCCACGACTCTGTTTCCGAATTGGAATTGGTAAGTTGGGATTGGGACAATATACTCAATATAACGATTTGATTATTTTTATATTTAATTTAGCTCAGCTGGAAATTTCACCTTATGTAAAGTCGTCCATGCTTGTGACATATGAATAAATCTATAAATTAATCTTCTTGACATAGCGCAGGGTAGTAATTGTGACCAAATTGAGCAGAATCACTGGAGCCAAGGTTTAAAATTCACATATTTATGGTGGGTTTTTCGGCTTGCCTGGACCTTATTTTGTGAGCTCGGAAGAATTTACAAAAACCATTCCTAGATATAGTTCATTCATTACCCACTGTTTGTCTTGACATTAAGGAAAATACTATAATGAGGGGTCAGATTTCATCAGTGTTATGTCATCTAATAACGACCTGAAAATTAAGGTGGGCGAGACGGCACCAGACTTTGAATTGCCCGATATTGATATGAAAAGTCACAAATTGAGCGCACATCAAGGAAGGAAAGTCATACTGGCATTTTTTCCAGCGGCGGAATCACCAGTCTGCACAACTGAGATGTGCACATTTAGGGATTCTCTATCTGATCTTAAGAACGACGGTACCGACATAATCGGTGTTTCGGTTGACGGACCGTTTGCAAACAAGATTTTTACGACAAATCGGCATCTCAATTTTCCTATACTTAGCGACTACAATCGCAATGTTATCAACAAGTATGGTATAGTCATGAAAGATCTTGGTCCGCTAAAAGATTACAATGCAGCAAAGAGATCTGTGTTCATTATTGATAAAGATAGAAAGGTACGATATTCCTGGGTCTCCGACAATCCGCTGATCGAGCCAAATTATGAAGAAATTAAACAAGAGCTAAAAAAAATATAGAGCTTGGCAGTAGGGAAATCTTCAAAAATTATATTAACCTCTCTCATTTTATTTTCTGGCTATAAATTATTTGGCTTGACCTCTTTCCATTAAATCCCTCATTAAGTACACCTTAAATAAAAAATACAGATTTGGCTCACTTGCAACAGGGTTAAAAGAACGTTCTAATAATGAGTAATACTAATCCAGCTACCGCAGCGCTTGCTGGAATCGTAATAATCCATGCATAAATTATCCTTTTCCCCACGCCCCACCTAACAGCTGACAATCTCTTTGTTGCACCGACACCCATTATTGCTCCCGCAATAGCATGAGTAGTGCTAACTGGAATGCCTAACCATGCCATAGAGGTTAAAATTACTCCTCCTCCAGTTTCAGCACAAAAGCCTTGATATGGCCTCAAACTAGTCAGTTTAAAGGCCATAGTCTTGACAATTCTCCAACCTCCAAAGAATGTCCCAAGGGCTATTGCAGAAGCTGCGGCAAGTATAACTGTCGGCGGGACTGCAAATGATTTAGAGTCGAGAAGTCCACCTGCTATCAGTAATGCTGTTATTACTCCCATAGTTTTTTGGCCATCATTTGCACCGTGTGTAAGCGAGAAAAATATTGAAGATAAGATTTGGAGACGGCCGAAGATTTTGTTTACATGCGAAGAAGTTTGATTCCTGAGCAAATACATAACGGCTATAGCGATTCCAAAAGCTAACGCAAAACCCATAGCAGGGGACAGTACCAAAAATGTCAGAGTTTTTTCGATCCCAGAGGTAACCAATGCTGAAGTGCCTCCGGCTACTAATGCAGATCCTATCAGTCCGCCGATTAGCGCGTGACTACTTGAAGAAGGGAGACCAAAGTACCAGGTTATCAAATCCCAAATTATAGCGCCGACTAAACCTGCTAATATTACCTCTACAGTAGAAAATGAAGGTTGAATTATTCCTTTTCCTACTGTCGCTGCTACAGCAGTGCCAAAGATGAATGGTCCCGCAAAGTTAGAGATTGCTGCAAGCGTTACGGCATATAGAGGACGAAGTACCCTAGTGCCTACTACTGTCGCAATCGAATTAGCTGAGTCATGAAATCCATTTACAAAATCGAAAAAAAGAGCGGCTGCTATAGCCCCATATACTACGACAGTAAAGTCATGAATCACTTGATCTCATCACCGGTATTTTAATGCAATATCTTCAATGGTATCGGCTACATCTACGCATCTATCAAGACCACTTTCTAGTGTTTCATAGATTTCTTTGAATTTTATGATTTCTATTGGATCATTGGTTTCAAAAAGTTTTGCAATTGCAATTCGATAAACTTTGTCTCCTTCATGCTCACAGTCGCTTATCTTTTTACAGTGTTCGAGCAGCTCAGGATTATTTAGCTTACTCAATTTAGTAACCGCTTCGTGGATTTCTTGACAGGCAGTGACCAAAGCTTTCGATAATTCTTGCATGTAATGAGATGGATTCGATATTTTAAACAAAACCAATCTATCAGAAGTTCCGTAGGTAGAATCTAGTACCTGATCGATAGAACTTGTCAGACTAGATATGTCTTCCTTGTCTATAGGAGTAACAAATGTTTTATCTATTTTTGTAAATAGCTTATGCGTCAATTGATCACCTTCATGTTCTAGTTCTCTTAGGACTTTGTTTTTCTCTTCCAAAGTTTTGTAATCCGTGATTATTTCACCTAAAATTGACGAGGCTTTTACCAAAATTTTGACTTGTTCGTCTAATAAGCTCATGATTTCCTTGTCGTTCGCTCGCACCCAAGAAAGCCACCTTCCCGTCATATCTGTTGTTCCAAATTATCTATATAGAAATGTTTCCTAACTACGAAAAGAATGTGTTGAGGTACATTCACCGTTAATTAAGAAAACTTGTGAACTACCATTCAATCCTGCATTAAAAGGGAATTCCACGAATATAATGCCATATCTAGCTCCACCATCTAATCAAGAAATTAGGCACTCTCGGCAAACGGTAGTTTATGTGTAAAACAAGTAAGAATGTCTTCTAATTATAGGATAGATATTGTCTACTAGGTTATTGATGGATACTTAATGGGACTACAATTGTGTAATGTAGCATATGTCTAGTACACTCTAGTCCATTGCCCCGGGACTGGCAGGCACTACGTAACAGACATCCTTTTCTTTCGACAACATAGGGTGGTTTATGAACTTGTTGAATTGTGAATTAATGATTAGGACGGTGTTTAATACCGCAGTATCTAAGTGTGGTTTAACAGAGTAGGTTAATACGTTCAGACAAACTTGGGTGAGAGCTGACTCGGTGTTTGGGGCACAATTTCTGTACCATTTCCGTTATTCAAATCCGTGCCATTTCCAGTTCCATTGCCCAAACCCATTTCAAAACAATTTTCAATCTCTTGTCTAAGACTACCCAAGTCAAAGTCTCCCGATCCTATTTTATTCATAAGATTATCAATGCAGTCAGTTACCGAAGACCCAGGGGATTGAGTGCGGTAGACAGGATAAGAAGTCTTTTCATTGGCACCGCTACCAGCAACAAACGACGGCTTAGCATTTGAAATTGTAACGTGATTAGGAGAAAGCAGAGAAAGTGTAGCAGTAAGAAACACAGAAAGAAATATCACCGCGGTATAAGCATACCAAATCCTCTCGTTCATTATCATCATACGAAAGTTTAGATAATTTTAAAGTTTCCGAAATTTTGGTAGATCTTTAACTTCAACTCTTAGCACAAGATATCAGTGTTAATAGTTGATGTCTTTTGTAACTTTCAGGCGATATTAGTACATATAAGGAAAATTTCAATATATGGTTGCAGAAGGACTCAAGAAAAAAAATTGCGAATGAATAGGACTTAATTTTGAATAGTAAAGGAGAGTGCGTTCTTTTATCTAAATGTTACCAATGACAAGAAACTGTGAAACTAAGTTTCGCCAATATTAGAGTTAACAATGACATAACAAATCAATTGAGGGTCTTACAATAAGTGAACAAGATTAAATAGATCTTCTCGTCTTTAATCAGTGTGGTATAATGGTATTTGATAAAATTTTGAGATACTTAAGTGGGAAGAATCAGGGTCGGCCTTATATCCTGAACACCAGTAACGATAATGATTATAAGAAAAATGATAAGTATATTCTAGATTTTTTGCCGTCCAAAGAAAAAGATGTACAAAGATTTCCTGACAATAATAACTTGGATAGGGAAAGAGATTTTGTACTTAATGGCGACGCATCTAATATTAGACCCACAGCTAGGATGCAAGATAGTACTGGAGAGGATATAGAGCAGTGGACCGTTGATGGAAACAAGGTTAGGCTAACACTTTTCAACGGAAAAACATTTCTAAAGAAATCACAGGAGAATGAGATTATATTGGAAATGACAGGATTCGGAGATCTGGAAAAAAAAGGCAGTTGGGTTCATCCCCAAACCGATTTCCTTAATGTAATATGGGGAATGTATGTTCAAAGAAAAGAGGGAACAAAAAACGGTTTTTCCTTTTTCAGTAGAAGTTTAAGACACAACAAAGAAATTCATGGTGGAATGGGCGGGACGTCCTACAAGGGCAATTTGGATATTGAAGGATTCATGAGTGTGAAAAAGGAAATATGGCACACGGGTGGCTACCAATTCTCCAAAAAATATAAGGTCACTGAAGATGATATCTTTGATAAGCGTATAGGCTACGCTGTAGGCCTTTTTAATTTTCTTTATGATGACCAGAAGAAAGGTGTTTGTATAACGCAATTCTTAGATGAACAAGGTGATGGGTCTTGGGAACTGAAGTATCAGCGATGTGATAAAGAAGACATGGGTTGGGGTAAGAGGGGTGAATTTGGAGGAGAAAAGTTTGGCGGTAAATATGATCAATTAATTACCTGGGGGAGTCCAAAAGTTTCTTTTAGGTGGGACAATTCTGTTACTTGGTTTGACAGCCCATTTGCCTATGAATTTGAAGTCACGGATAAAATGATAAATTCAGCCAGAAATGCTCCGTTAATAGAACCAAGATAACCCATCTACTTTTTTAGTAGAATTTGGGATATTGTGAGTAGGACAAGCAAGTTACCGATCATTTGTATGGATAGGATTACCCATTTAAAATATAGAATAAGTTCTAATACATACCCAGCTTAAATAGAAAGAAATCCTACATATTATTTAGTATGAGTTTGGTGTGAGACAAATTAAGAAGAGGATCCTAATAGTCGATGACGAGCCTGACGTGGGACTTACTTTAAAGATTGTTTTAGAGAAATATGGTTTTGTAGCAGATTGTTTTGTGGATCCATCTACAGCTTTAAAGAATTTCAGACCATCTTTGTATGACTTGATAATACTTGATATCAAAATGCCCAAAATAAGCGGATTTGAACTATACAACAAATTCAAATCGACGGATACAAAGATTAAAGCACTATTCCTTACAGCTCTTAGAGAACTAGACGATTATGATAATCTTAAGGATAATGTTTTTCCAAAAATGGGCGAAAGGCATTTTATTCAAAAGCCGGTGAGTAATAACGAACTTTTGGAGCAGGTCTATTCAATCATAAATTAGGGATTGATTTGGGATATTAGAATAGACGACCTCATCTTTGTATTTTCGATTCCTAGGAATTGTCCTGACATTGAGTGAAGACGATTCCTGTGTCTGCAGGCACTATCGATACGAGCATTTGTCTGGAATTGGTTCTGGAAATACAGGCAGGTGTAGAAGGTGCTCTTGTACAAAATTTCAACTTGATAACAGGTAATAGGAACTTTGGTTGTAGGCACATGCCCCTTAGGGGTTAGATATTCAAGTTCCTCGATCGAATATCTTGGAATTGTAGTCATCATCAAGACATTTTTCACATTTGCAATCATGGTTACTCGGATACGAAAACTCAATTTACTAATAAAAATACCGATCAATTTCAAATTCACTGAAGTTGATAGAAATATTTGAAGCCAAAAAGTCCACGCAAATTTAATAGATTCCTGATGGTAATTTAGTGCTATTAATATGAGGATTATGACGAAAAATATCCAATTGAAATCGAAAGGAGAAACCGACATTATAGATATCACCGATCACGTGTCTCAAGCTATCGAGGAGAGTAGTGTAAGTAATGGAATCGCCACGGTATTTGTTGCAGGATCCACAGCAGCTTTGACTACTATTGAATACGAGCCTGGACTCAAACATGATTTTCCCCAAATGCTATCCAGAGTAGCGCCAAAGGATATAGTATATGAACATGATAATACATGGCACGATGGAAATGGCCATTCTCACGTGCGTGCCTCATTGATAGGACCAAGCTTAACTATTCCGGTTGTTGGAGGTAAATTGACCCTTGGCACATGGCAACAAATAGTATTTCTGGAGATGGATACAAGACCGAGGAACCGTAACGTGATTGTTCAAATGTTGGGAGAATAGAACTTATCTATCGACTCTCCAATTTTCTACATTGTTTCAAGTCGGTCGGCATTATAGGTGTAACAATCAGGAGCAAAATCCGTATCCAGGGTATTCAAAGGTAACGCAACAATTTCAAGTTTAAATTGTGGCACTCAAAAGCCTGAACTTGTTCTCCTATCGATTCGCTTGACGCTCTAATTGCTCGGTGTCTATAACTAGAATAAAGGACGTACCGTCAGGCCGCTACAGTTACAGGTTTTTTAATACATTCCAGAGTAGAAGTTATTACTTTACCGGGATAAGCTCCAGACCCATTTGCAGTTTCCTTCACTGCAACCACTCGCACATGAGGATTCGAGTTAGAGCTATCTCCGACAAACAAAAAAAGGCTAGCAGGAATTAAAACTGCAAAAAACAATGCCGCATATAAAAAGTATAAAGTTTTATTCTGCATACAGTCGCTTCTACTAGCCATATGATTTAAGATTTGCGAAACAAAGTTGCTTTACTTACACAACAATTATTAATTATCATGGGCGAGAAAATTTTATTCATTAATGATATTCTTCTATAATACTCTTTCATCAAACCTAGCATTGATATGAAAATGGATAAGGTTGTGTTTAATTCGCCAACTAATATTTAATCTGTACTGAAGAAAGTGCAACTTTTGGTTCTAGTTCGGCTTAAATGAAATTAGCAATGCAAATTGTAACCATTTCCAATAACAATCCACGTCCACAAACCCAATCTTTTTTAGCCAGACAATTTGGGTTTCAACATGGTTTAGACGTTCCTCATGGTCTCTATTGGGTGGTCTCTGCCTACCCATGGCCTTCCTAAATTGTTGAGCTAGTTTTTTAGAAGAAGATGCGAAATGATCGAAGTTGCAAAATACGCCTCCTGGCTTGAGCATGGAAAAGATCTCAGAATAAAGAGTCTTTTTGCGATTATCCGTCAGGTGATGTATTGCCAAGCCAGATACCACCACATCAAAGCTCCCCAAGTTAGGGAGAGGAGAGTTCAGATTGTGGTGGACGATAGAAATTGAATCTTCGTTTCCGAACTTCTTTCTAAGGGCCCTGAGCATATCAGGAGAAAAATCTAAAACTACACACTTAGCGGCGGGGATTTTTCCTTTTAACAATCTGATCATTCTGCCATCTCCTGTTCCCAAATCAAGAACTCTCGAAGTTTTCTTAGGTATAAAGCTAAGTAATGTATTCTCGCCCTCTATTCTATGGGGGATTTTATCCGCTCTCTCCAAATACTGTCTGACTCGTTTCGATGTTAACCAGTGGCTCGGATCGTCTATTTTTGAGTGGGACATCTTTATCTTTCTGATGTGTCTATAACCTGGGGCTATATCTTGATTACACCGATGGAATTTTGATGCATCTTAACAACTTGGAGCGATATCTTTGAATATACACATGTGACTAACAACCCCTCATTTCTTACCATAGTAGGTATTGGAAGGATTGATGGGCCAAGGTGAGAATTTTCCAGGTCTTGGCCCATCGAGTCATGGTTTTGTGTTAGAGATATTTTATCCCAAATGCTTCACTATAAGGGAACGGGACAAAATAAATATACTAAAAAACTAATCTTTTGTAATAAGGTCGCAAAACTAGCTGATCCAATTCTAGTTTTTGACTCAATAGACCAATCGCTTGGATTCCAAGTGTACTCCCCTCTCCATTTGAAACGAATATTCAATAAGTACTAGATTGTCCATGCAATCCTTAGGATTTCCAAAATTTTCCATTGACTACTAATATGCTAATTTGTTAGCTGCGTTAGCAACGACTTCCGATAATGCAGGATGGATGTGAATTGCCCGAGCAATTAGATTTATGCTTCTACTATCGGCTCCATTTCTCAATCTCATTATAGGAAGTACTTCATGAATAAGAATGGAAGCTTCCGTCCCGAGGATATGACAACCAAGAATTTTTTTTTCTTTCGCGTCAACCAAGAACTTTACAAATCCTTCATTATCTTCAATAGCCCTTCCCATGCCCGTATCTATGTATTTATGGACGGATTTTTTATAGCTAATATGCTTTTTTCGTAATTCTTGTTCAGTGCTACCTACGGCAGCGATCTGAGGAGACGAAAATATCGCATGTGGCATCCCGCTATAATCAACTGCAGCCATATGATTAGGGTTAACAATATTGTGATAAGCATATTGTGCTTCAAGATTAGCACTATGTTTGAACTGATACCGTCCAATTATATCCCCTAAAGCGAAGACACCCGGCACATTTGTCTCAAGGTACTCGTTTGTAACAACATAACCATTGTCATCGATCCTTACATTAGTTTTTTCGAGATTAAGAATATCTGAATTAGGAGTCCTGCCAGCAGCAACCAGTAATTGGTCCGAGACCAATTCAACTTTTTTGTCATTTGAATCTTTCAGATTGACATGAAATTTATTATTCCTATCCTTTGAAATACAATCGGTTATACAATTCAAATATACATTATATTTTTCACTCAGTATTCGTGTTACTTTGTTTGATATTTCAATATCTTCTCTCCGCATAAGCCTACGTCTATTGTGTAAGATATTGATCTTAGTCCCAAGAGAACCGAAAAAGTGAGCCAATTCACAGCCGATGTAACCCCCCCCAATGATGGTAAGGACTTTAGGTTGTACAGTCAGACGTAGTGCTTCGCCACTAGTTATATATCCACTTTTACTAAGACCTTGGATATCTGGTATCAAGGGTCTTGAACCGGCTGCAATTAATACCTTCTCGGCGGTCAATGTTTCACCCGTGTTCTTCAGTAGGATAGTTTTCACGCCGGTAAATGCGCTCTCCTCTGAAAAGAGTTTCACATTAGTCATACGCCGAAGTTGGCGAGTTAACCTGTCAGATTCATCATCTACTATATTATTAACACGTTCAACAATTGACTTAAAGTCGACAGTCAATTTTTTTACGTGAATGCCAAATGTATGTGATTTCCGAATAACTTCCATTACGTCGGCACTGTGCAAAAGAAGTTTTGATGGTATGCAGCCTCTGTTGAGGCAAGTTCCGCCCAATTTACCACGTTCAATAACAGCGACTTTGTTACCGTGCTGAGCTACTGAATCTGCTACGTTAAGACCAGATCCACCCCCAATGACTATGAGATCGAAACTGAGCATTCAATAGATTGCAATGATCATTGTTATAAAGGGTGACTAGTTTAGTAGGCAATCCAAGTGGCAAATGCATAAACCAAAAAAAGAGGGAGAACTCTTGGATTCTTGAATATCATTTTATTTTTTACACTGCTTGCACGATGTTTAAACGAATATATTAAATGATTTCACAATTGATCCATTAGATAAGTATGTCCAAGGAACCATACTCATACTATTGGTTCACTGAGTTTTTGTTAAGCGACTGGATAGAAGATCTGTTGGATGTGGATCCGGGCGCAGAGCTAGATATAGTATTCGAAGAAATAGATGGAGCATCTGGATTCCAGTACATACATTCTGCCAGCTTGGGGACTCTTCAGGATGATGAAAGTTTTAGCTGGAGTTACCCAACATATAGTATAGTGGCTTACCTGTCTTCGGAGGATGAAGAGGTTGACTCACGGATAGAACAAGTAGAGTCCAAAAATGCCACTCGCAAGCCTGGGTCGAGAACTGGACATAGAAAGGATAAAATGACAAAACGGAAATTGTTCCCAAAGAAGGAACCCTTGTGCGATATTATTACTTCGGATAAAGACGTCAAAGTAATCACCGAGCTTCCATATAATACAGTCAAAGAACAAATAGGATTAACAGTCGTCGACAATACTATTCAGATCATTACACCCGGACGGAATGGGGATAAGGATTATACTAGAAAGTTAATAATACCTTCGGAAGCAGATACTGAAACAGGCAGAGCTAAATTTAACAATGGTATCTTGGAAATTGTTTTTGACAAAAGTAGACGCAAAATTAAGAAATATAAAAAAATAGGGTCTAAATAGTCAGCTTTCAGGAAGCATTTCACGGGTTCGGTCACCAGGCACGAATCACACTTGCATTAGTATGATCCTATATACATCCAACCAAAAAGTAGCCACAAGTGATATTGAGGTTCTAAAGACGAAAAATGAAGGTTAGGACCCTATGACTCAATAGAATTCGCCAATCATCCTACCCTTTTCATTTTCGAACCGCACTTTGGGCATGAAGCTTCCTTATGTTTAGTGCCGCAACTCATACAATAATAATTAACAGTGTTTCCCGAGAAGGGCGATGATAACGATCCGAACATTCCTCCACCGCCACCTCCGCTCATCTTTTTCATCATTCTGTTACGCATATAGAAATTGATCAGAATAAAAACTACAATTATGACAGGCAATGCTATGTAGAATGGAAGCAACACCGAAATCGTAAAGCTAATGACTAAAGATATCGATATCATTAGGATGTTGTACTTTAGGAATTGCTTATTGTCCAATCTTCTTCATTATAGAATATGATCAACTATGTTATTAAGCACTTTGTTTTTGGCCTACACATGTTATGGGAGTTGGTTTCAGGACAGTTTGCCAAAGAAAACTCCGGCCGCAATCTGACAATTCTCAGGCCATAACGGAAGGTAACTTACCTTCCTAAAGTAAATAAAGAAACAAATTATGATCTGTACCTGTTATCTAGTATATTTAAAGCCTCAGGGAAGAGGGTGACATGATAAAAAATAGACATACTAGAAAGAAGGGCCAAAATATTGATATAACAATATTTAAGATTACGAACTGAAACAGGTACAAGGCCAGGGTGCTTGCTAGTGGAAAAACAGCAATATTTGTCAGAATGAACCCAACAATAGAGACCGTTAACGTGAAGAAAAATAAAAATGCGATTTTTATTGGTTGCGACTTTCGAATTTCGATATTGGTAAAAATGGCAATTAAGTCGCAAAACGACTCGTACAATACTCGAATATTCATATTTTTATATCTGAATATAGTTGCAACCATCCACGAGTAAAATATTAATGATGAAATTGTTGAGATAATGACTATATTTACTGCATCAGGGGTAACGGTAATTATGTCTGAATAATTTTTCAGTTTTACCGCGTACAACGAAAATCGGTCCGGTTTAATCACATGTTCCTTGCGGATAGCACTTTCATAACCACCAATTTGAATTAGAACTAATGCATAAATTGAGTAAATTATAAAGAGAATTATAATTTCTAAAGTGAACGAGGAATTAATATCCCTGAGTCCTTTTTTTAGTATTATTTTTCTTGTGATAATCAACTGCATATAGGTAATTACAAACCCCATGAAAAATAATGTAGTAACAAGAATATTGGAAAGAGGAAAATAGTCCNTGCTGTTATCTTTATAAAGTCCTANAACGAACATGGNTTCTGTCGTAACCGTTATCATGAACCCAAGCAGGGGCATCAANAAAAGTATGGGATTTTTATAAAGCGTGTATAGTGATTGTCGGAATATTGAATGCCTACCGACCATATAAGTAATTGCCGTCTAGCCAATATTATGTATACTCTGCAAGCTCTTTGGAATTGAACTGTGGTTAATTCTTATGAAGTGATCAATTTTTCGATTCAAAAATCGTGGGAAGGGCCAAGCTAATACTCAAGGGTTAAGAAAGCATCGGTGGAGAAACTAGTTTTAAATTGAGAAATCATAGTTTTTTACTAAACTATTATATTGATTTTAGATGCCTCAGCGCATGAATGGAACATGGCGTCATCATCGGCAACCTTGTATTAGAGGTCATGAGTTTAAAGTGTTTGGTCACTTGAAGATACATTTGCTTTGAAATTGGAAAATCTACGTCGTGGCACAAAATAATCCTTTTCCTACAAAGGATTGAATTCGTT
>Ga0065712_10067990_pt1 | contig 17811 bp, 9 predicted proteins | sample MisRhiReplicate1_FD_59099 | JGI IMG/M metagenome (GOLD analysis project Ga0065712, IMG submission 59099) | Miscanthus rhizosphere microbial communities from Kellogg Biological Station, MSU, sample Rhizosphere Soil Replicate 1: eDNA_1 v3... | ecosystem: Host-associated > Plants > Roots >...
AAACTGTCGGACATTCGCCTGTTCATGCAGCCGGTGCAGGACCTGACCATCGAAGACCGCGTCAGCCGGACCCAGTATCAGTTCAGCATGTCATCCCCTGACGCAGAGCTGCTCAGCGAATGGAGCGGCAGGCTGGCAGATGCATTGGCCCAGCGCCCCGAGCTGACGGATGTCGCCAGTGATCTGCAGGACAAGGGCCTTCAGGTGTATCTGGTGATCGACCGGGATGCGGCCAGCCGGGTCGGCGTCAGCGTCGCCAACATCACCGACGCGCTGTATGACGCGTTCGGTCAGCGCCAGATTTCAACCATCTATACCCAGGCCAGTCAGTACCGGGTTGTGCTGCAGTCGGCGTCCGCCAGCGAGTTGGGGCCGGAAGCACTGGAACAGATTCATGTGAAGACCACTGACGGTGCGCAGGTCAAACTGTCGAGCCTGGCGCGGGTCGAGCAGCGTCAGGCGCAGTTGGCCATCGCCCACATCGGGCAGTTCCCGGCGGTCATGATGTCGTTCAATCTGGCGCCGAACATCGCGCTGGGTGAGGCGGTCGAGGTCATCGAGCAGGTGCAGAAGGACATCGGCATGCCGATTGGCGTGCAGACCCAGTTCCAGGGCGCGGCGCAGGCGTTCCAGGCATCCTTGTCCAGCACGCTGCTGTTGATTCTGGCAGCCGTGGTGACGATGTACATCGTATTGGGCGTGCTGTACGAGAGCTACATTCACCCGATCACCATTCTCTCGACCCTGCCTTCCGCTGCGGTCGGCGCGTTGCTGGCGCTGCTCATCAGCGGTAACGACCTTGGCATGATTGCCATCATCGGCATCATTCTGCTGATCGGTATCGTCAAGAAGAACGCCATCATGATGATCGACTTCGCGCTCGACGCAGAACGCAATCGTGGTGTCGATCCCGAGACGGCGATCTACGAAGCGGCCCTGCTGCGTTTCCGGCCGATCCTGATGACGACTCTGGCAGCGCTGTTCGGCGCCATTCCGTTGATGCTGGCCACCGGTTCCGGCGCAGAGCTGCGTCAACCGCTGGGTCTGGTGATGGTCGGCGGCCTGCTGCTGAGCCAGATTCTGACCCTGTTCACCACACCGGTGATCTACCTGTATTTCGACCGGCTGGGTCGCCGATGGAGCCGAAAACCTGACGCACCGGCCCGATTGGAGAAGGCTGACGCATGAACCTGTCAGCACCCTTCATCCGCCGACCGGTCGCCACCGTTCTGCTGAGCCTGGCAATCATGCTGCTGGGCGCCGTCAGTTTCCGGCTGTTGCCGGTGGCACCTTTGCCGAACATGGATTTTCCCGTCATCGTCGTATCGGCCAGTTTGCCGGGCGCTAGTCCGGAAATCATGGCGTCGAGCGTTGCCACGCCGCTCGAGCGGTCGCTGGGCACTATCGCCGGGGTCAACACCATGACCAGCAACTCGAGCCAGGGCACGACGCGGGTGATTCTGCAGTTCGATCTGGATCGGGACATCAACGGTGCGGCCCGTGAGGTTCAGGCTGCCATCAACGCATCGCGCAATTTGCTGCCCAGCGGCATGCGCAGCATGCCGACCTACAAGAAGGTCAACCCGTCCCAGGCACCGATCATGGTGCTGTCACTGACGTCGACCGTGCTGGAAAAAGGCCAACTGTACGATCTGGCGTCCACCATCCTGTCGCAGAGCCTGTCCCAGGTCACGGGCGTGGGTGAAGTGCAGATCGGCGGCAGTTCGCTGCCTGCGGTGCGTATCGAACTGGAGCCGCAGTTGCTTTCCCAGTACGGCATCTCGCTGGACGAGGTGCGCACTGCGATCACCGGCAGCAACGTCAGGCGACCCAAGGGCTCGGTGGAAAACGATCAACACAACTGGCAGGTCCAGGCCAACGACCAGTTGGAAACGGCCAAGGATTACGCGCCGCTGATCATTCGCTATCAGGATGGCGCAACGCTGCGACTCAAGGATGTTGCCAAGGTCAGCGATGCGGTCGAGAACCGCTACAACAGCGGTTTCTTCAATGACGACAGGGCCGTGTTGCTGGTCATCAACCGGCAGGCCGGTGCCAACATCATCGAGACCGTGGCGCAGATCAAGGCCCAGTTGCCTGCGTTGCAGGCCGTATTGCCTGCCAGCGTGAAGCTCGACATCGCCATGGATCGTTCCCCGGTGATCACTGCAACCCTGCATGAAGCCGAAATGACCCTGCTGATCGCCGTGGTGCTGGTGGTGCTGGTGGTGTTCCTGTTTCTGGGCAGCTTCCGCGCGTCGCTGATCCCAACCCTGGCGGTACCGGTCTCGCTGGTGGGCACCTTCGCCCTCATGTACCTGTGCGGATTTTCCCTGAACAACCTGTCTCTGATGGCGTTGATTCTGGCCACGGGGCTGGTGGTGGACGATGCCATCGTGGTGCTGGAAAACATCTCAAGGCACATTCATAACGGTCTTGACCCCATGAAAGCGGCTTTTGTGGGGGCCAAGGAAGTCGGCTTCACGCTGCTGTCGATGAACGTCTCGCTGGTGGCCGTGTTCGTTTCGATTCTGTTCATGGGCGGTCTGGTCGAAAGCCTGTTCCGCGAGTTTTCCATCACGCTGTCAGTGTCGATCGTCGTCTCGCTGGTCGTTTCCCTGACGCTGACGCCCATGCTCTGCGCCCGTTGGCTGAAGCCGCGTGAGGCGGAGCAGGAGAATGCATTTCAGCGCTGGAGCGAGCGGGTCAATGACCGGATGGTGGCCGGCTACGATCGTTCGCTTGGCTGGGTGCTGCGTCACCCGCGCCTCACGCTGGTGAGCCTGCTGATCACCATCGTGGTCAATATCGCGCTTTACGTCGTAGTGCCCAAGACCTTCCTGCCGCAACAGGACACCGGGCAACTGATGGGCTTCGTTCGCGGAGACGACGGCCTGTCGTTCAAGGTCATGCAGCCGAAGATGGAAATCTTCAGGCGCGCCGTGCTGGCGGACCCGGCAGTGCAGAGCGTCGCAGGCTTCATCGGCGGCAGCGGCGGGACTAATAACGCTTTCATGATCGTGCGCCTCAAGCCCATCGGCGAGCGCAAGCTGTCGGCCGAGAAGGTGGTCGAGCGGCTGCGCAAGAACCTGCCACATGTGCCGGGCGGCCGTCTGTTTCTGGCCCCGGATCAGGACCTGCAGTTGGGCGGCGGGCGCGAACAGACCAGCTCCCAGTATCAGTACATCGTGCAGAGCGGCGATCTGGAAGTCCTGCGCGAGTGGTACCCGAAAATCGTCGCCGCGCTCAAATCGCTGCCGCAGCTCACGGCCATCGACGCGCGGGAAGGGCGGGGGGCACAGCAGGTCACGCTGATCGTCAACCGCGACACCGCCAAGCGGCTGGGCATCGACATGAACATGGTCACCGCGGTGCTGAACAATGCCTACAGCCAGCGTCAGGTTTCCACGATCTACGACAGCCTGAACCAGTATCAGGTGGTGATGGAGGTCAACCCCAAATATGCGCAGGACCCGGTCACCCTTGAGCAGGTGCAGGTCATCACGGCCGACGGGCAGCGAGTGCCGTTGTCGAGCATCGCGCACTATGAACGCAGCCTGGAGAACGACCGCGTCTCTCATGACGGTCAGTTTGCTTCAGAGAACATCTCGTTCGATCTGGCCGAAGGGGTCAGCCTCGATCAGGCCACCGTCGCCATCGAGCGTTCCGTTGCAGCCATCGGCTTGCCTTCGGAGATCATTTCGAAGATGGCCGGGACTGCGAACGCGTTTGCAGCGACCCAGAAAAGCCAGCCCTGGATGATTCTCGGTGCCTTGCTGGCGGTGTATCTGGTGCTGGGGATTCTGTATGAAAGCTACATTCATCCACTGACGATCCTTTCGACCTTGCCGTCGGCGGGCGTGGGCGCCTTGTTGACCATCTATGTGCTGCGCAGCGAATTCAGCCTGATCTCGCTGCTGGGTCTGTTCCTGTTGATCGGCGTGGTCAAGAAGAACGCAATTATGATGATCGATCTGGCGTTGCACCTGGAGCGGGATCAGGGCATGACGCCTCAGGAGTCCATCCGCAGCGCCTGTCTGCAGCGTTTGCGGCCCATCCTGATGACCACCATGGCCGCCATTCTGGGCGCACTGCCGCTATTGCTGAGCACCGCCGAGGGCGCCGAAATGCGCCGCCCGCTGGGCCTTACCATCATTGGCGGTCTGGTGTTCAGTCAGGTGCTGACGCTCTACACCACCCCGGTGGTTTACCTTTATCTCGACCGCCTGCGTCACCGTTTCAGCCGGTGGCGGGGCCGTCGTACCGATGCAGCTCTGGAAACTCCGTTATGACTGATCGCCTCGCCTTCACAACCCATCACCGATGGCTGGTCAGGCCCCTTGGCATGGGGCTCTGCGTCCTGCTGCTGAGTGCCTGTGCGGTCGGCCCGGATTACCACAAGCCGGAAATGGCCACGCCTGCCAGCTTCAAGGCGGCAGCGGGCTGGAAGCAGGCGACGCCACGCGATGACGCAATGGCCAGAGGCGCATGGTGGGAGGTCTACGACGACAAGGCGCTCAACGCACTGGTGGAACGCCTGAACGCCTCCAACCAGACCGTGGCACAGTACGAAGCTCAGTACCGTCAGGCCCAGGCGTTGATTCGCAGCTCGCGAGCAGCGTTCTTCCCGACCCTTGATCTCTCCGTCGGCAAGACCCGCTCCAGTCAGGGAACCGGCAGCAGTACGTCGGGGAGCAGTAACCTCAACTCCGGCATCCGCGAGACCCACAGTGCCCAGCTGGGTGTCAGTTGGGAGGCCGATGTCTGGGGCAAGCTGCGTCGCGGCCTTGAGGCCGACACGGCCAATGCACAGGCAAGTCTTGCGGATCTGGCGGCCATGCGTCTGAGCCTGCAGTCGGAACTGGTGCAGAACTACCTGCAACTGCGCGTGATCGACGAGCAGAAGCGCTTGCTGGAAGCCACGGTCGATGCCTATCAGCGCTCATTGACGCTGACCCAGAATCAGTACCGTGCCGGTATCTCGGGGCGTGATGCGGTGGCCCAGGCGCAGACCCAGCTGAAAAGTACCCAGGCCGATCTGATCGATCTGGCGTGGCAGCGGGCGCAATTTGAAAACGCCATTGCCGTGCTGATGGGCATGGCGCCAGCGGACTTCAATCTGCAGGCGACCACCTCCATCCCCAGACTGCCGCAGATTCCTGTCGGTTTGCCTTCCGAGTTGCTCGAGCGCAGACCCGACATCGCCGCCGCCGAGCGTTCGGTGATGGGCGCCAACGCCAATATCGGTGTGGCGAAGGCGGCTTATTACCCGGACTTCACCCTGAGCATGAGCGGCGGCTATAACAGCAGTACGTTTGCCAACTGGATCAGTTTGCCGAATCGCTTCTGGTCGGTCGGTCCGCAACTGGCCATGACCCTGTTCGACGGGGGGCGACGTTCTGCTGAAGTTGAACGTACCGAAGCCGTCTACGACCAGACCGTTGCCCAGTACCGACAGACCGTGCTCAACGGTTTCCAGGAGGTAGAGAATTACCTCGTTCAGCTCAAGGTCTACGAAGAGGAAGCCGATGTTCGTCAGGAAGCCCTGGTGGCTGCCCGCGACTCCCTGCGCCTGACCAGCAATCAGTACAAGGCCGGTCTTATCGGCTATCTGGATGTGGTCAACGTACAGGCCACGGCACTGAGCAACGAACGCACGGTGCTGAACGTGCTGCAAAGCCGCCTGATCGCCAGTGTGCAGTTGATCGCCGCGCTGGGTGGCGGCTGGGATGCGCAAACGGGTCTGGCGTCCCAGGACCGTTGACGGTCCAGGCAAGGCAGGCAGGCGCAGGGCGGCAGCGCGGTCCTGCCTGCAATCGAGCAATGAGATGAATAAAATATTTCTATGAAGCGATTGATTAAGATAATGGCTCAATGCCATATTTTCCGACCGTTCGCCGCGACAAACCTCCCCAACTGCGTACAATAGCGCTCATCAGATCGGCAGGGACGCGCTCTTCGAGTTTCAGGTGCGTTCATGTTGGTCGGCAGCTATACCCCTTCGCTTGTCATGATCTCCGTGTTGATCGCGGTGCTCGCGTCCTATACCGCGCTCGATCTTGCCGGCCGTGTCGCATCGGCCAAAGGCCGCGCTGTCCATTGCTGGATTGCCGGCGGCGCAATTGCCATGGGCATCGGCATCTGGTCCATGCACTTCATCGGCATGCTGGCTTTCGTGCTGCCGTTCAAGCTTGGCTATGACATCCCGCTGACGCTCTGCTCGTTGCTGATTGCCATGCTGTCCTCAGGCTTTGCCCTCTGGCTGGTCAACCAGCCGCAGATGCCGGTTCTGCAGTGGGGGCTGGGTGCGCTGTTCATGGGGCTGGGCATCAGCGCCATGCATTACACCGGCATGGCGGCCCTGCGCATGCAGCCGGGGATCGACTACGATCCTGGGCTGTTCGGCCTGTCACTGATCGTGGCCGTCAGCGCATCGGGCGTTGCGCTCTGGATCGCATTCCGGCTGCGTCATGGCGTTCCCCGTGTGCATCTGGTCCGCGCAGGGGCGGCGGTTATCATGGGTCTGGCGATTGTCGGCATGCATTACACCGGCATGGCAGCAGCCGGCTTTGCCGAAAGCAGTTTCTGCGGCGCTCTGGGCGATGGGTTGAGCGCTGACGGGCTGGACAAGCTGGTGCTGGTCACCAGTCTTGCGGTCCTCAGCATCGCGCTGGCGGTCTCTGTACTCGATGCGCGGCTCGAAGCGCGTACGACGGTACTGGCCAACTCCCTGATCGAAGCCAATCTGGAGCTCAGGCACCTGGCGCTGCACGACAACCTGACCGGCTTGCCGAACCGGATCCTGCTGACGGATCGTATCGAGCAGGCAATGAAGAATATCAACGAGCGGGGCGGCTGCTTTGCGGTGATGTTCATGGACCTGGATGGCTTCAAACCGGTGAACGATGCCTTTGGGCACCACATCGGCGATCTGTTGCTGCGTGAGGTGGCGTCACGCCTGCGAGGGAACCTGCATCGGCAGGATACGCTGGCCAGAATTGGCGGCGATGAATTCGTGTTGCTGATCGAACTGCAAGGTCCGGAAGACGCCATGAGTGTTGCAGCGCGACAGGTGAATCTGATTACCCAGCCCTTCGAGATTGGCGATCGTCTGCTGCAAATATCGATGAGCATCGGTATCAGTCTGTATCCCGGCAACGGCCGAACGCAGCATGAGTTGCTGGTCAACGCGGATGCCGCCATGTATCACACCAAGAGCGCCGGCAAAAACGGCTACAGCTTTTTCGATGTCTCGATGAACAGTAACGCCCGTAATCAGTTGCAGTTGTCTCAGGACCTGCGGGCTGCACTCCGGCATCGGCATTTCTGTCTTTATTACCAACCTAAATTCGATGCGGTCTCGGGGATCCCGACCGGGGCGGAGGCCCTGTTGCGCTGGAATCATCCCGAACAGGGCCTGCTGAGCCCTGCGACCTTTATCGGTCTTGCCGAGAAAACCGGTCTGATCATCCAGATTGGCGAATGGGTACTGGATGAAGCCTGCAGGCAGATGCGCGAATGGTTCGACGAGGGCTACACCCAGTGGCGTATCGCGGTAAACCTCTCGGCTTTGCAGTTCTGCCATGCCGGGCTGGTCAAGACAGTAGCCGACACCCTGGCTCGGCATCAGTTACCGGCCAATTGCCTGACACTGGAAATTACCGAGACCACTGCCATGCATGACGCCGATGCCAGTCTTGCGGTTCTCAAGCAACTGTCGGCGATGGGCGTGGACCTGTCCATCGACGATTTCGGCACCGGTTATTCGAGCCTGATGTACCTGAAGCGTCTGCCCGCCAATGAGATCAAGATTGATCGCGGGTTTGTCCGCGATCTGGAGCATGACAGCGACGACGCGGCCATCGTGTCTGCGATCGTTGCCGTCGGTCAGGCGCTGAATCTACGAATTGTCGCCGAGGGTGTGGAGACCGCCGTACAGCAAAACTTCCTGACTCGGCTGGGCTGCGACGCTCTGCAAGGTTTTCTGCTTGGCCATCCGCTACCGGCGCAGCGATTCATCGAGGATATTCGCAGTGGTCAGGCTCGCCTCGAGGCCCAGTCCGCTGCCAGTAAGGCGGGCGGAAACTGAAAAACGGTGATGGCGTCGGGTAGCAAACACTGGCAGGATCGTGGCTCACCCCAGTCATGCGCTCAGAGCCAGGCCGGTGACTACGGTCAGTTTTGCGAGAGACAAGAGACCCCTTCATGGAAAAAGTTCTCATCATTACGGGCGGCTCGCGGGGGATCGGCGCAGCCACAGCGATTCTGGCGGCCTCTCAGGGCTACCGCATCTGCATCAACTACCTGTCTGACCATGCCGCTGCCGAAAGAACCTGCGCGCAGGTCAGGGCTCTTGGCGCACAGGCCATCACTGTACAGGCGGACGTCAGCAACGAAGACGAGATCATCCGACTGTTCGCCCGTGTCGATGCCGAACTGGGGCGCGTGACGCATCTGGTCAACAACGCCGGTACGCTGGCTCAGGCCTGCCGGGTCGAAGAAATGTCGGAATTTCGTATGCTCAAGATGATGATGAGCAACGTCGTCGGCCCCATGCTTTGCAGCAAGCATGCGTTGCTGCGCATGTCGCCGCACCATGGCGGGCAGGGCGGCAGCATTGTCAATGTGTCCTCGGCCGCGGCCAGACTGGGATCGGCCGGGGAATATGTCGATTACGCCGCATCCAAAGGCGCGCTGGACACCTTCACCCTCGGCCTTTCCAAGGAAGTTGCGCCGGAGGGTATACGGGTCAATGCGGTCAGACCGGGTTTCATTTTCACAGACTTCCACGCCCTCAGCGGCGACCCGTTCCGCGTGAGCAAGCTTGAAGGCGCGCTGCCGATGGGCCGTGGTGGCACCGCCGAGGAAGTCGCCGAGGCGATTCTGTGGCTGCTGTCTGACAAGGCTTCCTACGCCACCGGTACGTTCATTGATCTGGCGGGCGGTCGCTGACCGGCACTCTGTCACATCGTCGAGGTCAATAATGTCGGTCCTTTTTTCAAGGAGCGACGATGAACGCATGGTGGCAGGAAGTCGTGACAACGCTGCAGTCGGAATTTTCGGACGTGACCGACGCATCACAAATGACACGGGTGGCAGTCCGTCTGACGGTGGCCGCATTGTTGGGCGGTATTCTCGGTTTCGAGCGCGAGAACCGCGGCAAGGCCGCTGGCGTGCGCACCCACATGCTGGTGTCGATGGGTGCAGCGCTGTTCGTTCTGGTGCCACGCCTGGGCGGCGCCGATGACGATGCGTTGAGTCGTGTGATTCAAGGGCTGGTCGCCGGGATCGGCTTTCTGGGTGCTGGAACCATCCTCAAGGAAAACGCAAGAAACGTGGCGCAGGTCAAAGGCCTGACCACGGCCGCCGGCCTGTGGATGACTGCCGCGATAGGTGTAGCGGCCGGGATGGGCCGTGAGATGACGGCCATACTCAGCACCTTTCTGGCCCTTGGCATTCTTCGCTTCGTGCCGCACATCATCGAGCGGGCTGACCCGTCCAAAGGCATTCCTGCCAGGAAGAACGGGTCAGAGGATCCCTAGTCGCGGGCCGGAGACCGATCAGATAATGACCGGCGGCTCATTAACAGGCGGATCACCGGCAGGCGGGTCGATAACCGGCGGCACTGTCGACGGAGGCTCCTGTTCAGGGGGCGGCACGTCCGAGGGCGGTACTGGAACGGGAGGGTCATCAATGTTCGGGTCGATCGGTTCCGGTGGAATTGGAATATTCATGGCTTCAGCCTCCTTGTTGGCCTGTTGGCTTTCTTTCGACTTGCGCCCGTCACCGATGATTCAATCCAATCGCAACGCTGCCGTGGGCTGTGGGCATATCGTCTGACAAGGTTGACTTGTCCATTGCTGCGCTATGCTCTGAAACGTCGTCACCCTCTGCTCAAAACCTTTGAACTTTAGTCACGCAGACCGCTCGGAACCTAAGCAGCCGAATCAGGCGAGTTGTCAGCGCAGGGGGGATTTGTGCTGCCGTATCGTTAATTTTTCAATTGCATGGAATGCACAGGAGCGTCCCTGGGGCGTGAAGGAGTGATGCTCGATGAATGAACAGTCATACGGCCCGGATTCCCTGGCCTCAGAAGTTCCGCACCCAAGTCGTCCCTTGTCATTGACCCAAGCCCTGCAGTTGCCCCGCATCGTGATCGAAGACACGTTGCCGGTGATCGATGGCGGGTTGTTTGCGGCGAAAGGTATCGTCGGCCAACCGGTGACCGTCACCAGCAAGGTTTACGCAGACGGTCACGACAAGATGGCCGTCAACATTGTCTGGCGCGCTGCGGATGAAGAACACTGGCACAGTGCGCCAATGCGCGAACTGGGCAACGACAGTTGGGTCGGTGAGTTCACGCCGACGTCCGTGGCTCGCTATGTCTTTCGCCTGGAAGCCTGGATTGATCAGTTCGGCAGCTACCGCTACGAGCTGGAAAAGAAATTCGGCGCGGGCGTGCCCATCGAGCTGGAGCTGGAGGAAGGTCGCATCCACCTCGTTCATGCAGCGGAACGTAGCCAGAATGAACAGCGACATGCCATCGAGCGTGTGTTGCAGCGTCTGGGCGAGTCGGACAACGACGAGAAGGTTGCCCTGTTGCTGCACAGCGAAACCGCAGGCCTGATGAAACAGGCTGACAATCATGCGTTCCTCAGCCGCAGTGCAGAGTTCCCGCTGGACATCGAGCGTGAGCTGGCCCAGTTCGCCAGTTGGTACGAGCTGTTCCCGCGCTCCATCACCGATGACAAGGCCCGCCATGGCACGTTCAACGACGTGCATTCGCGCCTGCCGATGATTCGTGACATGGGCTTTGATGTCCTTTATTTCCCGCCGATCCATCCGATCGGTCGCGCACACCGCAAAGGCCCCAACAATTCCCTGACCGCAGGCCCCGATGATCCGGGCAGCCCTTACGCCATCGGTAGCGAGGACGGCGGTCATGAGGCGATCCACCCACAACTGGGCAGCCGTGAAGACTTCCGTCGCCTGGTTGCCGCTGCAGCGGATCATGGTCTGGAAATCGCCCTGGATTTCGCCATTCAGTGTTCTCAGGATCACCCGTGGCTCAAGCAGCATCCTGGCTGGTTCTCGTGGCGTCCAGACGGCACCATTCGTTACGCGGAAAACCCGCCGAAGAAATACCAGGACATCGTCAACGTCGACTTCTACGCACCCGACGCCATTCCCGGTCTGTGGCTGGAACTGCGTGACATCGTGCTGGGCTGGGTCGAGGAGGGCGTGAAGATTTTCCGCGTCGACAATCCGCACACCAAGCCGCTGCCGTTCTGGCAATGGATGATCGGTGAAGTGCGCAGTCAGCATCCTGACGTGATGTTTCTGGCTGAAGCCTTTACCAAGCCCGCGATGATGGCCCGCCTGGGCAAGGTGGGTTACTCGCAGAGCTATACCTACTTCACCTGGCGCAACACCAAGGCCGAGCTGTCCGAGTACTTCACCCAGTTGAACGAGGTGCCATGGCGTGATTGCTACCGGCCGAACTTCTTCGTCAACACGCCGGACATCAACCCGCGATTCCTGCATGAGTCAGGGCGGCCCGGATTTCTGATCCGTGCGGCACTGGCAACCATGGGCTCGGGGCTGTGGGGCATGTATTCGGGCTTCGAACTGTGCGAAGCCGCGCCTATCCCCGGCAAGGAAGAATACCTGGACTCCGAGAAGTACGAGATTCGGGTTCGTGACTTCACCGCGCCGGGCAACATCATTGCCGAGATTGCCCAGCTCAACCGTATTCGCCGCCAGAACCCGGCGCTGCAGACCCATCTGGGCCTGAAGCTGTTGAATGCCTGGAACGACAACATCCTGTATTTCGGCAAGCGTTCGGCTGATGGCAGCAATTTTGTGCTGGTCGCCGTCAACCTCGACCCGCACAACGTTCAGGAAGCGAACTTCGAGTTGCCGCTTTGGGAAATGGGCTTGCCCGACGATGCAGTGACGTCCGGTGAGGATTTGATGACCGGTCACCGCTGGAACTGGTACGGCAAGGTGCAGTGGATGCGCATTGACCCGTCGTATCAACCTTTCGGTATCTGGCGTATCCAGGTCGCACAGTAAAACTGCAAGGAGTCAGCTATGGCAAAAAAGCCCGATGACGCGGCATTCATCAAAGATCCGCTCTGGTACAAGGATGCGGTGATTTATCAGGTGCATGTTAAATCGTTCTACGACTCCAATAACGATGGGATCGGCGATTTCGCGGGCCTGATCGACAAGCTCGACTACATTGCCGCGCTTGGAGTCAACACGATCTGGCTGCTGCCGTTCTACCCGTCGCCGCGTCGGGACGATGGCTACGACATTTCCGAATACCGCGACGTGCACAGCGACTACGGCACGATGGCGGACGCCAAGCGTTTCATCGCTCAGGCCCACAAGCGCGGCTTGCGGGTCATCACCGAGCTGGTCATCAACCACACCTCGGATCAGCATCCGTGGTTCCAGAAGGCCCGGCATGCCAAGCGCGGCTCCAAGGCACGTGATTTCTATGTGTGGTCGGATACCGATCAGAAATACGAAGGCACGCGGATTATCTTTCTCGACACCGAGAAGTCCAACTGGACGTGGGATCCTGTGGCAGAGCAGTATTTCTGGCACCGCTTCTATTCGCATCAGCCGGACCTGAATTTCGACAATCCGGCGGTGATGAACGCCGTGCTCGAAGTCATGCGTTTCTGGCTGGATATGGGCATCGACGGTCTGCGTCTGGATGCGATCCCTTATCTGATCGAGCGCGATGGCACCAACAACGAGAACCTGCCGGAGACCCATCAGGTTCTCAAGCGGATTCGGGCCGAGATCGACGCCAATTACCCGGACCGCATGTTGCTGGCGGAGGCGAATCAGTGGCCGGAAGACACCCAGTTGTACTTCGGTGACAGCAAGGGGCCTGACGGCGATGAGTGCCACATGGCCTTTCACTTTCCGTTGATGCCACGCATGTACATGGCGCTGGCGCAGGAAGACCGCTTTCCGATTACGGACATCCTGCGTCAGACCCCGGAAATCCCGGAAAACTGCCAGTGGGCGATTTTCCTGCGCAACCACGATGAACTGACCCTGGAAATGGTCACGGATCGTGAGCGTGACTACCTGTGGAATTACTACGCGGCGGATCGTCGTGCGCGGATCAACCTTGGCATCCGCCGTCGTCTCGCTCCTCTGGTGGAGCGTGATCGTCGTCGGGTCGAGTTGCTGAACAGCATGCTGTTGTCCATGCCGGGCACACCGACCCTCTATTACGGCGACGAGATCGGGATGGGCGACAACATCTATCTCGGCGACCGGGATGGCGTGCGTACGCCGATGCAGTGGTCCATCGATCGCAACGGCGGTTTCTCCCGCGCCGATCCGGCCAGCCTTGTGTTGCCGCCGATCATGGACCCGATGTACGGCTTTCAATCGGTCAACGTCGAAAGTCAGGAGCGCGATCCGCATTCGCTGCTTAACTGGAACCGCCGCATGCTGGCTGTGCGCAAGCAGCAGAAAGCATTCGGACGCGGCACGCTCAAGATGCTGTCGCCTTCCAATCGCAGGATTCTGGCGTACCTGCGCGAATACACCGGACCCGATGGCCACAGCGAAATCGTGCTGTGCGTGGCCAACGTCTCCAGCGCAGCCCAGGCCGCAGAACTCGAATTGTCGGCCTATGCCGGCACCGTTCCCGTCGAGATGCTGGGTGGCAGCGCATTCCCGCCGATTGGCCAGCTGAGTTATTTGCTCACGCTGCCGCCTTACGGTTTTTACTGGTTTCTATTGGCTTCGGAGAATCAAATGCCCAGTTGGCACGTCGAACCGGCACAAAGCATGCCGGACTTCCCGACCCTGGTGCTCAAGAAGCGTCTGGAGGAGCTGCTCGATGAGCCGCTCCGCAGCACCATGGAAAACACCTCGCTCGCGGTCTACATGCCCAAGCGCCGGTGGTTCGCAGGCAAGGACAAGCCCATCGAGCGGGTCAATATTGCCTACGCGGTTCGTTTCGGCGATCCGGCACATCCGGTCCTGCTGAACGAGATCGAAGTCACCGCAGGTGAGCAGACCGAACGCTATCAACTGCCGTTCGGCCTGCTGGCGGAAGAGGAAATCAACAGCGCATTGCCCCAGCAACTGGCGCTGGCCAGGGTCCGCCGTGGCCGTCAGGTGGGGTTGATCACCGATGCCTTCACGCTTGAAACTTTCATTCGCGCAGTGATTCAAGGCATGCAGGCCGACACCGTGATCCCTTGCAATGACGGCGAGCTGCGCTTTGAACAAACCGCGCAACTCGCGCCGCTGGGGCTGAACAACGAATCCGAAGTGCGTTACCTGTCGGCCGAGCAGTCCAACAGCTCGGTGGTAGTGGGCAGCGGTCTGGTTCTCAAGATGATCCGTAAAGTCAGCGCCGGTACCCACCCGGAACTGGAAATGGGCGCGTTCCTGACCAACGCAGGCTATCGCAACATCTCGCCGCTGCTGGGCTCTGTGGTCCGCGTGGGGCATGACGGTGAGCCGCATCTGCTGATGATCGCCCAAGGCTATCTGAGCAATCAGGGTGATGCGTGGGAGTGGACCCAGAACAATCTGGAGCGCGCCGTTCGTGATGAGCTCGCGCATGGTGTTTCCGAGCAGGAGCAGCACTACAACGCGCTGCTTGAATTGGCCGATTTCTCCCGCAGCCTGGGGCAGCGTCTGGGCGAGATGCATCAGATTCTGGCCGCAGCGACCGACAATCCGGACTTTGCCGTGGAAGTGACCCGCCAGGAAGATGGCGACGCCTCGGCAAAAAGCGTGGTGGCCCAGCTGGATCGAGCCTTGCAACTGCTTGAGCAGCGCAAAGGCGACCTCGGTGCCGATGATCAGCAACTGGTGGACGACCTGGTCGCGCAGCGTCAGGCCATCGCGCAGCATGTCGCGCGTCTCGCCAAGCGCTCGGTGGGCGGTCTGCGCATCCGCGTACACGGAGACCTGCACCTGGGTCAGGTGCTGGTCGTCAAGGGTGACGCGTACCTGATCGACTTCGAGGGCGAGCCTGCGCGCGCGTTGAGTGAGCGTCGCGCCAAGCACAGCCCGTTCAAGGATGTCAGTGGTGTGCTGCGCTCGTTCGACTACGCTGCCGCCATGGCCGTGCGCAGCGCGCAAAGCGTGGACACTTCCGAGGAGGCTGCTGCCGCCCGCAAACGCGTTGCCAGTACGTATTTGTCCCAGGCCCGTGAAGCGTTCATCGAAGGTTATCGCGCAGCGACCACCGAGATGGCCCACACCTGGAAAGATTCAAACGGGGAGGACGCCGCGCTGGAACTGTTCACCCTGGAAAAAACCGCTTATGAAGTAATCTACGAAGCCGAGAATCGCCCGACCTGGCTGGCTGTGCCGCTGCAAGGCTTGCGTGGATTGCTGCACCTGTCTGATGGAGAGCCAACATGAATGCACCTGACAAAACCGGTATGCGTCGCCAGGCGATGCCCGCCGCAGTGGACATGGATGCGTTGATCCGTGCTGAACATCGTGACCCTTTTTCGATTCTCGGCCCGCATGGCGATGGTGGCAGCGGGCAGTTCGTCCGCGCCTACCTGCCAGGCGCCCTGAGTGTGCGTCTGCTCGCGCCGGATGACGGGCGCGAACTGGGCGAGCTTGAGATGAGCGAAGTCCCGGGTTTCTTCATCGGTCATCTTGAACACGCTCAGCCCTACCAGTTGAAAATCAACTGGGCAGGCGGCGAACAGATCACCGAAGACCCTTACAGCTATGGCCCGTTGCTCGGCGAAATGGACCTGTATCTGTTTGCCGAAGGCAATCATCGCGACCTGAGCAGTTGCCTGGGTGCGCAGGTGACCAACGTCGGGGGCGTGGACGGTGTGCGTTTTGCCGTCTGGGCACCGAATGCCCGGCGCGTCTCGGTGGTCGGCAGTTTCAACAACTGGGACGGCCGTCGTCACCCGATGCGTCTGCGTCACCCGACCGGTGTCTGGGAAATTTTCGTCCCACGCCTGCAACCGGGCGAAGTCTACAAGTACGAGATTCTCGGCCCTCACGGCATTCTGCCGCTCAAGTGCGACCCGATGGCGCTGTCCACGACGCTGCCGCCGGATACGGCCTCCAAGGTGTCCGCACCGCTGCATTTCAACTGGAACGACAACCACTGGATGGACACGCGGGCCAGCCTTCATGACGTGAGCGCGCCATTGTCGATCTATGAACTGCACGCCGGTTCGTGGCAGATGGAGCAGAACGAGGAAGGCGAGTGGCGTCAATACAACTGGCGTGAGCTGGCAGACCGTCTGATCCCGTACATCAAGGAACTGGGGTTTACCCACATCGAGCTGATGCCAATCATGGAGCACCCGTTTGGTGGTTCGTGGGGCTATCAACTGCTTGCCCAGTTCGCACCGACTGCACGCTACGGCTCGCCTGAAGATTTCGCGGCATTTGTCGACGCCTGTCACCAGGCGGGCATTGGCGTGATCCTTGACTGGGTGCCCGCGCATTTCCCGACCGACACGCACGGTCTGGCTCAGTTCGATGGCACAGCCTTGTATGAATACGCCGACCCCAAGGAAGGCTTCCATCAGGACTGGGACACGCTGATCTACAACCTGGGCCGCACCGAGGTTCACGGCTTCATGCTGGCGTCGGCGCTGCACTGGCTCAAGCATTACCACATCGACGGCCTGCGCGTGGATGCGGTCGCTTCGATGCTGTACCGCGACTATTCCCGCAAGGCGGGCGAATGGGTGCCGAACCGGTTTGGCGGCCGCGAGAACCTCGAAGCAATCGATTTCCTGCGCCACCTCAATGACGTCGTCGCGCTGGAAGCGCCGGGCACCATGGTCATCGCCGAAGAATCCACGGCGTGGCCGGGTGTCAGCCAACCGACCCAACAGGGCGGTCTGGGCTTCAACTACAAGTGGAACATGGGCTGGATGCATGATTCGCTGCACTACATGGAGCAGGATCCGATCCATCGTGAGCACCATCATGGCGAATTGAGCTTTGGTCTGATGTACGCATGGTCCGAACGCTTCATCCTGCCGATTTCCCACGATGAAGTGGTACACGGCAAGCACTCGCTGATCGACAAGATGCCCGGTGATCGCTGGCAGAAATTTGCCAACCTGCGCGCCTACCTGACATTCATGTGGACCCACCCCGGCAAGAAGCTGCTGTTCATGGGCTGCGAGTTCGGCCAGTGGCGCGAGTGGAACCACGACGAGCAACTGGACTGGTACCTGTTGCAGTACGCGGATCATATCGGCGTGAAGAAGCTGGTCAGCGACCTGAACCGTATCTACCGCGAAGAAAAGGCCCTGCACGAGCGCGACGCAGAGCCGATGGGGTTCCAGTGGCTGATCGGTGACGACAAGACCAACAGCGTGTATGCCTATTTGCGCTGGAGCAAGGAAGGCGAGCCGTTGCTGGTGGTCGCCAACATGACGCCGGTTCCGCGCATGGACTACCGCATCGGTGTGCCGTTCGATGGCAAATGGGTCGAACTGCTCAACAGCGATGCCGAAATGTATGCAGGTTCCAACATCGGCAATGGCGGCGGGGTAGTGGCTGATGATCAGCAGGCACATGGACAGCCCGTGTCGCTGAGTCTGAACCTGCCACCGTTGGCGGTGCTGATTCTCAAGCCTGTGGGACGTCAGGACTGAAAGTAATAACCTGTTATAGGTCATAGGGAACGGAGGGAGGCGTCACCACGTCTCCAACGTTGCGTTGTCGCGCAGCATGTACGAACCGTGGGAGGCGGCTTGCCGGCGATGAACGATGACGCGATTTTCCTGACACACCGCGTCGACTGCATCGCCGGCAAGC
>Ga0065712_10001047_pt1 | contig 17757 bp, 12 predicted proteins | sample MisRhiReplicate1_FD_59099 | JGI IMG/M metagenome (GOLD analysis project Ga0065712, IMG submission 59099) | Miscanthus rhizosphere microbial communities from Kellogg Biological Station, MSU, sample Rhizosphere Soil Replicate 1: eDNA_1 v3... | ecosystem: Host-associated > Plants > Roots >...
CGCCGAGTCGTTGACGGAATTGCGCGCACGCGTATTCGCGGTTGAGCTTCGCGATGAAACCGGCGCTGATCTTGGCGGGACACACTGCTTCGCACTCGTAGGTGTTGGTGCAATTACCAAATTTCTGCTCATCCATTACCTGCACCATTTTCAGCACACGTCGCTCGCGTTCGGGTGTGCCCTGCGGCAAAAATGAGAGGTGCGAAACTTTCGCAGCCGCAAAAAGCATCGCCGATCCATTCGGGCAGGCGGCCGCGCACGCGCCGCAGCCGATGCACGCCGCTGCCTCCATTGCCAGGTCTGCGTCGTGTTTGGGAACGAGAATTGAATTCGCTTCCGGCGCAGAACCTGTGCGCGCGGAGATGAATCCGCCGGCTTGCACGATCCGGTCGAGTGAACTGCGATCGACCACCAAATCTTTGATAATCGGAAACGCGCCGACGCGAAACGGTTCGACTGTTATGGTCTCGCCGTCGCGAAACTTTCGCATGTAAAGCTCGCACACAGCGCCCGGATGATCTGGGCCATGAGCTTCGCCGTTGACCGTGAGCGAGCAGGTGCCGCAGATGCCTTCACGGCAATCAGAGTCGAACGCGACGGGTTCGCCGCCGTTGCGAATGAGATTTTCGTTCAGAATATCGAGCATCTCGAGAAAGGAGGTCTCAGGCGAAATATCGCGGACTTCGTAATCGATAACTTTGCCGCGAGACTTCGCGTCACGTTGTCGCCAGATTTTGAGTTTGAAGTTCATTGGTGCACGGTCATCCTGAGTGGAGTGCAGCAGAATCGAAGGATCCCGCGGAAATACTCAAGCTTTCGCACCGGGATTCCTCGACTTCGCTCGGAATGACGGAAGGTGCTGTCACTTATAGCTCCTTTGTGCCAGGTGCACCGTTTCGAAATGCAACTCTTCGCGATGCAGTTTCGAGGGTTGACCGTCTCCTTGAAATTCCCACGCGAACACAGCTGCATGGCTCTCGTCGTCTCGGAGCGCTTCGCCGTCCGGCGTTTGATGTTCCTGGCGAAAATGCGCGCCGGCAGATTCGTCGCGTTCCAAGGCGTCAAGGCACATTAGCTCGGCGAATTCGAGGAAGTCTGCGACGCGCCCGGCGCGTTCGAGTGATTGATTATAATCTTCTTTATCTCCGGGAACGCGCACGTCATGCCAGAACTCGTCGCGCAGTTCGGGAATTTTTCGGAGCGCTTCGCGCAATCCTTGTTCGTTACGCGACATTCCGCATTTGTCCCAGAGAAGAAGGCCAAGTTCGCGATGGAACGAATCGGCGGAGCGTGTGCCGTTGATCTTGAGCAGTTTTTCGATCCTGGCGCGGACACTGTTCTCCGTTTCTTGAAACTCTGGAGAGTCGATCGACGGCCGTTTTCCCATCTGACCGGCAAGATAATTCGGCAGCGTGTTTGGCATAACAAAGTAGCCGTCGGCTAGGCCTTGCATCAGTGCGCTGGCCCCGAGCCGGTTGGCACCGTGATCGGAGAAGTTGGCTTCGCCGATCACGAACAAACCGGGCACATTGCTCATCAAATTATAGTCCACCCAGAGACCGCCCATGGTATAGTGCACTGCCGGATAAATTCGCATCGGCACCTTATAGGCGTCCTCGCCCGTAATCTTTTTGTATACCTCGAACAAGTTTCCGTAACGCTCGCGAATCGTCTCTACGCCGAGCCGTTTGATCGCATCGGCGAAATCGAGATAGACACCGCGCCCGCCTGGACCGACGCCGCGGCCTTCGTCGCAAACTTCCTTCGCGGCGCGCGATGAAATGTCGCGCGGCGCAAGGTTGCCGTAGCTGGGATATTTTCGCTCGAGATAATAATCACGCTCTGCGTCAGGAATTTCACTCGGCGGCTTTAAGCGATCTTCTTTCCTTTTCGGTACCCACACGCGGCCGTCATTACGCAGCGATTCCGACATCAGGGTAAGCTTGGACTGATAGTCGCCGCTGACTGGAATGCAGGTTGGATGAATTTGTGTGAAGGATGGATTTGCAAACAGGGCGCCTCTTTTGTAAGCGCGATAGGTCGCGGTGACGTTGCTGCCGCGTGCGTTTGTCGACAGATAGAAAACGTTTCCATATCCGCCGCTGGCGAGCACAACCGCATCCGCTGCATGCCTCTCCATTTTTCCCGAGCGCAAGTTTCGAGTGATGATTCCCTTGGCCTGACCATTGACGATCACCAGGTCGAGCATCTCGGTGTATGGGAGCATCTGCACCGCGCCAGCGGCTACCTGGCGACACAGCGCCTGATAACAGCCTAACAACAGTTGTTGTCCAGTCTGTCCGCGTGCGTAAAAGGTCCGTGAAACCTGTGCGCCGCCGAAGGAACGATTAGCCAGGTAGCCGCTGTATTCGCGAGCGAACGGCACGCCCTGCGCCACGCATTGATCGATGATGTTGTTGGCGATTTCAGCGAGCCGATAAACATTCGCTTCGCGGGAACGAAAATCCCCGCCCTTGATCGTGTCGTAGAACAATCGGTAAACGCTGTCGCCGTCGTTCTGATAATTCTTTGCCGCATTAATACCTCCTTGCGCTGCAATGGAATGCGCGCGCCTCGGCGAATCCTGAAAACAAAAACATTTCACCCGGTACCCGAGTTCTCCCAGAGTCGCCGCTGCCGATCCGCCGGCGAGGCCACTACCGACGACTATGATCTCAAGTTTTCGCCGGTTATTCGGGTTGACCAATCGCGAATGGTCTTGATGATTTCGCCATTTTCGATCCAGCGGCCCAGCCGGAACTTTGGGATCCAGTGTTCCAATCATGTTCTGAAATATCCGAGACCATCTCGTAAGGTCATTGTGAGAGAAGCGAGGAATCTCGAGCCAAATCTGGAGCGATTCACAAACCGAAATATCCAGAGATGTTTCGCTTCGCTCAACATGACAGCGTCAGTTATGACGACGTAAGCAAATCTCGTCTATGGTTCGCCGCCCCATTTGTCTTTTTTGAATGACACGCGTCCGGATCCTTCTTCGAACGCTTCGAAATGCTCGGGGTTCTCCCGATAATATTTCTGGTGATACTCTTCGGCGGGCCAGAATTTCATCGCAGGCAAAACTTCGGTCACGATCGATTTTTTGAATTTTCCGGAGCGCGCGAGTTTGTCTTTTGAAGCCTCGGCAATTTTCTTTTCCTCGGTGTTACCATAAAAGATCGCTGCGCGATAACTCGGCCCGATGTCAGTGAACTGGCCGTCGGACTGGGTGGGATCGATTTGTCGCCAATAGATGTCGAGAAGCTGCTCATAGGAAATCTTCGCCGGATCGTAGGTGACTTCGATTGATTCGCGATACTTTGTTTTTTCCGATGTCACGAGCTCGTAAGTCGGGTTTGGCTCGGTTCCACCGGAATAGCCCACTACGGTTTTTATCACGCCCGGTGTTTTGTCGAATGCTGGCTGGATGCACCAAAAACACCCACCGGCAAAAATCGCGGTGCGTGTCGTAGCCGGATTCGGACTTTGCCCATAACTCGCAGTCGCCAGCGTCACACAGCCAAAAGCGAGAAGAACAATTTCTTTCATATTATCTCTTTCATGTCGCTCTGGACGCGGCGCTGTTCAAGATGTTTCCCGTTAGACCACGATCTTGCCGGGGTTGAACCATTGGTCAGACGCGACATTTTCCCTATGTGATCGCATTAGTGCCGGAATTGCAGCTCGCGCTTCTTGATGTTGCGGAACTTTTCGGACGGAGCGCACCGCTGCATGTTGATCTTGGGTGCGGCGACGGATCTTTTCTCTGCGAAATGGCGCAACAGTTCCCAAAAATAAATTTTCTCGGCATTGAGCGTTTGACCAAGCGCGTAGAGAAAGTTCGCCGCAAGGCGGAGAAGATTAAAAACGTTCGGGTGCTGTGCGCTGACAGTTTATTCGCGGTGCGCTATCTGCTGCCTGAATCTTCAGTGGAAACTTTTTACCTTTTGTTTCCGGATCCGTGGCCGAAGCGGCGGCATCAACTACGACGCATTTTCACGAGCGACTTTTTGGAGGCGATCGCCATTGCGCTGGAGCAACGCGGTGTACTTCGCATTGCGACCGATCAGCTCGATTATTTTCATCAGATCGAACGGCTAAGTCGCGCTCACCAGCAATTCCAAGTTGTCCCGCGCTCAGCTGATGACGCAGTTCTTCCGGTAACGAAGTTCGAGAGAAAGTTTCGCGGACAAAACTTGCCGATTCATCGATTGACGCTTCGAAAGACTTCGCCGGTCAGATAAGCTCGCGCGCTCCATTCGTTGCCTGAGAAGTTCAATTCCACTGCACCGGTTTCGTCCTGGCGAAACAGTTTGACGTCGCGGTCGCGAAGTTGCTTAGCCCACTCTTCACTAATTCGTTCGTGCTCCGGAAACTCTCTCGAGGTCGCGATGATAAGGCGCGGCCGAACCGCATCGAGAAATGGAGCCGAACCGGAAATACCGGAGGAATGTTGGCCCTTGACGAGGATGTCGCTCTGCAGGTCGGGACTATTGTTCAATAATGTGCCTTCGGTTTCTGCGCCGTTGTCTGACATGAACAAAACCGATGAACCCGCCGCGATGGATAGCCGTATAACCAACGCTTGATCGTCCGCCGTCGCTCCTGCAAAGCCGCGGGCCGGAAACAAGACGTGGGCGAAGACTTCGCGAGACAAATCAAGATTCTCTCCCGCCGCGACTTCAACAGGTTTGCGACCGTGTCCTTCGACTTCCGACACTATCCGGGACAGCCGTCGATGAATGAGGGAACGATCGGGCGCAGGATTATCGAGCACACGAACCCCTGGGAAATCGGTCAACAATTGCGTGATACCACCAATGTGCTGCGAATCGCCATGGGTCAGTACCACGCCCGTGAGCCGATTCACGCCGGCCCAGTGCAGATACTGGCGCACGATGCGCTGGTAATTGCGTTCGCTTCCGCAATCGACCAACCAGTCGTAGCCATTCACCCGTACGTGAGCGGCCGCGCCCGCCCCTAAGTCCAGCACGGTTACCTTTGCAGAGATCTGGCCGCCCCAATGGGGTTCGCCAACATAGAAGTGTCCGCCGGGAACTTGCGCGAACAGATGAACGATGCCGATAACCAATGTCGCCAATGCCCAGTTGGCATTGTTGAAAACAATAGCGACCCACGGCAGGAGCGGTGTGGCGATCAGCGACAGAAGCGCAACGGCGAGGACAAAGAATGCGATCGGAACAACGATCAGGTTTGCCAGAAAAGAAATCGGTGTGACAAGGTGGAAGTACCAAAGAATCAACGGCAATGAACCAATCCACGCCGCAAGCGATACAGAAGCGCTGCCGCAAAGCCATTCATAGCTGAAGTGCATCCATCGCTGTGGACCGCGTATCAGGCTTTGCGGCAGAAAAGGATCTGGAGCCGCACGCCGCTGCAAAAGTCTGAACAGCGGATCCGCGAACAGCACAATTACTCCGACCACCGCGAAGGAAAGCTGAAAGCCGGTGGAAAACAATTCGTTCGTGCTCCAGCAGAGGATAAAAAACGCCGCTGCCGCGAGGCTATTTGGCAGAAACGCGCGTCGTTCGAAAAAGTAACTGCCGACAAGGATTGAAGCCATCACAGCCGCGCGCAATGCAGGGATATGCAGTCCCGTTACCGCCGCATAGAAAAAGAGCGATGGAATGATGAACGCCGCTGCGCGCTTCCGTGGCAGGCGTGCGATCGCAGCCAGCACCCACAAAAGCGCGGCCACAATTCCCACGTGCAAGCCCGCGACGGCGAAAAGGTGAATCGTGCCGGTTTGCTGAAACGCCTCCTCAATGTCCTCCGGTGTTTCGTGGCGGATGCCAAGCACAATTCCACTGATGAAACTTTTTGCCGCGGGCGCATCGTTCAGCCCGCGGCACAACGCGTTTTGCATCCACGTGCGCGACGCTTGTGCCAAGCGCAACGCCGGATTGCCGCCGCCGTGGCGGATCAGTGTGCCATCCTCGGCATAACGGACGAAGAGCATTCGACGAACATCATGCCGCGCCAGGTAGGCGCGCATATCGAACTCGCCGGGGTTTCGTGGCGGCGCGATTGGGACGGCGGTTCCAAAAAGTTTCAGTTCGTCGCCAAACTCCGGCCAGCCTTTCCAACGAATCTGCCAGACTGCATGCGTGGATTCGGTTTTGGCTTCGAGTTCAATTGATCTCAGCTTGAGCAGAAAAGTTGCGAATCCGCCGGACGAAAATTTCGGCTCAGTGATTACGCATCCCATTGCTGTGACGACGCGTGGCCGCTCGCCCAGTTTGTCCGCGAGTTGCTCGCCTGCGGTGTTCGTTGTCGCAAATTTGTGGAGCAGAAAAAAACCAACAGCGACGATGAGATATGTCGCCGGCAATTTCGGCCAACAGAGCGCAGTCAGGATGCAGATTCCGAGAACTATCCCTGCTGAAAGAAGCGCTGTGGGGGCCAGCGGAACGATCTCCGCCAGGATAATTCCCGTCGCAGCCATCACCGTCAGACCGACGAATGGCTGACGCGGAGCGCTGAGCAGCTTCATCGACTCGCAGTTTTCGCTTAACCCGCGTTGGCAGCGCAAGCTGGAATATGTTTGCACGCTCGTCGGCGCCGCAAGGACGGCGATCTCCAGCGCGGACTCAAGACTGCTGCTCCTTGGCGCGATTGCTTGCACCAGTAGCGCGCCGTAATTTCTCACGTGCAGGACCTATTTGGGGAAGCGCAGGAGATTGAAACTGCAAACACGGCTGCGCCGCTCGCCACGCGGATGCGGCCACGCTCGCTGGAGGAATTTGTTGGCCAGGAACACATCCTTGGGCCGGGCAAACTTCTGCGCCGCGCGATTGAAGCTGATCGCCTGCCCTCGGTGATTTTCTACGGCCCGCCTGGCAGCGGAAAGACTACCCTGGCGCGCGTCATCGCTGAGATGACGCATGCGAAATTTGTTCGGATCAGTGGAGTCGAAAGCAATGTTTCAGAAATGCGCCGCGTGCTTGCCTCGGCCACGAATCGGCTCCGCACAACTGGAAAAAAGACGATCTTATTTGTGGATGAGATTCATCATTTCAATAAGGCGCAACAGGACATCCTTTTGCCGGATGTCGAAGGTGGGAATCTTCGCCTCATCGGTGCGACCACTTACAATCCATTCTTCTATGTAAACAGCGCGCTGGTGTCGCGCTCGCAGGTTTTTCGGCTCGAACCGCTCAGCGTTGAACAATTAGAGCAATTGATCGACCGCGCGTTAGCCGACAAAGAGCGCGGCCTTGGAAATTACAACGTTAAGATGGACGGGGATGCGCGCCGGCATCTGGCGAAGCTGAGCGACGGCGACGCGCGCAAATGCCTAAATGCACTCGAGATTGGTGTGCTAACGACGCCGCCGAGCGTAGCTCGACCCTCCGCGGTTGCATCCGAGGGAAGGGCAAGCGAGGACGCTCGTCCTCCAATTCATTTTACGCTCGCAGTTGCCGAGGAGACCATCCAGCAGAAAGCGGTCGTGTATGACCGTGCTGGCGACGCGCACTACGACACCATCAGCGCGTTCATCAAAAGCATGCGCGCTTCGGATGAAAAAGGCGCGATGTACTGGCTGGCGAACATGCTGCACGCCGGGGAAGATTTCCGTTTCATTGCTCGCCGGATTGTAATTTTCGCAAGTGAAGACATTGGTCTTGCTGACCCCGAGGCGTTGCAGCTTGCGATCGCGACGCAACAAGCGGTGGAGTTTGTCGGGATGCCGGAGGCGCGCATCCCTCTGGCGCACGCTACTGCTTACATGTGCCACGCATCCAAAAGCCGCGAAGCGTACGATTCACTGAACGCCGCGACGGAACAGATAGAGGCCGAACAAACCAAAGCTGTGCCCGAGCGGCTTAAGAACAAGCATTTTCCCGTAAATCCGAAAACAGTTAGGAATATTTCTGAGCGCTGAAATTTCTGGTTTTCCCGAGTCGTGCTTACCGTGGAAAGGCGAAACTATTGGCGCGACTTGACGCTGCAATCGAATTTCACTTCGCTATTCTCATCACATGGCCGCTTCATCACTCTGGCAGCGATTTCAACGATATTTCCTGGAATATCGTGATCTAGGTTTCTCTCTCGACATCAGCCGGATGAAATTTCCGGACGATTTGTTCGAGAAAATGCGGCCGCAAATCGAGCATTCATTTGCTGCGATGCGGGAATTAGAGGCGGGAGCAATCGCTAATCCCACAGAGAACCGAATGGTTGGTCATTACTGGCTGAGGAATCTTGCGTTGGCGCCGACACGGGAAATCCGGGCGGAAATCGAAGACACGATTCGGCGCATCAAAGCATTCGCACAAGATGTTCACGCCGGAAAGATCACCGCGGAAAACGGAAAGCGCTTCGAGCATGTGCTGCACATTGGGATCGGCGGCTCGGCGCTGGGGCCGCAATTCGTGTCAGCTGCGCTCAACTCGCCGGACGATTCAATGGACATCTTTTTCTTCGACAACACTGACCCCGAAGGTTTTGATCGCGTGTTTGACCGCATAGGAGAGGGACTGGCACAAACGCTCGTCATCGTTGTCTCAAAATCCGGAGGGACAAAAGAGACGCGGAACGGAATGCTCGAGGCAGAAGCGAAGTTCGCCGCGAAAGGACTTCAGTTTGCAAAACACGCTGTCGCTGTGACTGGCATTCGAAGCGAGTTGGATAAACACGCCGAAACGAATGGATGGCTCGCGCGTTTCCCGATGCCTGATTGGATTGGTGGACGCACGTCGGTTATGAGCGCGGTGGGGCTACTACCGATGGCGCTGCAAGGCTTTGATATCGATGCATTCCTCGCCGGCGCCGCGGCCATGGACGAACGCACCCGCGTAGATGACGTCGCGCAAAATGCCGCCATGCTCCTCGCACTCATGTGGTATTACGCCGGCAACGGAAAAGGCGAGAAGGACATGGTCGTTCTCCCCTACAAAGATCGGCTGGCGCTGTTCACCAAATATCTCCAGCAGCTCGTGATGGAATCGTTAGGCAAAGAAAAGGACCTGATGGGCGAAGTTGTGCATCAGGGCATTGCCGTGTACGGGAACAAAGGTTCGACCGACCAGCATTCATACTTGCAACAATTGCGCGACGGCGTCCTGAATTTTTTTGTGACATTTGTAGAAGTGCGCAACGATCGCCGCGGTTCTCGGTTTGAAGTCGAGGATGGCTTTACGAGCGGCGATTATCTTGAGGGATTTCTGCGCGGGACCCGCAGCGCGTTGTACGAAAACGGACGGGAATCGATTACCATGAGCATTCCCGAGGTGAACGCGTTTTACATCGGAGCACTGATCGCGCTGTATGAACGAGCGGTCGGCTTTTACGGTTCGCTGGTTAACGTTAATGCGTACGACCAGCCCGGCGTCGAAGCAGGCAAGAAAGCGGCGAGCAAACTGTTGCAGCTCCAGAAGCAAGTGCGCGCGCAGCTTTCGGGTGAAAGTAAAACCGCCGAAGAGATCGCGCACTCGATCGATGCGGACCCGGAGGACGTTTTTCACTTATTACGGCATCTGGCGAGCAATGATGCACGAATCAAGATCGCAGCGGGCGATGAAGCTGCGGATGATCGGTTCTCTATCGTAGAATCGGCATGATTGTGCAGTTATGGCGAATAAACCTTTGGAAGCTCCTACGGACTCGTTGAACGTGCCGTGGAACGACGTGGTCCGTTTTGTCCGACAACTTAGTCACGATTTGCGCAATGATTTGAACGCGATTGAACTGCAGTCGGCTTATATCGGCGAACTGACGCAAGAGCAGGAAGTGACAAGTGAGATTAAGCGTTTGCGTGAAGTCGTCTCAAGCATGAATTCAACGCTGCAACTGCTTTCGAGAGCCGTCGGAGAAGTTGCACCCAATTTCGTTACTTATCCGGCGGGCGAATTTTTGACCGACATGCGCACGCAAATCGAGCGAAATTTTTCAAAAGAAGACCACGAGGTCACGTGGGACGTGCAACTTCAGGACGAAATGCTGAACATTGATCCGCAGCTGTTCCAGGAAGTGTTTGTGGAGCTTTTTGCCAACGCTTTCCAGCATGATCGAGGCAACGGCGCGTTAATTGCAAGAGCCAGCATCAGCGATGGCAAGTTCGTGTTCAGACTCCACGAACCAAAAGCGGTCTTCTCTTCCAACACGCAGAATTGGGGACGGGAACCACTCCGCAACATCAGACAGAGGCATTATGGCCTTGGTCTAAACCGCGTCCGCGCTATCGTCGAAGCNCACNGCGGAAACTTGCAGGCTGAACACGACCCCGAGACGGCGACGCTCACTTCNACGATGAGGCTCCCGATTTCGAGTCCCCAAACCGAAAATGCTTGAACCGCAAGGTATTCTCGCAGTTTAAGGAACTGCAGGACACTGCACGTGCGTAGTACCAGCAGCGCAAAGTAATGAAGACCGAGAACCATCGCGTCCTGATCATCGACGACGAGCGGCCGGTGTTGATGACAGTGGAGGCGTTACTCAAGCGCCATGGTTATCACGTGGATGCAGCGGCCACCGCGTCACAGGGCCTGAAGTTGCTGAAATCAAATTCGCCATCGCTTGTCTTGTTAGACTTACAACTGCCCGATGCCCATGGGTTGGAAATGCTCGATCAGATCAAGACGGACCTGCCCAAAGCCCAGGTGATCATTCTGACGGCTCACGACTCGTTGCATAACGCCATCGAGTCGATCAAACGCGGCGCTTATCATTTTATCAGCAAGCCGTATGCGCCGGAAGAACTTCTGAGCCTCGTGGAGAAGGCGTTGGAGAAACAGTTCCTCCTTCGGGAAGCTGAACAACTACGAGAGAAGACGGAGCAATTGGAGAAGCGGTTGGAAATCGCCGAAGCGCGACCTGCTCCAATTTTTAAAAGCAAACCNATGCAGGAGATTGANGAATTAATCGGGGCGATGGCTCCCTCGGATGCGAATGTTCTNATCGCCGGCGAAAGCGGCGTGGGCAAGGAAGTAATCGCCAACACGATTCACGCCCGCAGCCGGCGCGCTGAACAACCGATGGTGAAGCTCAATTGCGCTGCGTTTCCGCAAACAATGATTGAAGGAGAACTCTTTGGTTACGTTAAAGGCGCGTTTACCGGAGCGATGCATGATTTTCCGGGAATGATCGCCGCGGCAGACGGCGGCACGCTATTCCTTGATGAAATATCCGACATGCCGGCTGATTTGCAGACGCGTTTCCTGCGCGTGCTGCAAGAGCGCGAGTATCGTCCGCTTGGGAGCACCCAGACGATGAAAGCGAATTTTCGCGCGATCGCTGCGACTAACAGGCCGATTCCCGAGTCGCTCAGCGAGAATCGGCTGCGCTCCGATTTGTACTACCGTTTAAATACTTTCCAGATTGAAGTGCCGCCGCTGCGGAAACGAAGAGAGGATATCCCGCCGTTGATCTCTCAATTCGTTAGGCAATTCTCTCAACAACTCGGCAAACCGGAACCGGACATTTCACCGGATGCATTCCAGAAGTTACTCGATTACTCGTGGCCCGGAAACGTTCGCGAATTACAAAACGCCATCGAATACGCTGTGGTGCTGGCGCGAGACAGCGTGATCGGCGTTAAAGAACTGCCGGCAGAAATACAGTTGCCTCCGGCTTTGCAGCAAGCCGAACTCAGCGGATTGCCGAGCAAGGGCGTGCAAACTCTCGATGACTTGGAGCGCAATGCGATTCTCCAAGCGCTCGCCGAGTGCCGCGGGAATAAGAAAAAAGCAGCCGAACTGCTGGGAATTCAGCGACCCACCCTCTACAACAAGCTGAAACGCTACGGGATTGAGTTGTAGGTTCGACAGGAACCCGGCGTTCCACCGGAGTTCTTTATTGGCCGCGATAGATGCAACGCGCAGTGGGCGTTTCGTGCACCACTATTTCGCAGAGACCCGGACATTGAGGTTCTAATTTTTTCCAGAACCATTCCGCCATGTTTTCGATCGTCGGATTTTCCAATCCTTCGATCTCGTTGAGATAGGTGTGATCCATGATTCTTATAAGCGGCTTCATTGCTGCGCTGATGTTCGCGTGATCATAAATCCACCCAATCGCCGGATCGACGTCGCCCTCGACAGAAACTTCGACTTTGAAACTATGTCCGTGGACCCGCCGGCATTTGTGGCCCTCCGGTGCCTTAGGTAAAGTCTGCGCTGCTTCGAATGCGAAATCCTTCGTTAATCGCGCGCGCATAATCAGACTCCGCGCTGGGTTGGTTTCCAGATGAATTTATGCATCTGTAGTTGAAAACGAACGTTCAGTTTGTCTGTGAGAATCCATTCCACAATTTCGCGCGGATCGATCCTGCCGAAAATTGGCGAGAAGAGCACGGCCCGACACCGGGAGGAAAGCTTGTAGCGCTGCACTTTATCGCGCGACCAATCGTAATCTTCGCGCGAACCCATGACGAATTTCACTTCATCGCCCGCGTTGAGGTGGTCAATGTTCGACCAAAGATTTTTTTCCACTTCGCCGCTCCCCGGAGTCTTTAGATCCATGATACGGTGCACGCGCGGATCGACTTTGGAGATGTCATGTGCACCGCTGGTCTCTAGCAGCACGGTGTAACCTGAGTCACACAGCATCGACATCAGTGGCAGCACGTTCTTCTGCAACAAGGGTTCTCCACCTGTTATCTCGACCAAGGGGCAGTGATACGCCGAGATCATGTCCATAACTTCTCCAAAGTTTCGTCTGTTCCCTTCGTAAAAAGCGTACTCTGTATCGCAGTAGTTGCATCGAAGGTCGCAAAATGTTAGGCGCACGAAAACGCACGGCGAACCCGCCCAGGTGCTCTCCCCTTGGATGGAATGATAAATTTCGTTGATTGTAAGCGTCTTTTCGTGCTCGCCCATGTCGTTCGGATTCCGGCTGATCGGACGTAGAACGTCTTATGCGAATAAATGCAAAGCAAATTTCTCCGCTAAACGTACCTGCCTTTTAGTGCATCCGATGACGCCACTGAGGCTCGAAGGATCTCCAAAAGCCCCGACTTTACCAAGATTTTTTGATTGACGGCTACATGCCGCCAACCTAGTCTCGCGACCATGTGCCCCGGTTATGCTTTGTACATCCGCCGCTTCGCCTACATGATTGTGGGAAGAACGTCGGTACTCGTCGCAGCAATGTTCTTCGCAGCGATTCTTGCTACGCAAGCACAGGAGTCCGTTGAAGAGGTGGCTCTACCACCGTGGTCGGAGCCAACGCTTCCTTCGAATGAACCTGTGCCGTCGACGCAAGCGGCGCCACTGCCTCCCGCGCCAGAACCGGTGACTTCTGTAGCAGAACCGGTGCCTCCTGCAACAAGCGAGCCTTTACCCTCTTCGTCTGAACCCCTGCCTTCGTCCGAACAGGCGTTTCCGTCGTCGCGCGACCCTTGGTCGTCTTCAACAAACTATACTGCTGCACAAACAAGCGTTGTTCCGGCGCCAGTAGCAACAGGTCCCTATGGGGGCGGCAGTTATAACGTATTTCCAGGCGGGGAAACGATTTACCCAAGTGGGCGTAACTTTCACTACGTACTGCGGCTAACAGTGCGGGGCGTATGGGATGACAACATCTTTATCAGTCACACGAACAAAGTTTCCGATTATTATTTCGCGATTGAGCCGTCGATCAGTATCGGTTGGGGCGACATCGAGGGGCGCAGCAGAAGCTATCTGCGATTGGACTACATGCCGAGCGCTATTCTTTTCGTCGACCACTCAGATCAAGACGCATTTAATCAGTATATTCACCTTGAGGGGGGATTTAACTCTGGCCGGCTGACAGTGAGGCTTTCCGAAGACATAGCCATACTGGAATCGGCAAACCTCAACAGCTTCTACGATACGACGGGACTGTGGGCAAACACCGACGCAAGCGCCCCTACGCGGGTCAATATCTTCTACACGCGCTTGATCGCAGATTACCAATTGACCGGCAAGATGTATCTGCAGGGCGAGCTTGATTCCCCGAGCTACGCCTATCCCAATCACATTAGTGACTACACTATTGCTGGAGGCCTTTACCTTTACTACAACTGGCTGCCAAAGCTATCGGTGGGCTTCGGCGGCACCTTCGGGTACACTTGGGTCGATGATCCAAGCACGAACCAAAGTTTCGAGCAGATAAACTTGCGCCTCAATTATGAGGCAACAGCGAAAATAAATCTGTATGCTTCGGCAGGCGTCGAGTTCCGTCAGTTCGACGGCAACCGCGATACGTACGATTCACCCGTATTTGACGTCGGAGTAGCTTATCATCCGTTCAGCGGCACCAATATTTCACTGTCGGCTGGGCGACGGATATATCCTTCCGGTTACGTTTCTAATCAAGATTTTGGGGCCACATACGTTGCGGCCCGGTTTCAGCAGCGTTTATTCAATCGTGTTTATTTGGGAGTGGGTGCCGGCTACGAACACTCGAATTACTTCACCACTGACCGGGACGTCATTGCAACTCGGGATGAAGACTACTGGTTTATCGAACCGTCGGTTGATGTGGCAATCACCAGGTGGCTGAGCGCCGGCGTATATTACCTGCACCGTGAGGACATCAGCAACGACGATTTCTTCAGTTGGGAGGACAATCAAGTCGGCGTCCGGGCGACGGTCAGGTTCTAAAACGAGTTTGAATCGTTTGCAAGTTGGGACAGAGGGGTGGTTGGCGGTGGCGCTCGCGTTGTTGCTGCCAGGCTTCATATTGGCGCAAACCATGCCAGGGACAGTCTCGTCGCAGGCTGCCTCTGCACCGCGAGCGGCTGGATCGGGGTCTCCATCAACCGGCGGAGTGAGCGCACCAGCGGGTTACGTTCTGAGTCCTACCGACCAGGTGACGATCGAGGTTTTTGGTGAAGACGATCTGCGCACGAACGGACGGTTGAATCCCGAGGGTAACTTGAGCTTGCCATTGCTGGGTTCGATCCATTTGGCAGGACTGACTCTGACGCAGGCAGTTTCAAAACTCACAGAACTATACAGCCGCGATTATCTGGTCAATCCGAAGATCAACGTCACGCTTCTGAGTTACGCAAGAAAGCGCTTTTCGATTTTGGGTCAGGTAAATCACCCCGGCAGCATGGAAATGCCTGAGGGCACGCAGGAAGGTATCGATCTACTAGAGGCGATCGCGTTGGCTGGAGGATATACGCGCATTGCCTCGCCGGAAAGAATAACCGTGCGACGACAGAGCGCCAGCGGCGACCAGATTTTCAAGGTTAATGCGAAGCGTTTCACCAAGGGAAAGGGCGGAGGCTTTCTTGTCAAGCCGGGTGATACCATCAACGTCGGCGAAAGTATTTTTTAGCCGCAATTTTTTGCTGTCGCCTTTGCGGACGCACTTCTTGGTGTAAGATTGCAGCCAATATTCTGCCGTGATTGACCCTGTCCAATCTCTGAGGGGAGCGACCGTTGCACCCAATTCCGATACACCAAGCGTGCCTTTGACAGCGGAGTACGCTGATGGGCCACACACATTCGATTTTCGCCGTTATTGGCATTCTTTCGTAGAACGTATTTGGATCGTCGTGATTTGCGTTCTGGCTGGCCTTTTCCTGGCGCTGGGTAACCTCGCGCGGACGCCGAAGCTTTATCAAGCCCACACGGTGTTGGACGTGGAATTTGAGGAGCCGAGTTTCGTTCCAACCACGGATTATGCGACGCGGACGCGATCGATGTTTCTCGCCAGCGGGGAAGCGCTGCGAACGATCGAACAAAATCTCACTAATCCAACACTTCTTGCACGAGTCGTGCGCTCCGAAGGTTTGGCGCAGGACGGTGGACGCGCTCTTCTCGGCCAAAGTGTCGTCGCCAATAAGAGTTCCAGCGCGACCGAACGCACGGAGCCGTCCCCGGCTGCCAATAAGACTCAGAACGCCAGTGGCATCACGCCGTTTACCCCGCTCGAAGATGGATTGGGTCGAGCAATGGGTGGCATGGTGCATCCGGCAATCCGCCGCGGCACGCGTTTGATCGATTTGTACGTGACCCACGGTGATCCGGCCATGGCACAGCGTCTCGTCGAAGCAGTCGGTCGAGAGTACATCCGCAACTCAATCGAGCGCCGCGCGTCCTCGAGCGAGGACGCATTGCGTTATTTGTTGGAAGAGGAAGAGCGATTGAAGAGGAATCTTCAAAAAAGTGAGGCGGCCGTCGCCGAATACAAGGCGAAAAACCCAGATGCTCTCCAACTCGGGGGCGGCACAGCTGCGACGGGTTCACAGGGGGGTGGCGGATCTCGGGGCGGCTTGGTAGAAGACAACCTTCAAGACATAAACACCAAATTGAGCGCCGCGAGAGCCGATGAGATTCGTCTCGAAGGGCAACTCCAGCAAGTCGATCAGCTTGGCAATAACATCGACGCATTACTCGCGGTTCCGAGTATCTCTGCTGCCCCAATGGTGTCTGCCGCGCGCAGCAATATTATACAGATTGAAGCGGCGATCACCACCCTCGCTTTACGATACAAGGAGAAGCACCCCAGAATGATGGCGGCTAAGGCGTCGTTAGCCGAAGCGAAAGAAAAGCTTCGTCAAGCGGTCTTGGCGCAACGTCCGATTCTGCGCAATACCCTCGAGCAAACGAAAGCGACAGAAGCCAGCTTGCAACAAGCTTTGCAAGCCCAGCAGGGCGTCGCAGTAAACCTCAACCGCACGGCGATCGGGTATCAGGAATTGGCGCGGCAAGCCGAAACCGATCGTGCGTTGTACGAAAGCGTTCTTCGCCAGATAAAAGACACAAATCTGGCAAAAGACGTCAAGGCAAATGCGGTCAGTGTGATTGAGCATTCCCCGCTTCCGAACTCTCCTGTTAGTCCCCGGCCCGCGAAAACAATCTTGCTGGGCCTGCTTGGCGGCCTCGCTGTCGGTTTGGCTCTGGTTTTTGGGATCGACGCACTGGATCGTTCTATTAAAACTGTGGACCAGGCAGAGAGCACGCTGGGTCTGCCTGTTTTTGCAGCTGTTCCAGACACCGATGAAGGGCCCGTTAGCCGACTGAAACGGCGAAAGAAAGCTGTCGGAACTTCAAACTATCGCGTCGTGGTACAAACTCCCCAAAGTCCTGCAGCCGAAGCGTTCCGCAATTTGCGCGCCGCACTTTCTCTCCTCGGTCCTGAAGCCGAGCGAAAAGTATCACTTTTCACCAGTGCTGTGCCCAATGAAGGCAAAAGTTTCACCAGCGCTAATTATTCACTTGCGTTGGCCCAGCAGGGTTATCGCGTGCTCCTCATCGACGGCGATCTCCGCCGGCCAAACATGCACAAGATTTTCCGGTTCCCGAATGCGCGAAATAATTCCGAAGAAGACAACGCGCCGGGAGTGACAGATTGCCTGGTGGGTGAAGCAGATATAGCCTCGGCAGCGCGCCAGATTCCCGCCGGAGAAATCCAGCTCGTCGATGAGGGCATTGAGGTGACGGAAAATATTCTCGCCGCGACCGGAGGCCAATTGTTTGTCCTCACAGGTGGACGACGCGCGCCCAATCCTGCAGAGATTCTCGCCGGCCCGTTTTTCGGCCAGCTGATTGCCAAGGCCGCAACGCTGTTTGATCGCGTCGTGATCGATAGTGCACCGATCCTCGCAGTCAGTGACACTCTCCTCATAATGCCATATGTCCAAACTGTCTGCATTGTGGTTCGCGCGGCAAAAACGCCGCGGACAGCAGTCCACCGCGCGATTACTTTGCTGGCAAAGTCAGGAATTCGCCCGGCTGGTCTGGTCTTGAATCGATTGCGGCGGGGTCGAGGAGTCGGCTATTATTACTATTACGCTTCGCCTGGTTATGGCAAAGACGAGGG
>Ga0065712_10067991_pt1 | contig 17755 bp, 20 predicted proteins | sample MisRhiReplicate1_FD_59099 | JGI IMG/M metagenome (GOLD analysis project Ga0065712, IMG submission 59099) | Miscanthus rhizosphere microbial communities from Kellogg Biological Station, MSU, sample Rhizosphere Soil Replicate 1: eDNA_1 v3... | ecosystem: Host-associated > Plants > Roots >...
TGACGGTCGTGACAAGTGCCGAATCGATCATTGCAGCATATCCTTTCGCTGGTTAATTGGTTTTTTGGAGAACCTTCAAGCCCGCAGCGATCGCGACAAGCTTCGCAATCACCTGGGCCAAGGGAATTTTGGCAGCGAGCTATTCTGCAGCAGTTGATAGTCGGTCAAATCAACTTGCAATGGCGTCACCGAGACATAGCCTTCGTTGACCGCGTGGCAATCGGTGCCATCATCGTTGGCAAATCCTAAATCGTCGCCGCCGATCCAATAATACTTGCCGCCGCGCGGGTCGATTCGTTCTACGATAGTCTCGCTGTAGTGGCGCTTGCCCATTCGAGTGATCTGCCAGCCCTTGATGTCTTGTTTTGGGATCGCTGGCACGTTCACGTTGAGCAGGGTCTTCGGGGGAATTCCCCGTTCGACAATCCGGTCGACCAGAGTCGCGGTAAATTCGGCGGCGGCGCGGAAGTCGAAATTCTTAAAGGTCACGAGGGAGACGGCAATCGCCGGAATGCCCAACAGGGCTCCCTCAATGGCGGCGGAAACCGTGCCGGAATAAATAATGTCGTCACCCAGATTCGGTCCTTTGTTGATCCCCGAGATGATCAGGTGGGGCCGGACCGGTAACAGCCCGGTGAGCGAGAGTTTAACGCAATCGACCGGTGTCCCGTCCACGGCGAGTCGGCGCGGCGCAAGCTCCTGGACGCGCAGCGGACGATGCAAAGTCAATGCATGACTCATCGAGCTTTGTGCCCGATCGGGGGCGACCGTGTAGATCTCGCCGATATGGCCGAGGTTCATTTCCAACGCGGTGAGCCCTTCGGATTGAATTCCGTCATCATTGGACAACAGAACGATCATGTCGGCATTTTCGCAAAGAAGCTGTAAAGCGACAAGTGCCGGAGAAGCGCAGAACGCATACCTGCCTTGTCTGGGGTCGTTCCCATACGATATAAATTGATGCCGGTCAAAGGAGTTGTTGCCATGGCAAACGCGGAAATAGTCGCGATTGGTTCGGAATTGCTGTTGGGTCAAATCGTCGATACCAATTCGGCCTGGATGGCTCAGCGCCTGACGGCGCTCGGCGTCAATCTCTATTTCAAATCGGTGGTGGGCGACAATCCGGCGAGAATGAAGGAAGTGATCACGCGCGCGATGGAGCGCTCCGATATCGTCATTACCAGCGGCGGCTTGGGTCCGACTCAAGACGACTTGACTCGGGAAGTCGTGGCCGAAGTCACGGGACGAAAGCTGGTTCAAAGTGCGGAAATGTTGGAGCAGGTCGAAGCGCATTTTCGCCGCCGCGGTCGGGCTATGACGCCGAATAACATCAGACAATCGTATATGCCCGAAGGCGCGCTGCCGGTGGAAAATCCCAACGGCACGGCGCCCTGTTTTATCGTAGAAGATTCGCGCAGTATCATTTACTGCCTGCCCGGAGTGCCGGTCGAAATGAAATGGCTATTCGAGAACGAAGTCGAACCTTATCTCAGAAAAAAATTCCACCTCGCCGAAGTGATTCAGTACCGTGTGTTGAAAGTGATCGGCATCGGAGAGAGCGCGGTAGACGATAAAATTGGCCATTTGATCGCCAACTCCAGCAATCCGACAGTCGGCGTCCTGGCATTGCCCGGACAGGTCGACGTTCGCATCGCGGCGAAAGCGGCGAATCGCGAGGAAGCCAAAAAAATGATCGCGCCCGTGGAGCAAGAGGTGCGCAGACTATTAGGCGATGCGATTTTTGCCGCAGATGACGAAACGATGGAGCATGTGGTCGGCGCACTGCTGCGGGCGCAGAAAAAAACTGTGGCGGTATACGAGGACGTCACCTGCGGTCAGCTCGCGGAGAGGCTCCAATCTGCAAGCACGGAAGAATTTGCCGCCGGTTACATTTGTAACAGCGAAACGGCTATCCGAACCTTGCTGATGAACTGCCACAACCATGAGAAACTTGCGAACATTCTGGCCGATCCCACCAGCTTGACCGATGAGCTTGCCGCGTCCGTACGCGAACAGTCGAGCTCGGACTTTGGCCTCGCGCTGCATGCGGTGACGGATCCGGACAGCCCGATTCAAAATCTTGCCCGCGGGCAAATGTATATCTCGCTGACTGACGGTAAAAGGATTCTCCGCCGGGAAAGCACGACGGCGGGGCGTGGCGCGTACGATCGCTCCCGCATGACGCTCAATGCTCTCGATCTCTTACGCGCGGCGCTGCTTGGCAGGACTGAATAGAACCGCGCTATGCTAGCTCGAGTTCAATTTGACCGCTGAACTTGTTGGTTGCCTAGAGCAATGAGTTTCGGCGCGAGCGCTTGCAACTCGATCAGCGGTTGTTCCAAACTTCTGATCGACTCGGCCCAAAATTCGGGTTTTTGAAGATCGGCGCCGACTGTTTTTCTAACTATATTCTCGGCCGTGTCACTGCCCGCAAGCCGGAGAAATTCCTCATATTTGGGGATGAAGGTTGCGCCTTCTCGGGTAAACATATTGTAAAGACCGCGGCTCAAGAGATAGCCAAATGTGTACGGAAAATTGTAAAACGTCAGGCCGGTAATGTAGAAATGAAGCTTCGAAGCCCAAAAATAGGGATCTTCACCGCCATTTTCCAATACTTCGCCGAGCACGAGTCGCTGAGTTTCGACCATCAGCTCTTTGAGCCGAGAAACGTTCAAAGGTCCGCTGACTCTTTCCTCGTAGAAAGCCTTCTCAAATTGGTAGCGCACCGGAATATCGAGCAAGTAGACGGCGCCGTGACCTAATTCAATATCGAGCATCACTGCCTTGAATTCAGCACCGACACCGGGATCATCGAACGAACCGTTGATCAGTATCTGTTCGGCAAAGGTCGAAGCGGTCTCGGCAAGGGTCATTGGATAGCTGCGCGCAAACGGACGTGTTTCGCGCATCAGAAAGCCGTGATAGGCGTGGCCGGATTCGTGCGCCAATGTGAGGACGTCGCCGAGCGCTTGGTTGTAGGTCATAAAAATCCGCGATTCCTTGCTCAGCATCGAGCTGGTGCAAAACCCACCGGGGCGTTTGCCGACGCGCGGTTCCCAGTCAGTCCAGTTTTTGCCGATCACCTCTTGCTGGAAAAAGTTTCCGAGAGCGGGGTACGTGTGCATGAACGCGGCGCTGACCATCGCAACCGCATCATTCCACGACCGAGGTGATTCTTGAGCGAAATCGAGTGGCGCACCAAGATCATACCAAGCAACCGATTGGCGGCCCATGAGGTTTGCTTTGAAACGCAGAATACGCCGGGGAATTTCTATATTTGCAAACAGCGCATCGAACATGGCCTCGAGAGTTTTGCGCGTGATCGCGGCTTGAAACAAGGCGATGTCGAGGAAGTGATTGACGCCGCGATGACGGTTAAGCGTCAGGCGAGTGCCGGCGATCGCGTTCAGCGCGCTGGCCGCGGTGTCTGCGATGCTTTGCCAAGCCTTATTGCCGCTAGCGAAAGCCGCAGCCCGAATACGCCGATCCGGATGATCGAGTAAAGAACGCCGCTGGGAGATCGGCAAAATTTTGCGAGCGCCGTCGGGAAACTCCATTTCGAATTGAAGTTTGGACGATAGGGTGTTGTAAAGCTGCCCCCAGCCCTGAATGCCGTCGACGCCAAGTTCTGTGGCGAGAACTTCTTTGTCGCTCGACATTGCGCGATTGGCTTCTTCGCGCAGACGGTGCAAATAATTCTCCGCGCCGAGTAGCGACGGCTTTTTGAACAGCACCGCGAATACCTCATCGGGCACGCCTTTGAAAGCACGGAAGAGCTCGATGCGCACTTTGCCAAGCTCGGCGCGATCGCGGATGATCTCAGCTTCCTCTCTCTGGTACGATTCATTTCGGCCATCGGCAGAAGCGAGGCAGCTGATGTATGAGCTAAGGTGCGACATGCGCCGCATTAATTTCTCGTTACGGAGGAGAACATCTTCCCAGGCTGAAACCGAATCCACATTCAATTGCGGAAGCGCCGCTGCGGTTTTCTGTAAAGCTGCAATGTCCTCGCGGAGCACTTGTTTAAATTGCAGCATTTCTGGTCCGCGGAAACTTGGAAAATAGCTGGTGAGATCCCAGGTCATATGCTCAATGGTTGGAGTTTCGTGATCGCGAAGTTCAGGTCGTCTCGGGTCGACTAAATCTCGACGGCTGAACCGACGCCTTGCTGCAGCGCTTTGTTGTAAATCAAATGGGCAGCAGCGACATCCTGAATGGCAATGCCGACCGATTTGTAGAGCGTGATTTCGCTCTCGTCCGTTCGCCCAGGCTTGGTTCCAGCGAGTACTTCGCCGATTTCCGCGTGAACCGCGCTCGGCGCGATGCTTCTTTCCTGGATTGCAAGCAGGATATCTCCGCACTCAGCCATAATCGCCGCGCGCGAATCGACGACCACTTTGGCGCGGGCCAAGGTCACGCCATCGAGTTCCCTGAGGTCCGGCCGGTGGGACCCGACAGCATTAATGTGAGTCCCGGGTTTGAGCCAGTCAGCTTTGATGATCGGTGCTTTGGCGGTGGTCACGGTAACGACAAGATCGGCATCGCGGACGGCCTGCTCAGCGCTGCTCACAACTTCGATGGCCGAGTCAATGCGTCCTCTCATCTCTTCTTGAAGCTTCGCAGCACTGAGGCCAGACGGGCTATGGATCTTGAACGCGCTAATGTTTCTTACGCGCGTCAAAGCCACGATGTGTGCCCGAGCCTGAACGCCCGCTCCCAAGATACCGACCACCTTGCTGTCCGGGTTTGCCAAAACCTTCGTCGCCATTGCCGAGGCGCAGGCGGTGCGAATGGCCGTAACATAACTGCCGTCCATGATCGCGATGATTTTACCGGTATCGGCACTGAACAGCATGATTGTGGCGAGAATCGCGGGAAGATCGCGCGTCGGGTTTTGCTGAAAATAAGTGACGACTTTCATGCCGAGGGCTTTGTCGTCGGTTAAAAAACCGGGCATGCTGGTGATGCGACCCTGAATCGCAGGCAAGGGGACGACCAACCGCACCGGCATAACCGCTCTGTCAGTCGAGTATTGGGTGTGTGCTTTTTCCAGTGCTTCGATCAGCTCGTCAATGTCGACAAGACCGCGAACTTGTTGCTCTGAAATCACCAGCATGCTTCATTCAGATAGCACAGAATGCGAGGATTCACACCTTATGGATAAGGAGTAGTCATGGGAAAACACAAACATGTGATCGATATTTCCAACGTGCCGTTGGATAAGCTCAACGCGCCAGCAGACTCGGCGTTCGGCGGCACGCGCCGGCGGGTGGGTTCGCACATCGGAGCACAAAAATTGGGTTATAGCTTTTTCTACGTGCCGCCAGGCAAGGCTGCGTTTCCTTTTCATACCCATACGGGCAACGAGGAGATGATTTACATCATCGAAGGCGAGGGTGTTCTAAGGTTCGGCAAAGACGAGCTCACCGTTATGCCCGAAACTATTATCGCTTGTCCCGCCGGCGCTGAATATCCGCATCAGCTGATCAACACGGGCCCCAATGAGCTTCGCTACCTGGTGGTGAGTACGATGGACTTTCCCGATATTTGTGAGTATCCCGATTCTAACAAAGTCGGCGCTTATGCCACGGCGGCGGTCGGCTCACGAGTGGGGCACCGCGCGCTCTATTTGAAAGCTACGAAGGTGGACTACTATGACGGCGAAAGCGGAGAGGAGATCGAACGGATTGTAAAAGCGACACCGCGATCATGATGAGCGAATGGATTGATTAGCCCGTTGTTTAATTCGATTCTTTTTCCGCCTGTTCTAACGCCGCTTTGTTCTTTTCTTCCCTCTGTTTGAGCGAGTCTTTGGCGTTTTCCAAAGCATTGAACGGCTGAGTTGCGACCTCTTTAACTGCTTCGCGGCCCCGCTCGACTGAATTCGATTTTGCATCGCAGCCGTAGTGCGGCAGCACAACGACCGCGACAACAAAAAACAGAGTAGAATGCTTCATACCACCTTCTCCTCCCCAATCACCCGTTCCAATGCAGCTTTATTGATCTCTCCCTCGCGAATGACTCTCACGCTGTCACCGCTGATCTCAGCAACCGTTGAGCCGACGTTTGAATGTAGCTCGCCGCCGTCTATAAAGACCGTGATTGCGAGGGAAAAATATACGCGCGCTTGCTCGATGTTTCGCGCAGGAGTTTTTCCTGAAGGATTCGCGCTCGTGGCCGTGATCGGTTTGCCGAGGTCTCGCACCAGTTGGGCCGCGATGGGTGCGCTTGAAATACGCACGCCAACGCCACCGCTGGCGTTCACCAAACGCTTAGAAAGATCTTTTTTTGCCGGTAACACCAGGGTCAAAGGTCCGGGCCAGAACTCGGCAATCAGTTCCTCGGCAAGGATTGGAACTTGGTCGACGATTGTACAAAGCATCGTCCGATCCGCGACCAGAACGGAAATCGGATTGGCGGCATCGCGGCCTTTGAGTCGAAAAGCTTTTTCCACGGCGGCGGTGTTAAGCGCATCGGCGCCGATTCCATAAAGAGTTTCCGTCGGGAAAACGATCACCTCTCCTCGTTTGAGGGCGGTGATGGCTGCCTGGAATTCAAGGTTTTTGTCTTTCACTCTGGAGCTTGCGATCCCGTTCTTCGACACCCCTGGCCATCTCGTTTTTGGCTTGCGCCAACTTGGCCGCGACCTGGGCGTTTTTTCGAGCAATGATTTGCGCGGCAAAAATGCCGGCGTTTGCTGCCCCCGCTTTGCCGATGGCCATCGTAGCGACCGGAATTCCCGCGGGCATCTGCACCGTCGCAAGCAGCGCGTCGAGTCCTTTGAGACTTGAGGAATCGATGGGGATTCCAATAACCGGCAATGTGGTATTCGCTGCAATCGCCCCAGCGAGATGAGCGGCGGCGCCGGCGCCACAGATGATCACCTGCAAGCCGCGCTGCTCGGCAGTGACCGCATATTCGGCGGCTTTCTCCGGAGTTCGATGGGCTGACATGATTCGGGTCTCGTAAGAAACGCCAAAGCTGTCGAGTCGCTTCTCAGCCTCGCGCATCACTTCGAGATCTGAATCGCTGCCCATCAGAATGCCTACTTGAGCGGTTTTTTCTGCCACGGTTCCTCCCCACTAACTCTGCGATTGGCGTCTAGATTTTTCGTTGAAACTCAAGACGCTGGAATCCAAAACGCTAGTTTAGGGCTCTTCGAGCGATATCCTTTCGATAGTGCATGCCATCCCAGGAAATCTGCCGGACTGCCCAATAAGCTTCTTTGGCGGCTGCGACAATAGTTTCGCCCTGCGCCGTAATGTTTAGAACGCGTCCGCCGGCAGTGAACCATTGGTCGTCGTTTTTGACTGTGCCGGCATGGAAAACGAAACCTTGTTGCCAGTTTTTTAAGCGCTCCAGTCCGTGGATCTCTTTATTTTTGTCGTACGCTCCGGGATAACCTTGGGCGGTCAGCACCACACAAACTGCGGCATTGTCGTGCCACTGCGGGCTGACCTGGTCCAAACGGCCATCCACAGCGGCTTGGAGCAACGGAATCAGATCGCTTTTCAGGCGCATCATAATCGGTTGGCATTCCGGGTCGCCGAAGCGCGCGTTGAACTCCAAGACTTTGGGACCGTCCTTGGTAATCATAAGACCAACGTAGATTACACCGCGGTAACGAATTTGCTCTTGTTTGAGCCCGGCAAGCAGCGGTGTCAGAACCTCGCGGAGAATTTTTTCGTGCATTGACGCGGTCACAACCGGGGCGGGCGAATAGGCGCCCATGCCTCCGGTATTGGGGCCGAGATCATTATCAAAGATGCGCTTGTGGTCCTGAGATGAGGCCAACGGCAAAACGTGCTCGCCGTCACTCAGGACCATGAAAGATACTTCCTCGCCCTCGAGGAATTCCTCGATGATGACTTTATCCCCCGCGCTGCCAAATGTTCTCCGTATCAGTATATCGTCGAGCGCCCATTCAGCTTCAGCGCGTTCTTGGCAAATGATCACGCCTTTTCCTCCGGCCAAACCGTCGGCTTTGATCACATAGGGCGGTTTTTGTTGCGCAACATAGAGCTTCGCTGCGCCTGAGTCGGTGAAGGTTTGAGACGAGGCGGTGGGAATTTTATTTTCCGCGAGAATTTTCTTGGCGAAAACCTTGCTCCCTTCGAGCTGCGCGGCGGCTTTACTCGGTCCGAAAATTTTCAGTCCGCCTGCGTCAAACCGATCGGCGATACCGAGAATGAGCGGCAACTCCGGACCCGCCACGGTGAGATCAATTTTTTCTTTACTGGCGAAAGCAGCAAGGTCTTCGATTTGCTCGGCGCCGATCGGAATGATTTCGGCCAACTCGCCGATCGCTGCGCTGCCGGGCGCGCAATAGACACGAGTCACGAGAGGGCTCTGGCGAATCTTCCAAACCAACGCATGCTCGCGACCGCCGCTGCCGATGACCAGGACTTTCATATACCGTGGAAAATCTAGAATCGACGATAGAGCATCGCGATCGATCCTCCGTCTTCGATCTTCAGCGAATTAGTGCCGAAAGTGCCGCATGCCCGTGAAAATCATGGCGACGCCGTGCTCGTTCGCGGCGTTGATCACTTCATCGTCTTTGATCGATCCGCCTGGCTGGATCACCGATTTGGCGCCGGCATTGGCCGCTTCGTCCAAACCATCGCGGAAAGGATAGAAAGCGTCGGAGGCTACAGCGGAGCCCTTGAGGTCCAATCCATGCGTGGCGGCGCGCATCACCGCGATTTTCGTGGAATCGATTCGGCTCATCTGGCCAGCGCCGACGCCGAGGACTTGGTCCGGTGATGCAAAGACAATCGTGTTCGATTTGACATGGCGGCAAACACGCCAGGCAAAATCCAGCGCTTGATACTCTTCTTCCGTGGGTTTTCGCTTCGTGACAACTTTGCATGAGCGCACGTCGACCTTGCCGGTGTCCCAATCTTGGACTAACAAGCCGCCGCGCACCCGGCGCAGATCGTAACCGCCGGTCTGCGGCTGGCCTATGTCGAGCTCGAGCAAACGAATGTTGAGCAGGCGTTTTGCCGATGAGAGCACGGCCTTGGCTTCCGCCGTGAAACTTGGGGCGATGACAATCTCAAGAAAAATATCTCTTAATTCCTTCGCCGTTTCCTCATCGACGGGACGGTTGAACGCGATCACGCCGCCAAAGATCGAAACCGGATCGCAGGCTTTCGCTTTACGAAACGAATCCGCTAACGATTGCTTCGACAACGCCACGCCACAGGGATTGTTGTGTTTGATAGCAACAGTGGCGATGTCGGAAAATTCCAAAACTGTGCTGAGCGCCGCATCAGCGTCGAGAATGTTGTTGAAGGAAAGCTCTTTGCCCTGAATCTGATGTGCGCGCGCGATGCTCGGGCCGCTTTCGCCCTGAGTTTCGTAGAATGCCGCGCCTTGGTGCGGGTTCTCGCCGTAGCGCATATCCTGGATTTTGGCGACCTGAATGGTGAAGCTTTCACCCCAGCGCTGCGGTTTTTTCTCGTCATTGAGAGAGGAAAAATAGTTTGCAATCGCTCCATCATACCTGGCGGTGTGCTGGAAGGCTTTACGGAACAATCGAAAACGCGTTGTCGAAGACAGCGAGCGATCGTTTTCCCGTAACTCAGCGAGAAGCGAATCGTAGTCCGCCGGGTCCACAACGACGCCGACATACTGATGGTTTTTCGCCGCGGCGCGTACCATGCTTGGCCCGCCGATATCGATATTCTCGACAACTTCTTCGAAGGGGGCGCCGCGCGCGACGGTCGCCTCGAAGGGATAGAGATTGACGACCACCAGATCGATCGGCAGAATGTTGTGCTCTTTCATTTTCGCTACGTGCGCCGGATTGTCGCGTAGCGCCAAAATGCCGCCGTGAATTTTTGGATGAAGTGTTTTGACCCGGCCGTCCATCATCTCGGGAAAGCCGGTAAGCTCCGCAACGTCTTTGACGGAAATTTTATTGTCGCGTAACAGAGACGCCGTGCCGCCCGTGGACACGAGCTCGATGTTCAATTCTGCAAGAACGCGACAAAATTCGACGATGCCCTTCTTGTCAGAAACACTGATCAGGGCGCTTTCGATCCTGCCCACAGGGGGATCCTCCTAGAAATTGTAGTGAATGCGAGGAACGCGAGCGCCGATGGATGTGAGAATCTCGTAGGAGATTGTGTTGGCCCAGGCGGCGATCTCGTCAGCGCTGATTTCCGCGGCGCCTTGACGACCAAGGAGCACAACCTCATCTCCCTGTCGTACATTTCGTATATCGGTAACATCAATCATAGTCAAATCCATACAGACTCTGCCGGCGATGGGAGCGCGTTGGCCGCGCACGAGAACTTCGCCGCGATTGGAAAGCAAACGCGGATAACCATCGGCATAACCGAGAGGTAAGGTCGCGATCAGACTTTCGCGCTCAGTGACAAACGTCTGTCCGTAGCTGACGCTCGTTCCTGACGGAACAGTCTTGAGCTGAAGAATTTTGGTTTTCCATGAGAGCGCGGGCTTCAAATGCATTTGCTCTTTCATGTTAGACGACGGATAAACACCGTAAAGTATCAGTCCCGGACGCACCATGTCGAAGTAAGCGGCAGGCAAAGTAATCGTGGCTGCGCTGTTCGCTAAATGCACCAGATCCGGGATGACGCTGGCTGAACGGAGTTGGCCGAGGACGCGCTGGAAAATCTCTAATTGTTTTTGGGTGTAGTCTCCGTGGACGCTTTCAGCCTGCGAGAAATGCGAAAACAAACCTTCGATCCGAAGCGATTTCGTCTGCTTGATAGAGACGATCCATTGATCTGCCTCGGCAGCAAGAAAACCGAGCCGGCCCATGCCGGTATCGATTTTTAAATGAACCCCGAGCTGTACGTGGCGCCGCGACGATTCGCGATCGAGTGCCTTCAAACTCAATGAATCGTGAACCACCGGCGTCAGCTGGTGCTGGACAAACGTGTCAAGCTGATCTGGAAAAACGCCGGCCAAAACGAGCAGCAGCGCTTGAATGCCGGCTTGTCGAAGTTGCACCGCCTCTTCTAGGGTCGCGACGCCGAACGCATCCGCGCCGGCCCCAACGAGGGTCTGAGAGATCTCTGCCGCGCCATGGCCGTAGCCGTTGGCTTTCACCATGCAGAGAATCTTGACCCCGGAACCGACCTTGTCTCGAATCTGGCGCAAGTTCGAGCGCAACGCTTCGTGGTCAATCGCACAAATGGTAGGACGTCCAGGAGGAAAAACAGGTTCCATCAAAACACTGCCGGTCTTACGAGATTTTCGACCCGGCAGCTACCGATTTTTCCGGTGTCAGGATAACGATGCGGCCATCATCCGACGCTGCGAGGAGCATTCCTTGACTGTCGAGTCCGCGCAGCTTTGCGGTTTCAAGGTTCGAGACCACGACGATCTGCTTCCCGAGGAGCTCTTCCGGCGCGTACTGGCCTCTGATCCCCGCGCAAATCTGCCGCTGCTCATCGCCAAGATCTACTTGCAGCACCAGCAACTTGTCGGCGTTGGGATGCGGCTCTGCGGATTTAATGGTGGCAACTCTGAGTTCGACTTTGCGAAAGTCTTCGATCGAGATCATTGAGACCTTGGAATGAGAAGCAATCATAGCAAAAATATCAGAACCGGCGAATTAAAAAAAGCGAACAGCGTCTTTGACTTCCTCAAGGGCTTCGTATTATCAGTAATCATTACTATTAAGGAGGAGAATTTATGGCAAAAAGCTTGGCGGGCACAAAGAGTCACGAAAACCTGAAGCATGCCTTCGCGGGCGAGTCTCAGGCGAATCGACGTTATCTATATTTTGCACGGGTTGCGGATATCGAAGGCTATCCCGATGTGGGCGGTCTTTTCCGCGACACATCGGAAGCTGAAACCGGCCACGCCTTTGGGCATCTCGACTTTCTGAAAGAAGTGGGGGATCCCTGCACGGGAGTGGCGATCGGCAACACGTCGAAAAATCTCAAGTCAGCGGTCGAAGGCGAAACCTACGAGTATACTGAAATGTATCCGGGCTTCGCTAAAACAGCGCGCGAGGAAGGACTGCCGGAACTGGCTGAATGGTTTGAAACCCTAGCCAAGGCGGAGAAATCACACGCCGGCAGGTTCAGCAAAGGCCTCGATACGCTGGGCAGTTGAGGAGGAACTGATTCGATCGGCGGGAGGGCGGCGCATTGCCGCCCCCCGCGCGTCGAGAATGGTTGAAAAGACGTTTACGGATTGAAACACTGTTTAGTCAGAACTATGAAAAAAGTCGTGCTCGACGATATTTTGGGATTTCGTGCCTACGAGACGGTTCGCGACAATTTTCGCAAAGACATCATCGAGAAGAAAAAAAGGCGCCGGCTCGCGGTCGGCGATAAGGTGTCGCTGGTTTTCGAAAATCGCGACACCGTGGTTTTTCAAATTCAGGAGATGTTGCGCGCGGAAAGAATCACCGATCTTGACAAGATCCGCGAGGAAATCGCTGTTTACAACGAACTCATTCCGAACCCCGGAGAGCTCAGCGCTACGCTGTTTTTAGAGATCGAAGATCAAAGTCATATGCGCGATGACCTGCTCAAATTTCTCGGCATTGACGAATGTTTGTCCTTGAGAGTCGGCAGCCGTTCGCTGCCGGGGCGATTCGAATCGGGGCGCAGTAAAGAAGACAAAATCAGCGCCGTCCAGTATGTGCGTTTTTGCTTCGATGAGGAGGCGCGCCGGGCTTTTATTGCTGGCGAACGCGCCGAGTTGATTATCGAGCATCCCAATTACCAAGCGCGAGCAGTTCTTGCTCCTGAAGCGCAGCAATCACTGGCCGAAGATCTAGCTCTATAACATGGCAAAAACCAGAAAACAGGCGCGAACCACCAAACAGCTCGGCACGATCTGGGAGATGATCAAGAATGACAAATCCCACCCCACCGCCGACCAAATTTATGACCGTGTGCGAAGAAAACTACCGAGCATCAGTCTCGGCACAGTATATCGGAACTTGCAGAAGTTGGTTGCGGATCAGAAGCTGCAGGTCTTGATGCGCGGTCGGTCGCAGCATTTCGACCCGCTGGTCGAGAAGCATCAACATTTTATTTGCGAAATGTGCGATCGGGTCTACGATGTTGTGCTCCAGAATCAAAGAGAAATCCAACCTGTCAAGCTGCCCCACGAGGGTTTCAAAGTGACCTCGCATCAACTCGCTTTTTACGGGATCTGCAGGCATTGCTCGAAGTAGTCGCGTTCAGCGGGCTGGTTGTGTTCCCTGATGGCGGGAGCTAGAGTCGAAGGCCCAACTCGGTGCGGTCATGCCCGACGTCTACCTTCCTGCCGACTCGCAGCGGCGGTTGATCAAAACCGCCCGGCAAACTCTTGAAGCGATTACCCGCGGGTACGGACACGGCGAGCGCAGCGAGAGCGATCCCGATCTTGACGCCATCAAGTACGGCGCCTTTGTGACGTTGTTCAATCGGCATCTTCTACGCGGCTGTGTCGGGACGTGTGCGCCATCCAGCGGGCTTGCCAATATTGTCATCGAAATGACCGAAGCTGCGGCGAAACGGGACCATCGAGTCAAACCTGTGCGGATCGATGAGCTCGATGACATTCAGATTCATATTTCCGTCATTTCACCGCTTCATCCGGCCGACCCACCGCTCGAACTGGAGATCGGGAAGCATGGCCTTCATATCGCGCGGCATCGGAAACGAGGCGTGCTCTTACCTCAGGTCGCCGTAGAGCGCGGCTGGGATGCAACGGAGTTTTTGGAGCAGACTTGTGTTAAAGCAAACTTGCCGGGTAATGCCTGGCGCTGGCCGGGGACCAAAATCTCTCTGTTTACAGCATTGGAGATCGAGGAGGAAAAATGAAGCGACGCGGGTTTCTCGGCATCGTTGGGAGCGCCTGGTTACTTTGGTTGCGCGGCATCGCCGAAGCGATGTGCAATCCTTCTCTGGTCGAGCTGTTTCATCATGGGCGACATTTGGTGCAGGCTCGAGGTAATGGTGCCAGGGCGCCATCCCTTGGCTCTTACTTCGTCAACTGGTTTGGACACTCCAGTTTTTTGATCCAGTCCGGCAGTCACACAAAAGTGGTTGCCGATCCGAATTTCAACGTGACCCCTGGCATCCAAGCCGATGCGGTGACCGTCAGCAACGATCATTTTACCCATAACAATACTGGCGCGGTGACCGGAGATCCGGTGATCCTGCGTGGGATTACCTTCAAGCAGACGTGGAATCCCATCCGCACCAGCGTCAAGGATATCACCATCGTTAATATTCCGAGCCAACGGAGCGCCAGTTGGGGGGCGATTGCCAATTCGATTTTTATTTATGAAATGGGAAGTTTGTGTATCGCGCATTTGGGCAATATTGGCCATCTCCTGACCCCGGAACAAGTCAAGGTGTTGCAGCACGTGGATGTGATGATGGTTCCCGTCGACGCCATGACCAATTTAGCATTCGAGGACATTATCAAGGTGATCGAGCAGGTGAAACCGCCGATCGTGATCCCGATGCACTATGATGTGGCGCGCCAGGGCGAACTGTTCGCGACCTTTGCGCGCGATCATTACCCGGTCAAGCGAATCTCACAGTCGCAGCTTACACTCAATCGTGGCATGCTGCCCAAATCCACAGAAGTGTATATTCTGCAGCATCCGCGCCCGAGCTTATTTGGCGAGTAAAGAACGTTCACATGCGGGACGAATTCTGACTGCGCCGGTTGATGTTTGGCTACTTTCTCCTATAATAACCGCATTGTTCGTTTTCGGTGAAAGGGTGAAACTTGAACCCAAGCGATGTAGATTTTTTTCGTCGGCTGTTGAATCAACGGATTAGCGAACTGCGCTTTGAGGCGGGCAAGACCGTGGAGAACATGGACGAGGACGGAAATTTCCCCGACCCCACGGATCGAGCCTCTCTAGAAGCAAGCCGGAATTCCGTTCTGCGCATTCGTGATCGCGAGCGCAAACTCATTTTCAAAATTCAGGAAGCGTTGCAACGGCTCGAGAACGGCGAATACGGGATCTGCGAAGAGTGCGGTGAGGAAATCGGTATCGGACGATTGAAAGCGCGACCCGTGACCACACTTTGCATTACCTGCAAATCCAGCCAGGAAATCGAGGAGCGCAAAGCGAAGCGGGTGGTTTGAGGCGCGCCCAGACAATCTCATGAAGCTCAGAAAAGCTGTTATCCCCGTGGCAGGACTCGGCACCCGATTTCTGCCCGCCACCAAAACGGTCCCGAAGGAATTATTGCCGATCGTCGACATCCCATCGATTCAATACGTCGTGCAGGAAGCGGTCGACGCGGGCATCGAAGAAATTATTTTCGTTACCGGTCGCGGCAAAGACGGAATCGAAGACCATTTCGATGAGGCGCCGGAGCTCGAACAAGTGCTCGCAGATCGTGGCCACCACGAAATGGTGAAGATGCTGCGAAAGATCGCCGAAATGACCGAAGTTGTTTCGGTTCGGCAGAAAAAGCCGTTGGGATTGGGCCATGCGGTTCTCTGTGCCCGCGATCTCGTCGGCAACGAGCCCTTTGCCGTCATGCTCGCGGATGACCTGATCGACAGCGCGACGCCGTGCATTCGCCAACTTCTTGATATTTTCCAGAGCACCAACGAATCCGTAATCGCGTTGATGGAAGTGCCCCAAACGGAGGTACACCAGTACGGGGTAATTAAGGGTAAAGTGACGAAGGAGCGGCTTTACGAAGTGGAGGGCATGGTAGAAAAGCCACCCGCTAAGGATGCCCCTTCGCGAATGGCGATTATCGGACGATACGTGCTTCGTCCGGAAATTTTTCCGATTCTGCAAAACCTGCCCGCCGGCAATGGCGGTGAGATTCAACTGACGGACGGTTTGGCTCAGCTTGTGCGCGAGCGGAAAGTTTATGGTTGCGAGTTCACGGGTGATCGGTACGATATCGGCGATAAGTTCGGATTCGTTCGCGCTACAGTGGCCTATGCGTTGAAACGGCCAGACCTAAAAGATAAGGTGCTCGAATATTTAAAATCAGCAAAGTACTAAATGGGGCCGTAGCTCAGCTGGGAGAGCGCTAGAATCGCACTCTAGAGGCCGTGGGTTCGACTCCCATCGGCTCCACCATTTGATACAGTGTAAAGAACTCCCCCTTGCGAGAAGTGCCGCCTTCCGGTGGGGGAGTTCTCACTGATATTGGCAGTCTGTAGGTTATTCGGACCTCGTTACCTCTGACTCGCACTTCTTTTAAAATTTCTCTGAGAAATTCCTTTCTGTATCCGATTTTTTTACCTCGTAGCCTCATCTGCATCTGACGGACATATTCGTCCATCAGGCGCGTGGGGATCGTTAAAATTCTGGCTTTGGCGTGGGATTTTTTCTGCACTTCGACCTTGCGTTGGAGAAGGGCTTCACGTTGCCCGCTAAGCTCTTTGATTCGCTCTGCGCAGTCCTTAAGGTTTAGCAGACCCCCTTCCAACGTTTCCTGCCAGCGTCTGAGCTTCGCTTCTACGTCCCGTAAGGCCAGTTCGATGGCTGTCTCATCGGCGCTTGGCTCAGGCTTGGACTGCCGGGCCTGTTCCAGAACCAGATTGATATATTTGCGGACGTTTTCTTCGCTTAGGATTTCTTCTTGAACCTGGGCTAGGACCGCTTCTTCAAGTTTGTTCTTATTGAGCAGAGGTGCATTGCACGAATCGCGTCCCTTCCGTAAGTAGGTAGCGCAGGAGTAATAGTGATGCTTGCCCGACTTTGCGGCCGTTCCTAGGTAGTGATGCCCGCAATAATCACAGACGACAAGCCGGCTTAAGAGATACTCGGTTCGATGGGCAAAAGAGTTTTGAAACTGATCAGCTTCATTTTTAAGCTTCTCCTGAACCCGTTCAAACAGTTTCTGGTCGATTATTGGCGGATAGAATCCAGGTATTGCAATCGGCTCCCGCTCGCCGCGGCCCTGGTATCGATTGTAATCTAAGATCCCGATATAAGCCCGATTGCGTAGCGTTCTTGAGATAAACATGACCCGGAAAAGTTGGCCTTTGTTGGTCCGATATCCTTCCCGATTGAGCGTCATGGCAATGGATTTATACCCTTGCGCTTGGTCATAAAGGTCGAAGATCCGCTGCACGACCGGCGCTGCCTTTTCATCGATAATCGGCCGGCTGATAATTCGCGTTCGCTTATGGCCTTCCTGTTTTTCTATGACTTCCTTTCGGTAGCCGAACGGTGGGCCGAAGACGAGATGGCCTTCAAGTGCCCGCTGTTTCAATCCCTTCATGATTTCGCGGGAAAGATTACGTGAATAAAACTCCGCCATGCCGACCAACAAATGGTCCACAAAGAAATCTTCTGGTGCATCGGAGCCGACCATCGGTTCGGTTACCGAGATGAGCCGCACTTTTTCGCGTTTGAGGATCGCCCGAGCGGTTGAGGACTCTAAGGTATTACGAAACAATCGATCGAGCTTATGAACAATAATGAGGCTAAAGCTGCGCTCTTTGCTGGCGCTGTCGGCAAGCAATTCTTTGAGAGCTGTGCGTTTTTCGAGATTACGAAACGCTGATTGGCCTTCCTCAAGGTATTCTTTGCCCACCATATAACCATGCTTTTCCGCCCACTCGTGGCAGGCCCGAAGCTGTGCCTGGATTGAATAACCCTGGACCTGCTCTTCGGATGAGACCCGCGCGTAAATGACGGCCGTCTGTTGCTGCTGCTTTGCGGTGTTCGTGTTCATGCTGATTTCTGCACATCGACAAGATCGGTCGTGTTTAATCCTTTTTGCTCCCGCTTGCGCTTGAGCTCGTTAAGACCGCCCCATCTTCTTTTGATATC
>Ga0065712_10067992_pt1 | contig 17677 bp, 12 predicted proteins | sample MisRhiReplicate1_FD_59099 | JGI IMG/M metagenome (GOLD analysis project Ga0065712, IMG submission 59099) | Miscanthus rhizosphere microbial communities from Kellogg Biological Station, MSU, sample Rhizosphere Soil Replicate 1: eDNA_1 v3... | ecosystem: Host-associated > Plants > Roots >...
ACGCTCCGTTTCACAACAATCGGAAAGTATGAAGCGGCGCTCTGGTCAGTAGAGAATTTGGAGCTTAAGAGCCTGAGACACGAGCCGCAGGCGAGTGCAGCCCCTACGCAACACATTCGTTTAGTAACTGTAGCACCTGGGAATCAAAAGAAAAGGAATAGAAGGCGAGGCGTTCTGATAAGACTGATTATGTTCGAGGCTTTGGGAGAACATAATCCAGTCTTATCAGACGACCGTCCTTATTGACCGCTTTGTTGCTCAGTACTCCTCGTGGAAGGTAGCGGGTGTTTTAGCTGTTGACAAGAAACTAAGGCACGGGACGCAAGGCCGTGGATGCTCAACTCACACGAGCAACGTAACGTATGCGCTAACAACGTAAACGTGACAGCCATGGAAGTGGGGGTAATATGTCTCTTTAATCAGATGCACGGCACCCAACCTGTTGGCACTGATTTACGTTACTACGCTTAAGCTATCACGATTTGTGCGCAGCCCTGTCTATACACTGGTGGTAGACTAGCACCATGCAACGGGAGCAGTTATCCAATACTGGTTTGGCCGATCGGGTCTCGTTGGCTGGTCCAGACGGGGCTATATTGACATGCATGCCCTCTGGCGCTACGAAGCATCTTCTAAGAGAAGTGATGAATGATTGGGCATTGTCAATTAGTCGATTGCTGCCCAGCGATGACACTCCGAGTCCGATTGCTATCTCGCTGCCCCACGGCCCGCACTTTCTTGCTGCCGTTATCGGCACGTGGGCATCTGGTAATGCTATCTCTCCGGTGAGTCTCCGCGCCACACCGCACGAAATTCAGAGGCTTCTAAGGGCTCTGCGGCCCCTCAGAATTATTTGTGAGACTGACGACTCCAGATTTGAGGCTGTAGACTCAACACTTGAAAGCGTCTCTCGGCAACGAGGAATTAAGGTCCTAGCTACCCATCAAGAAGGAGCTTCGCTGCTTAAGCAAGGCGATGCGTGGCTGGCCACGACAAGTGGCACAACCGGTGAAGCCAAGTGTGCTGTTCTCAGTGCATCGGCAGTCCTTGCGAATTGTCTGAACGTTAGGGACTATTTAGAGATTGCGAAGACCGATCGAATCTTGATCTTTACACCCCCGCACTTCACTTATGCGGTGGTCCAAATGCTCTCGACAGTCCTGGCAAATGCGACTATCCTTGCGGTCCCCCAAGGATTGTTGAATCCTCCGTCACTTACCGCGTTCGCTTTGGAGTGTGGAATGACCGGAGTTTCTGCGAATCCCACATCGTATGAGATGTGGTTACCTTCAATTTCTCAACAAAGGCTTCCAGCTCGCTATATCTTGTGCGCCGGTCAACCGTTACGAAAGCGGTTGTTTGATAACTTAATGGAGGCGTTTCCATCAGCCGTACAGATTAGCGGATACGGCTGCACGGAGAATGTAAACAGGATCTCTTTCGCGAAGATAAGTAGTCAAGGAGCATTCAGAAATTTCATTGCCACGGTGGGCTGGCCCATCCCAGGCACTACAGTATCAATTGATAGCAATACCTCTGAAATCGTGCTTCGTGGGTCGAGTCTTATGGAAGGATATTTCGCGGATCTAAGCACCGGTCTGGGCCGCATCAACAGCTATAATACCGGAGACCTTGGGGTACTGGGCCAAGCTGGAGAGATTTATCTGACAGGCAGGATCACAACACGGATGAATGTTGGAAACGAAATGATTGATCCAGAAGAGGTTGAGGCAGCGATCCTTCTCGTGCCTTCTATTACCGAGTGCGCTGTCGGCCCACTTCCCGATGATCTGCTTGGAGATGCAATTGGAGCATTCATCGTTGTTGATGATAAGTCAGCCTCGCAAAAGCTAAAGGCACAGATTCGCTCCACCCTTTCTGGAGTGTTAAGGCGCTCACGCTGGCCTCATCATATTGATGTGGTCAGTAGTAACGACATTCCTCGGACGTCATATGGCAAAATCGCTCGCAAAGAACTCAAGAGGCGTCTTGAAGAGAGATTTGGGCTTACCGGAGATCCTAAGCGCAAGGTAACAAAGCTATGAAAGGAATTGAAGCGCAGCTTCTCCGACACATCCAAGAGATATCAGGGCAGTCCGTGACACTTGACGATCATCCCATGAAGCTTCTCGACTCACTAGGAATTCAAGAACTCTTGAGCCGGTACCGACTGAGGGACACTAAGTTTCCATCGCTCGCCGATCTTCGGACGGTTAGGTCGCTAGCAGAATTTCTCACTCATAGTAAGATTGAGGACGACTGATGCAACATGTCTCTCCACGAGCGAAAATTGCGGCGTCAGCATTGATAGATGACAGTGTTTACATCTATGGAGCTGCGATCATAGGAGAATTTGCATTAATAGAATCATTCTGCGTTATCGGCCATCCTTGCCAAGCCGAGATAGACAGGATCCGTGACAGCCACCCTTCATCTATGGCCGATTTGTTTGAGAACGCATCCAAGAGTGAATGTCACATAGGAAGTAGTGCCATCATAAGGAGTTCTTCTGTTATCTATGACAATGTACGATTGGGAACCCATTGTGAGATTGGCCATGGCTGCATTATTCGCGAAGGGGTACGCATTGGTCCATACTGCCGACTATTACCGATGACATCGATCCGGCGTGACGCCACTATAGGACGGGGTTGTCGAATCGCGGGGATTGTATCAGATCGAAGTGAAATCGAAGATTATGCCAGCTCAATGGGGAGTCTCGTCCACGAGTACACAATCGGTGTTGGCGGTATTGAAGAAGCCGCGCCGACTATTGAAGTTGGCGCAACAGTGGGACGGGGTGCTCTCGTTATAGGTGCAGTCAGAGTGGGGCACTTCGCGCTCGTGGGTGGCGGATCTGTTGTTCGAAGCGATGTTGAACCATTTGCAATCGTAACTGGCGATCCGGCTCGGGTGGTTGGTCAGCGATCAGAAACAGAGATCGCGCAGCTTCGCGAACGTATCGCTGAGGGGAGGTGGGCTTGAAAAAAAACCATGTACGAATAGAGACGACCGATGGTCAAATCCACACGATGGTACATAGTCCGTCAGGAACACCCAAACTGGTGATTGTGTTCTCTCATGGCTTCACAGTGCCTGGTTTTGAGAGCCGGAGGATGTTCCTCGATTTAGCCGATCGGTCTGTGCAACTGGGCATGACTGCGGTCCTCTTTGACTATCGAGGCTCCGGGTACAGTGACAAACGTTTCGAAGAAATGACAATCAATACAGAGATCGCAGACTTGCATAGAATCTTGGACTTCACAATGACTGATGTAGCACAGAATGCGCCTGTAGTACTTTGGGGAATGAGTTTGGGCACCGCGGTGGCAGCAGCTGTGGCCGCGGAACGTCAGAAAGACCTTCGAGCGGTGCTATTTTGGTGTGTCTCTACTCACTTGTATGAGCGCTTCAGTTCTCGATACGATCAAAAGCTTCTTGCTAGTGGCAAACTCTTTCTACCGAGCGGCTTTCTCGTCACACCCCAGCTAATCGATGCAATGAAGGATGTAGACACATTAGAGTCCATCGGGGCCTTGCAAGTTCCGAAGCTGTTTGTGACCGGCCTTGCAGACGATCAAACACCCGTCGAACTAACACGCGAGGCATTTGAGAAGTCGCGGGAACCGAAAGATATGTTCCTCATTCCAGGCGGAAATCACGGCTTCAAAGGGCAACCGGAACTATTTGAAGAGGCGACCGGCTACTCTCTAGCCTGGCTACAGCGCGTCACGAGCACTTAACTTCCGAATTGCTAGCAGAGCCACCGAGGGATTCCTCTCAACCTGTGGAGGGTCAAGATGCTGCTCCTTACTCGAGCAAATATTTGGAGTTTTGAGGCGATTGATTTGGGAAATCTTGTAGCTAACGAAACCGCCGGCCAAGCTTTAATGAGCCAACGTGGGCGCGCCGGTTGGCTTGAGCGCATTCATGATCGATTGCGAGTAGTCGATCTTGATATCTTCAATTCCCCTGTCCGGGAGCATTCGGCATACCAAAGGACCGATCGACATGGCCGACGAACTTTCTCTAACGAGTTTGCTGCGTCGTTCATGCCGGTATCATTGCCAATTCAAGCACCCGATAAGAGTCTTGCTGGCGTTCTGGAGTGGTGGTTTGCCGGGATTCGAATTGGGGCAACTGGTTCATTTAGTGTGCTTCTTTGCGCGCAGCTCCACGAAATGCTTAAGGAAGTAAGTGTAAAAGAATTGGTGCGATCGTTCCATGGAATGCGTTTGGCGGTTCGCGCAGAGGAAATACTCATACTGCGCAAATTCGTGCGTGTCTGGAACAGCGCTATCCTTGATATTCCTTTAGAGGCCGAGCAAGTTCCCTCACAAATTGATTGCGCAGCAATTTACGAGGTCGTTGATGTCGACCATCTGGTTGGCGGGACAGTGATGGCACCGAAGCATTTATATGTTGGCGACGAAGTTGGAGCATTGAGGGATCTTGCTGGCCTGACGCGTATGTCCCTCGTAATGGATCAGTACGATGAAGCTGGTGTCAGACGGTTAGCTAATCATGACCTAGGTAATCGGACGGATGAGATGTGGATCGTGAATGAAGCAAGACTGGTTCGTCATCATCCTGAAGTTGCTGCAAATGCATACGTACGAGCTTTTTTTGACGATGTGCTGACGGGGCTAGATGCTCTAACCCAGCAAGCTGCAACCCTGAGTTTCATCAGTAAATGGCTCCGTCAAGCGCGGGCAGGGTTTCTTGACGGACTCTTCGAAGGAGATCCCCGTTGTGAGAGTTTTGAGACTATGCAGAGGCTGTTGCGTGAAATGGCTGGAGCCAGAGAACTGTTCGCTGATCCAATTACATTACAAGAGAGTTCAGGTCATTCATTTTTTCGTACCCTCATGTCCAAAGTTAGTGCGAAACTAAATATCGATCAAAGAAGGGCAGAAGTAAGAGGCAGCTTCGATAGCTTGCTGCAGGTCGCGCAGGCGATTGCCGCGCAAGAAACTGTGAAAAATGAGGTCGGATTGCAAAAGCTGAGTATCGAGATCGCAGAGAGCAGCAGGCGAGTTACGCGTAATGCCTATATTATTGCGATCGCAGCAGCGATGCTTGCCCTCGTTCAGATAGTACTAGCAATTATCCCGACATTCCGGCCCGAGCCCCCGGGCCTCTCCCGCACGCCACCCACGCCATCGAGGGCTTCGTCGTCGCCATCGCCGTAAAGCGAACCCATCTTCCTTAAGAGAGGCGCTTGGCCGTGTGTAGCCTTCCGTGATTACTCCGCCAGTAATCATCTTGAGAGCCATAGCTATCGCTGGTCATCTGCACCGTTTCAGTGAAATTAATTATGAGAAGCTGAAGCCAAGCTCACGAAATCCTTCAAGAATAGGGGTGAAGCAATCAGCTACCCGTCCCTTTTCAAAACGGATATATTCGAGATCACCGAGAACACCAGCTTTAAATTCAACTCCCTCTTCAACCAGAAGAATGATAGGCTTTTGAGCGAAATCAGCGCCGGTCATTTCTTGGATAAGCCAGGTCATATCTTGTTTCTCAGACAGAACAACAATCACAACCTCCTGAGACATCAACCTGCGCTTAACTTTAGAAGAAACTCTCTCTGGAGAGAAGCCTTCTCCAGTTGCCACCTCAAATCCTAGTAAGCTCAAAAACTTGGTGAGTTGAAACGCATAACTCCGCCCCCAGTCATCGAAGGAGTGCGCAATAAACACTGTTCGGCTCAGTTCGCGCTCAGATCCATCCGCCTTAGCTTCAGGCTTCGGTTTAGCGGGTTGTAATTGAATAATACCCTCGAATTCCTCAAGAAAGGTCAAAGCCGCTTGATTAGGAATCCGTGCAAGTCCAATGAATATTTCCTCGCGCCTTCGGACAAATCTCAGGAAAGAGGGCTGAATTTCGTATGCATCTATGAAAGACGGTTTATAAAAGCAAGCAATCCTGACTTCAACATCTAGGGGAGGCTCCGAGCTGGTTTTGATAAATTCAATAAATTCTTCATGTGATTCCATCTTTACATCTTGTGAAAAGGTTGAAATCTCAAATTGCAGAGTTGGTAACAATAGATTGTTATTTTCCTTAAGATTGTCCTCTGGAATAGATGCTATATACTTCCTAAGTAAATCTGGGAACAATAACCAATTTACGTCACGTAGTTGATACTGCCTTCTAATCTCCATTAAATCTCCTCTTAGGTTCTGAGTCTTTGGACTTATTATGCGGCAATAACGAATAGGATTATCGGGGTTCCGTATAAACGAACCTTTTTCGCGCTTTCCGTATAAATCCAAACGCAAAGTTCGGTCAAGCTATTTTATTTGCCATGTTAGAGTTTACGCAGCGGGTTGTTTCACTGACACTACTGATAGGCAGTTCTGAAAAACTACCAGGAAAGTCAGTGCCGAGTGAGCGCGTCGAATTTAAGGTGGGATAGATCGGGTTTCCGCGCGTCCATTGAGGGTCCAATAACGATTCCTTAGAGTTCCTTAAACTACCTTACGGTGCTATCCATGCCGCAGGTTTCCTTTGAATTCCTACAAATCGCTTCTCTTTCACGGCGGCGACACGGGTTCGATTCCCGTACGGGACGCCAAACTTGAATTTCTTCTCAAAGCTACCACGAAGTAGCGAAGTTGAGATTAGCCATCTGGGGAAGAGGTGATTCACATCCAGTTAGCAGCTCAATAAGACTGGAACGTCAATCAACGACATGAGTAGAAGCGATTCGTCTTACTTCATTTGAAGCCTCGCTGCATTATCAAGTTAAGTTGACAGTACCGTACAGAACAACGCGGAACTCCACAGGCTTTGCAACTTCGCAATGGCGTTAACGAAGTTCCCACTCACTTGTAGCAGTGCTGTAACGGAACGTGCCGCTGTTACCTGGCGCGAGCGTAACGAACGCCTTGTTGTCGATCGTCAGTACGCCGCCCTCCGTGTCCACCTTCGTGGTTACACCCGTACCAGACTTGATATGGTGTGTCTGACCGTCGACCGGGCTCCCGGGAAGCGTTTGCGTGCTCGTAGCCGTAACGGTGATGTACCGATCGGCCCGATCGAGCGGGTGGTCCGCATCATAGGACCTTGAAGGGCTATCAACAGTACCGAACGTCGCGAAGACCGCGTGGCTGAAAGAAACCAGCGCATCCTCGACTGTCGCATCAGCAGCCTTGTCGATCGTCACTACAAGACCCTCGATGCTCACGATCTGTTTTCGGTCGGAGACGCCGGCAATCTTGATGTACTGACCAATCTCCAGGCTCGTACTCGGGCTGACGGTCAGCTCAGTTGTGCCGCTCAGGATCGAGCCAGTCGCCGTCTCGTTGTTGAGCGTGCCTTGCGTGCCGCTCACAACGCACACCTGGCCGAGCGGTTCCCCGACAAGTGGCTCGCTCTGCCACACGACGTCGCCGCGCTCGTACGTGAGCGGTCCGCCGTTATAACGCTGAACTGGCAGGGTTGGAGCAGCAGTGAAGCTGACCTTGGGCGGATCCTCGAGAGCCCCGAAGTCGTCACGCCCAAGAAAGATCCCATTCACAAACCACGGAGCGGCCTGACGAACATTCGTCTGCATTGTGGGAAACCGGATTACGTGGCGGTGGCTGGGGTCGTTGTTCATTAACGCCCACCACAAACGTCCGCGAATTCCCGGGCCATCCAAATAGCGCAGCCAAGTGTTGTCTTCAGGATTACCACCTGCGTCGAGCGTCGCCCAATTGAGGGCGATCATTAGAGACCCCGGTCCCTGGATGGTTTCACCCCCGTCGCCGAAGCTACATCTGATCGGCTTGAGACCCTCACGGTTCAAGTACACCAAGGGCGCCCGCGAAGCAACGCCATGCTCGAGGATAAACGCGGAGCTGTCCTTGGTCATGTATTCGGGGTCTCCGCCGATCTTGCCGCTGATAATCGTTACTGCACCGCGAAATATGCTCGGTTTGGCGCTTTCAGACCAACAATTGAGGAAGACTGACGCATTGACGTCGCCTTTCGTAATGTAACTCTCGCCTATGTTGCCTTCCGAATGACACCCAAGGTACGTATTTCCGAAAGTGTCGTCGAAAAAGCCAGCGCGACCATTCACAACTCCAGAGCAGCGACTGATGAGGCATGCTTGCGCGTCGCCGCCACTAAAGTGAAATCCATCGCGACCACAATCACCGGCCGAGCAGTTTTCGAGATAGCTTCCGTCCGCGTTCCCGTCATAAACCCGCATAGTGTTGCCTTGCTCGTCAAGCACCGTTTTGCCGCACACGGCTGCTGCGATGTGAATGCCATCGTGAGCAAAGAACTCCACGGTTACGTTTTCAAGTCGCACCGGCGCAGACGAATGGATGCCGTGAAAACAGTTTCCTTCCGGAAAGCAGTCGTCCTCTTGATCCCTACAGTTCACGGCTTCTGCCTTGGCATCGGCGTCTTTGCAGTAGATCGTCATATTGCGCAGGATGGTTTTTTCACCACTCGGGGGGAAGAGATTGCCAAAAGTTTTCGTCGGGTTATCAAGACCGGCCCCGCCCCGAATACGGATGCCAGTCACGTTCTTTGGAAAGGCGAACATCGTACCCGGCATCGAGCGGCTGGACACCAAGAACGGTGGCGGTTCGTTCTGCCCCGAGCCCTCCAACAGAATCGTCTGAGTAAGCATAAGGGTGTCTGACAGGAAAAAGTGGCCGTCTGCGACTAGTTTGTTGGTCTTGTTGCCTCCGGCTTTCATCGCTCCGAGTGTTGCGATGAAGGCTGGCAGGTCGTCCGTTCCTGTTTTCGTTACGGAGTTCCAATCGCCCTTAGCGCCGAACCACCGCACGTCAAAATGGTTCGTTTGCAATCTCTGCCAGACGCCGCCGAACGTGCCCGTTAGATCTGTGGCGGGCACGGTAATCCCGTCGTCTCCGATGACGGCGTGGTCTCCGGGCAAGTATTTACCGCCAGTTGTCGCGATCGGGATTGAGAGAGTTGTCTCGTTGATCACGCCGGAGAGGTCATTCACCCCGCGAATGTCGGCTGCGCCCTCCAATGGCGCAACACCGCTGACAGATATGCGCTGACCGGTCGCGCGCTCGTGCGGACCAGCAGTGACAAGCCGAACATATTGAATCTTCGCGCCAGCAGCAAACGCCACACCGGAGAAGCGGTTAATGATTGTGAAAGTATCAGGCGTAACCACCCTAACAGAGTATGCCTTGTCCGCCAATCCCGTCAGACCCGATATGTAGGTGCTTGTAACGTTATTGGGACCACCGAGGCCGTGAGCCACCGCTGTGATGGTGACGAGCCCGTCGTCCACGTCCATTACGGTGCTAATCGGTTCGCTGACCGCTAACGCGCTCAGGACCTGGTTGCTCGCGCGCAACCCAAGAAACGTGAAATCACCGCCACCTTTATCGCCCGGCTCGGCGTATGTGGCGATAGTTGCTATCGCGTCTGGAAGTACCTGCCAAAGGTGCTTCAGCGCGTCGATGGACTTGAGTGAATAATGGTTGAGGCTCTGACGTACGAAAATACGATTTGTCGCGTCGATAAGGCTCCAGAAGGTGTGTGCATTACTGTCTCCTTGCTTCACGCTAATGACATCTTCGGCCTCAATGGTGTCAGCCGTCGCAATGAGTGTTGGTGGGATCTCGGCGCCAACTTGGTAATAACCATTCTCGGTCGACATCAACTGATCTTTCACGAGTACTCTATCGCCAAGCTGGAGGGTGATGCCGTCAATCACCCCGGAAAACGCCGGGAAAGCAGGCGCTGCACCGAGAGGTTCCGTTGTTGCTACGTCTACCGGTTCTTTCCAAGCTGACATGGTATACCTCGATCTTCATAGAAGAATTGATTCACACTAACCCAGTCGGCGAAGGCCTCACAATTTAACGTCTCCAAACTATATGTATCTGCGAGACATTACGTTTCGGAGTTGCGAGATATGTGACAGTATTGAGATTTCATCAACCGAAAGAGATGCGGCTATCTTTCTAGCGGTGTGACGCGAAAACAATTAAGCGATAGGAATTTCAGAAAATGGATTGAGGCCCTAAGAAGGATGGATTGCTCGTACAGATACTTTAAGTTCATAAAGCGCACTGCCAGGTTGCAGGTTGTGTCGTCACAATGTCGACTCGACTTGCCGGCAGCACTATGAAACAGACGACAGCAATCGTAGTGAGAGCAGCCAGTAGCCGCTTGTTGCCACGTATGCTATAGCCCAAAAGAAACCCTAATATGAATCTCATCGTCAGTCTCCATTTCTTGTACACGAATGGAATTTTTAAAATTTCGGTAACGTCGAGCTATCGAAGCGTTTCTTAATGGACGTTTATTGTGGGAGCATCTGGATCGCGCGGTCGGATCATACAATGTATCTGCGGTTATAGTGCTCTTCGCCTCGCATGCTACCGCTGACTGCGGCAAGATCTTCTCTCATCAAATGCCTCCATTGTGATGACATGCGCGCTGACCGGCGGAAAGCACGCAGCGGCGCGATTTCACTCAGCACCTCGCCGGATCATCTCGCACGGCTTGATTCGTAAGCAAACATTGTCCCCGTTTACAAGTTCCAATCCACTATGGGAGAGATGATACGCAAAGGCAAGACAGCTTTTGTGAGGTTTTAGCGAAAAGTACGGCGCCGAAGTGCAGAGCGAATAATGACATTTAATCTTAAAATATAGTTTCATAACAATCGAAGGCTGCAAGCAGCAAAGGCGTATCTCACCAATGAAGCATCTCTCCGGCGATAGCCTATCTTATGTTCACGGCGCGTGTGACGTGCCGCTAATTGGCAAGACGATCGGCGATCTTTTCGACCGTGTCACTGAGAAGATCCCGGATAACGAGGCGCTAGTCTCGTGCCATCAGGGACTGCGCTACACCTACCGTCAGCTTCAGGCGGCCTGCGACCTTTTGGCACGGGGGCTGATGGCCTGCGGTATCCAGAAGGGTGAGCGTGTCGGCATCTGGTCACCGAACTATGCGGAGTGGGTCATTACGCAGTTCGCCACCGCAAAGATCGGCGCGATCCTGGTCAACGTCAACCCAGCCTACCGGGTGCATGAACTGGAATACGCGCTACGGCAGTCAAGCTGCCGCGCGTTGATCGTCGCGCCGCCATACAAGACTACGGACTTCGCCGCGCTGCTGCGCCAGGTCTGTCCCGAGCTCGAGGACAGTGCTCCGGGCCGGCTTTCCGCCGCGCGCCTGCCGCAACTGCGCACGGTGATCGCACTTGGCGCACAGAGCGTGGGCGGAGCCAACACTTGGCAGCAGGTGATGGCTATGGCCCATGAGGTCTCGCCGGATCTGCTGGCCGCACGACAGCGGTCGCTTAACTTCGACGACGCCATCAACATTCAATACACGTCTGGAACAACGGGTCTGCCGAAGGGCGCCACGCTTTCGCACCACTCGATCCTCAACAACGGATTCTTCATCGGCCAGCGGATGCGCTTCACCGAACGGGACCGGCTTTGCATCCCTGTTCCTTTTTATCACTGCTTCGGGATGGTTCTCGGCAACCTCGCGTGTGTAACGCATGGCGCCACAATGGTCCTACCCGCCGAGGTGTTTGACCCTCGCAAGACTCTGGAGGCGGTGGCGGTCGAGCGCTGTAGCGCCCTCCACGGCGTGCCGACAATGTTCATCGCCGAACTCGGCCTCCCTGACTTCGACGACTATGACCTTTCGTCGCTGCGGACGGGTATAATGGCGGGTTCTCCGTGCCCCGTCGACGTGATGAAACAGGTCCGTACGAAGATGGGCATGGAAGAGATCACGATCTGCTACGGGATGACGGAGACCTCGCCCGTTTCCTTCCAGACCATGACGACCGACTCGATTGAAAAGCAGGTCAGCACAGTCGGCCGTGTCCACCCTCACGTGGAGTGCAAGATCATCAACCCTGAGAGCGGTGCGGTAGTGCCGCGCGGCGAACCGGGCGAGCTACTCTCCCGGGGTTATATCGTGATGCTCGGCTACTGGGAGGACCCCGTAGCGACCGCCCAAGCCGTCGACTCCGCCCGCTGGATGCACACCGGCGACTTGGCGACCATGGATATGGAGGGTTACGTGACTATCGTCGGCCGCTCGAAGGATATGATCATTCGCGGCGGCGAGAACGTCTATCCGCGAGAGGTCGAAGAGTTCCTCTATGGCCATCCACAGATTCAAGACGTTCAGGTCATCGGCGTCCCGGACGAGAAGTACGGCGAAGAGGTGATGGCCTGGGTCATCCTCAAGCCGGGTCAAACGACAACGGCCGACGAGCTTACTGACTACTGCCGGGGCAAGATCGCGCACTACAAGGTGCCGCGGTACTGGCGCATGACTGATCAATTCCCGATGACTGTCTCGGGTAAGGTTCAGAAGTACAAACTCCGTGAGATGGCGTTGTTGCAAGAGCCGAAATTAGATCTGTAGGTTGGCGGTGATGGGCACGCAACGGAACAGATGGACCACGGCCGCGGAACTCGCTCAAGGCGCCACCTCACCGACGCGCGTCACGAAACCGAGGACCGTACCTTCGGGCGCCTGCACGTAGGCGACGGTCTGCCCCCACGGCATCACTCGGGGTGGGGTGAGCGCGGTCGCCCCAGCTTCCACGGCTATTTGGAAGGCGGCGGCGACATCGCGCGTCCAGAACGCGAGTTCGGTCCCGCGCACTCGGTTGCTGCGTACGTAGCCATAACCGTCCGCGAGCATCAGCATCCCGGCATCGTGCGATGCGATCGCCACGGCCTGGTCCTCGCCGAGAAGGGCGAATCCGAGAGCGGCGTCGTAATACGTCGGCTCCAAGCCGGTCACATGGCGGTAAAACGCGACCGTTGCGGGCACGTCCTCCGCGTAGACCACGGCAGTTGCGAACTTCAACTTCTCGCTCACTCCGGTTGGTCCTCCAATGTGCGTGGCCCGCCGAACGCATCTCAGCGGCTCGCCGCGCAGGTTTCAGAATCGGGCTCTAAACTGAATTCAAAACCCGCTGCCTTCTACTTTCGGTGTCCTGTTAGCAAGTCTCAACGAGAGCATCTGAGGACTCAGCCACCTTAGTGCGATGGCGGAGAACTAACCCTTCCAGCGCTGCGGCAACTGACCTTGCGAATTCTGCTCAATCCATTTCTTCAATGGGCTCTTCATCACTAAGCTTGTCTGTCTGCCTTGGATACTGCTTGGCGGCCACTTTCGCTCGCTTGCATCTATAACGTTCATTTAGTTAACCACGCTTCTTCTCGGGCTTCACTGTAAAGCCACGTCGCTCTTTAGTCTGCGAAGAGGATGAACTCTGCTCTTTAAGCATTTTTTGGCGCTCGAGGTTTTTCTTTTCGATCGCTTCCTTCAATCTTTTTCTTGCTCGTTTATTCATAGCGGAATTATACAGAGTAGATCTGAAAAGTGTGCGGGTGGTTTCGCGGATTCCTTCTAAGGTGGTGAGATGCGCTGTAAACGTGCGACCGGTGGCAAGTCCGCGGATGTTGAGATTCGCCTCACGCACGTTAATTTGCGCTGTCTTAATGAGCGCGGGAACGTTTTGTGGAGGTCGTGAGAGTCGTTCGCGCCTAACTGAGACGGTCCAGATAAAAATCCAAATCGCAACATTCTACTTTGCAGGTTTCCTTTGATCGCTTCTCTTCCACTGCCTCGCGAAAGCCAGGCAAAAGCATCAGTGAACCTCCTGGTCCATCCTTTCAAACCAATCAGGGTCTCGTAATTCATTTTGAGCGCTGAAGTCGTGTCAGCCACAGCGGGCAGGCGGTTTCAAAGACGCTTTGACGGTGATTGAGTCGCTTTCGGAAATGTTTTTTCTGTTTCCGACATATGGAAGTGAGGCAGGAGCTTATCACCGTGTTCTTGTCAAAAGAATAATGAAACTCCTCAGAGCTGACCAAGGAAGAAAGTACGCGCCAATTTCGATACCGACAAGCTGGTCAAAGCGCTGGCGTTAAGCAAGTTGCCATAAATTCAGGGCCCTGCGACAGAAAAGTCAAACCGATTGATTTGCTGAAAATCATTGGGAGGGCCTTTGCCCCATTGGAGGACGCTGATGCAATACGAATCGAAGCCTGAAGACAGAAGACGTGCATACACCATCGGCGCTATTTACGTCGTCTTAATAGTCTTGCTTGCCATAATGCTCTTTAAGATATGGCCACCTATCCCGTGGCCTTGGCCGGCGAACGTTAACGATAACGACAAAGCAGCGCTCGCTGCGTACTACGCTGACACTGGTTGTCCACTACCAACGCCATCACCAGCGCCGATGAATAACAATCAGTCCACAAGTTCAACTGGGGCAAGCAGCGCAGAGCAACCAGGCACCGCAACAACGACTAATGCGGGTAATCAATCGGGCACATCTGGTAGCGGTCAATCCGGAACACAAACAACCAGTCAGATCGGTACCCAACGAACAGGACAGTCCGGAACCACAACGCCGCCAGCAACTGGAGCAACCCAGCCCGGTGGGCAAACTGCAAATCAAACTGGAGGTAGTGGCCAGTCCACAACGCCACCCTCGGGTGGGACGGTGCCTCAAAGCGCCGCTCAAACTAATCCGCAGAACGGAGTTACGGTCGCTTCCGGTGAGGTCATCCGCATACCGATCAACTTAACTTTCGGGAAATATGGGCCATGCATACCAACAACGTTCGACGAAAGGCTGTTACTGCTGGTGATTATCGCGGGCATGTTAGGAGCATTCGTTCATGGCGCCACCTCACTTGCTGATTATCTCGGGAACGATGCTTTCAACCGGAACTGGACCTGGTTCTATCTGCTCCGCCCGGCTATTGGGATGTCTTTGGCGCTGGTTTTTTACTTCGCGATTCGTGGCGGGTTTCTGTCGACAACTGGAGGTGCGAAAGACATCAATCCGTATGGCATCGCCGCGCTTGCCGGTATGGTAGGAATGTTTTCAAAACAGGCAACAGATAAGTTGAGCGAGATCTTCTCAACACTCTTCCGATCAGGTGGAGATGACAAACGAGCAGATTCGCTCAATGGAGCTGCTGCCGGTACCTTCCAGCTTGATCCACCTTCCGCTGTCGCTGGAGGCGAAGCGTTCACACTCAACGTTAACGGAACGGGATTCGTCAACGGCGCAACCATTAATGTCAATGACAAACCTCTGCCGACAACTTTCGAGAGCGCAACTAAGCTCAGCGCACAAGTTACCAAAGACATTATCGCCACCGCAGGCACACTGAAAGTAACAGTCGTCAATCCTGATACGACCAAAATCGGACCAGTTGATTTTGTTGTCTCAGGTAGCAGTGATGCGGCTTCCGCTGAACAACCTGTAGCCGGTGAAGGTGGGCCCGACGATTTGATCGACGGTTGTGATGTTGAAATGAAAGCCGATACTCCGGACGAAGATCTCCCAATTACTGAAGGAGGGGTGAAGTAACATGGCATTCAAATTAGACTGGCTGGCGGACGTTCTCGAGGCAGCGGGCTTGAAGGTTTCCCGCGTCGACGGGTGGGAAACACGAGGCCGCGGCGACATGGGGGACATCTTTGGAGTGATCTGTCACCACACCGGTAGCCGTAATCCACAACGACTCAATATGCCAACGCTCCGCTCACTGCGAGACGGTCGCAAGGCGAGCCCCGGATTGGCAGCGCTGCCTGGTCCATTAGCTCAGCTTGGTCTGGCACGCGATGGGACTTACTTCGTGATCGCTGCCGGCAAGGCAATCCACGCCGGCCCTGGTAGTTTTCGAGACGTCAGTGGTAATGGGCGCTTCATCGGAATTGAGGCTGAAAACGACGGAACTATGGGCGATTTCCCATGGCCGGCCGTGCAGCTTGATGCATATCATCGCGGTGTAGCGGCGATCTTGAAGCGTCTCAACAAGGATGCTTCGTTCTGCTGTGGTCATAAAGAATATGCGCCCAAGCGAAAGCCTGATCCGGATCTCAGCATGATGGACTTCCGCGCATCGGTTCAAGCCATTCTGGATGGCACTGGACCACCGGTACCGATCGTTCCCGAAATCGAGCCGCAACCACCGCCCGGTCAGGCGCCACGTCCGACGTTGCGTCGCCCTGCGAAGGGCGATCTCGTTAAGGTGATTCAGTCGAAGGTTGGCGTCCAAGCTGATGGAAAGTTTGGTCCAAAAACGGAAGCCGCGGTACGTGTCTTCCAACGCAATCACTCACTTGTCCCCGACGGCATCGTTGGACCAAAAACGTGGCAGGCACTTGATGCGGCATAGTCGTCTATCCACAGATTACGCAAATATATAAACCAGTCTGTGTAATCTGTAGATATATAAGCTATGCGTAATTTCGATTTTTGTATGAAGAGACGAGGTGCAATAAGTGTTATTCGAAGTAGCTTCGGTGATCCCCCAGGGAGGGCCAGCTATCCTCATGGCTCAATTATCATGGACAAGTTTGTAGGCTTCGGCTGCTGTAAGTTGTTCGCCCACCAGTGCGGCCGCGCGCTCGAGTACCGGATCGAGCTTTCCTGCGAGATGCTTCGGGGATGGCAGAACTAGTTCATCAGGCGTTACGCCAACACCTTCCAGACTTTTGCCATCTTTCAGTACGAGATCAGCGTCAGTGATACTCAGAATATAGCTAATGGGGATGTTGCTTTTAGTATTCATCCAAAGAATATGTCTGCGTGATCGCATTACAATTCCAGTCGTGCGATCGCCCAGCACTATAGCCCTTCCTTCCAACTGCATCACTCTCGCAAATAGCTCTGAGGCGGAAGTTGACCAGCTATCTACCAGCACAACCAGTTTCCCTCTAAAACTTCCACGCGACCGAGCAACCAAAGATCGGGTTTCATCCCGGCGCTTTGCCTCGCCCACCACAACGTCATGATCAAAGAAATAGCCGGCCAGTCGCAATAAGTTCTCTTCAAGTCCGCCAGAGTTTCCGCGAAGGTCCAAAACCAGGTTATCGAAATTCTTAATCTTGCTCATAGTGTCGTCAATCTCTTCTGCGGTGAGGGCAAATTGGTCAAGTGGCCAAAGTATGGATTTATCGCTTAGCTTTATTGTCCGCAGCAGGTATTGGCGTCGTGCTTTCTGATATTCTGAAACAGCATTCCGAAAGGCAATCTCGCTATTCCAACCGGTAGGTGCCTGTTTGTTTTCCTTTGCCATTATTCGTAATGTTCGACGTGTGCCTTCTGGACTTACTAGATCGAGATCGAACCCAGGTTGAGGACTCAGGGCAGTGTAAAAATAATCGATTACAACCAAGCTTTCCCTCGTTACCTTGACCCCATTGAGAGCGATGACCTGATCACCCAACTTCAACCCTTTAACTTCTGCTTCGCTTCCAGGCTCTATCCACACGACGTAGCATTTGTCGCCGATACTCTGCATCTCCCACTGATGACGGTAAGTAACCGGTTGTGGCGGCAAGAAGTATGTGTGCGAGTCGTTCAAATTTCGCAGTAGGTCGGCGATCGCGGCAAACATGGCGGCGATTGTCGGTGCTTGACTGATTTTTTCATCGGCCTCTTTCGAGAGAGCGTCCAGATCAGCTCCATGAAAGTGAGGGTCGTAATAATGTTTCCGAATCATTTGAACGATATCGGTCAACATCTTACGACCCTTCTCTCGATCGACCTTACTAACCTGGGCCGAAACGGGCGAAACCAGAATAAACACCCAGATCAGAACCGATAGGTGTGTTAATCGCTTTGACAAAGCCATCTTAAATGAGTGAGGCCTTTCGGAATTTGAAAAAG
>Ga0065712_10067993_pt1 | contig 17664 bp, 13 predicted proteins | sample MisRhiReplicate1_FD_59099 | JGI IMG/M metagenome (GOLD analysis project Ga0065712, IMG submission 59099) | Miscanthus rhizosphere microbial communities from Kellogg Biological Station, MSU, sample Rhizosphere Soil Replicate 1: eDNA_1 v3... | ecosystem: Host-associated > Plants > Roots >...
ACCGTTGCGCGAGCCGTGCACAGCCTCAATCGCTGTGCGCACCGCGTCGGCAACAGCGGACAACGGTGCCAGCGCCGGGTCGGCCAATTGCGTCTGCGTGCGTTGTGAATACAGCGCGATCGCCCCGCGGCTGAAATCCTGCCGATGCAGCGGGACCACAATCAGCGTGCGAATGCCGAGCGCCCACAAATGCAGGTGATCGTCTGCAGCGATGGCAGTGGCGCGGCCCTGATGTGGTGGGTCGGACACCACCAGCACTTCCGGGCTACCTGGGACGTTCTTCAGACGACCCCCGGCGAGGCACTCAGCGATGGCCCGGCCTGAGGCCGGCAGGCTGCCGATCGCGATGTTCGCGATCTGCGGTTCGAACGGCACGAAAAAGAGACCGCCTTCCAGCACGAGCTCTTCAACCAGTCGCGACAGCACATCGCGCAGGCGGTCGTTTATCGATTCTCTTGTGGCTTGGGTTAGTCGAGAGCACGCGTCCCGAGCTACCCGTTCGACGTTCGGGACGAGATTCTCACGTCCAGGAAACACGGACACTCCCATGGCCCCTCCCTCCGATGCTCGCTACGGCAAAAACAAGGCTCACCACTGTCGCGTCGCGCAGGTGGCGAGCAAACCTTGTGGGGAGGCCGTAACCGTATCTAGTCAGCGGCGATGGGGCAATAGGCCGATGGATCTACGTAGATCTTCTGAGCTGGGTCAAGAACTCAGCGTTTGGATGCGGTACGCGCCGGAAAATGCAGGTGAATGCTGGTCCCGGTCCTGTCACTCTCGACGTCAACCCACCCGCCAAGGCGTCGAACAATCAGTGCAACGACTCGTCAGGCCGAAGCCGGCGCAGCCGTCCCGCGTGCTCACAAACGGCTCGACCGCGCGATCGCGTACGTCCTCGGGCACGCTGCGCGACTGTGCCTCCGCACCGACGAGGAGGCACAGTTCGGACAACCCGTGCTATGTGAGCGTGTGCGATGAAGCCTAGATTGCCTTCGAGAGGCGGTCAAACTGCGCACGATCGAGGATGCGTGCGAGATGACGATTGGGAAAGGCCACGATGCCGCGGCGTTGCAGCTTGGCGGTCGCGCGGCTGATGGACTCGAGCGACAGACCGAGGTAGCTCGCGATGTCGGAACGGCTCATTGGCAGTTCGATGTCGCGAGCATTGTGACGGTCGCAGCAGGTGCATTCGAGCTGCTGGATGAACATCGCCACCCGTCCGACGGCGTCTCGCCGGCCAACCACGATGGTCTGGCGCTGCGCCTCGCGAAGTTCGTGCGTCACCTTGCTCAGAAACTGAAACTGGAGTTCGGCGTCGCGTCGCAGCAGTGCGATCAACGCGTGAGACTCAATCCGATACAGCGTGGCCGGAGTGATGGCCTGGGCGGTGCGGACATACAAGCCATTCTTCGCCAGACCGAAGACATCCTTTGGAAAGAGAAACGCCGTCACCCAGCGCCGCCCGCTTCGCAGGTCCTTGAAGGTCTTCAACACGCCTTCGGTGTTGATAAAGATCCACGTCGCGGCGGTTTGCTCTCGATACACCACCGAACGCGCCGGAACCCGCACGCGTGTCGCGATCTCCAGCAACTGCTGGCGTTGGCGTTCCGTCAGCACGGGCGCTGCGCCGATGCTGCCGGCCTCGAGAAATGGCGCAGCGCGCAGGCCTGGTTCGGCCTGCGTCAATTCCGGTGTTTTGCGATCTGAGTGTTTTGCGGCAGTCACGGCGGTACCTCTTCACAGTGAGGTGTTCGTTTCAAATGACGTGCTCAAGATCTGTACCGCTACGGGCTTCAGATCTGTTCTGCGCCGACTCTCTCTGACGACCTCGAACGACAGGTCGTTGCCGGCGTGCGATCGCCCAAATGTCGCGGTTGTTCACGAAAGGTCGTGAGCGCCCGCGCAGAACCACCATACGCAGCACTGTCGAGCCTCGGCACGTGAGTTGCGTCCGTGCGCCGCCGACTCGCCTGCCTGGAGGACCGATGAACAACGTGCCGCACACCTCGCACGACGCGATCGTCACGCCCGACAACTTCAATCGCGCCGAGACGGACATGTACTTCCGATGGACGGTACGGCTGGCAGGCGGCGTCGGGTGCTTCTACCATCGTCGCGAGGTCATGCCGATCGAGTGGCAGACGGTCGTGCGGCCGAATCGTGACACGCTGTATTCGTCAGCGGTGTTCGATCTCGATGCGGGGCCGGTGACGATCACGCTGCCGGACAGCGGCGCGCGATTCATGTCGATGCTGGTCATCGATCAGGATCAATTCGCGCCGGCCGTTGTGCATGGCGCGGGACGCCATGTGCTGAGCCGAGCGCAGATCGGCACGCGATACGCGATGGCCGAAATACGGACGCTCGTTGACCCGCGCAACCCGCACGATCTGCAGGAGGCGCATCGTCTGCAGGAGGCGATCGCCGTCGAGCAGGCGCGTCGAGGCTGGTTTCTGGCGCCCGCGTGGGACAGAGCCAGTCAGACCAGGGTGCGGAACGCGCTCGTCGCCCTGGGTCGCACCGTGCACGACTCGCGAGGCATGTTCGGCTCGCGTTCGCAGGTGGATCCGATCCGTCACTTGATCGGCACAGCCGTGCATTGGGGCGGGAATCCGGAAGATGAGGCGACGTATCTCAACGTGACGCCGCCGCTGAACGACGGCACGACGGTGCATCAGCTCACGGTGAGAGATGTACCCGTGGATGGGTTCTGGTCGATTAGCGTCTACGACGCTGACGGTTACTTCGAACCGAACGCCCGCCAGGCCTACAGCGTCAACAGCCTCACCGCGACGCGGAGCCGCGACGGTTCCGTGACCGTCCTGTTCGGCGGCCGCGACACCCAAGCCGCCAACTGTCTCGCGATCATGGCGGGCTGGAACTACATGGTGCGACTCTATCGCCCACGGCCCGAGATCTTGAGTGGGCGCTGGGTGTTCCCAGTCGCCACCCCGGTCGCAAAGGACCAGCCGCGCGCGTCTCGTCTGCCACGGCGGCGGCTCGAGACGAGAATCGCTGCAGAGCAGTACATGCGCGCGTAGGCGTCACGCGAGCGGGACGCCCACGGCACATCGATCTGCTTAGTTACCTGGGGCGACGGCCGTCACCAACGCCCGGGTGAAGGTGATGTCGACCCTATCGCCCGGCTTGAGGTTCTCGAGATTCTTCTTGTTCTCGATCTTCCGCGTCACGACACGTCCGTCATCAGTGGCGACGGTCACTGAGGGCACGGCGGCATCAATGGCCTTCACCGTCACCGTCATCTTTTCCTGAGTCGCGATGGTCCCGGCGGGCAACGCGCCCGTCCCACGATTCACGCCCGCCTCGAAGCTGGTGCCGCTGCCTTTTTCGCCGGGCTTGACCACCTGAAACACCACGGACTCGTAATAGGTGAGGTTCACTTTTTGCCCGACTTTGAATTCGTCAAATCGCTGAACGTCCTTGCTCACGCTGAAGGTATCCTCATTGCCCTTGTCGTCGCGCAGCGTCACCATCCGATTGCCTGCGTCGATGGCGGTGATCGTCGCACTCATCTTCAGCACGTTGGCTTTCGACGCGGATTGCGCCAGGGGTGATGAGGCGATCGCCACCCACACCGCTCCCGCCAGCATCATGGTCTTCGTTGCAGTCATGGTCATGCCCCCTTGTGCCGTCACCGCTGTTGATGCCGGCACCTGACTCAGGAAGCAAATGCGGGTCCGTGGATCGCCGCTGCACGCGACATGTTCTTGAACGAGCCAGACGCGCTGTCGCGACGACGCCACGGCATGACGTGGGCTGCGCGAGAGGTCGTGACGCGCAGTGCACATCGCGCGGGCGGCCGCCACCCCCGCCGACATGGCGCGCGCATGGATACGACGTTGCAAAGGTGACTCAACCCTCGACGCCGCAGACATCGGTACCGACTCGCATCGGCACCGCTCTGCCCGTTTCATCCACGCGCATCCTCGTGGCGCTCGCAGGCGGAATCGGCCTCGGCATTTTTCTCGGAGACCTCGTCGCCCCGCTGCACTGGGTCGCCGAGGCCTACGTCAAGCTTCTGCAGATGACCGTGCTGCCGTACGTGACGGTGTCTATCATCGGCGGGCTTGGACGGCTGCGTCTGGGTGACGCGCGGGTCTTGGGCACACGAACCATGGCCGTGCTGGCCACGCTGTGGGGACTTGCCGTCCTCTACATGTTTCTCATTCCGCTGGCGTTCCCAGGGACTCAGAACGCGAGCTTCTTCAGCACGACACTCATCGAAAAGCGAACACCGTTTAACTTCATCGACCTCTATATCCCGTCGAATCCATTCCGTTCACTCGCCGACAACGTCGTGCCCGCCGTAGTTCTATTCGCGGTACTCGTCGGGGTCGCACTCATCACCGTCGAGCGAAAACATGTCGTTCTCGATTTGCTGCATGTCTGCGGTGAGGCGCTCGCGCGCGTGGCGCGGATGGTCATCCAGCTCACTCCGTATGGGCTGTTCGCCATCGCAGCGACCGCAGCCGGGACGATGACTATGGATCAGTTCGGGAGGCTGCAGATCTACATCGTCATTTACGTGATGGTGACGTTGCTGATCGCGCTCTGGGTCTTACCGGGACTGATAGCGGCGTTAACAGAGATACCGATCCGCGCGGTGTTCGCGGTCAGCCACAACGCCGTGCTGACGGCCTTCGCCGCAGGCGACCTTTTCATCGTGTTGCCAGGCTTGATCGAAGCGGCCCGCACGCTCGTAGCGGAGCGGGCGCCGGGCGACGCTCAGGCGAGTACGTTGCCGGATGTGATCGTTCCCGCGTCGTTCAACTTCCCGCACACGGCCAAGCTCGTGTCGCTCAGTTTCGTGCTGTTTGCCGCGTGGTTCTCCGATGCCAGGATTCATCTCGCAGACTATCCGCGTCTCGCCGTCACGGCATTCCTGGCCTCCTTCGGCAGCCTGAACATCGCCGTGCCCTTCTTGCTCGACCTGTTCCGCATTCCTGCCGACACGTTTCAGCTGTTTCTGGCAAGCGGCGTGATCAATGCGCACTTCGGAACACTGCTCGCAGCCATGCATACCCTCACCGTGGGTGTGCTCGGCGCGTGTGCGACCGCCGGCCTTCTTCACATCCGCCGTCGTCGGCTTCTTCGATATCTCGCTGTGACGACCGCGCTGACGGTTGGTCTCGTCGCGGGCTCACGCGCCGTGTTTGCGAATGCGTTCGCGCAACCGTACACGAAGGATCAGGTCCTTCGGCAGATGCACTTGCTGCATCAGGCCGCCGACGTCGTCGTTCACCGCACGCGGCCGGATCACGAGCTCCCTGCTCAGGGTGATGTCCTCGATACCATCCGCGCGCGCGGGAAACTCCGCGTGGGCTATCTTCCGAATGCGCTGCCGTTCGCGTTCTTCAACGAACGCCGAGAGCTGGTCGGCTACGACATCGAACTCGCTCACCAACTGGCCAACGACCTTCGTGTGCATCTGGAACTGGTTCCCGTCGATCGCGGGCAACTGACCACCGACCTCGCGCACGGCTACTGCGACATCATCATGTCGGGCGTGCCGGTCACGACTGACCTTGCGAGTAGCGTGCGGCTGTCAAACGCGTATCTGGATGAGACGATGGCGTTCGTCGTCCCTGATTCGACGCGCGATCAGTTCACAACCTGGGACGCTATCCAGTCACGAGCGTCGCTCACGATCGCCGTGCCCGACGTGTCGTATTACGTGGAAAAGCTTCGCACACTGGTCCCGAACGCGACCGTTCGACCAATGCAGGACGTGACCAGTGTGCTCAAGTCCTCGTCGCCGGACGTGGACGCCATCGCCCTACCTGCTGAGCGCGGGTCGGCCTGGACACTGATCTATCCAGCGTATTCGGTAGTCATTCCCGAGCCGGGTCTGCTGAAAGTGCCGTTGGCGTATCCGATCGCTCGCCTGGATCGCCGGTTCGGCGAGTTCGTGAACACATGGATCGAGTTGAAACGGAAAGACGGGACGCTGGACGCGCTGTATCGGTACTGGATTCTTGGTCAGGAGCGCGGGGGCCGTCGCCCCCGCTGGTCAGTGATCCGCGACGTGCTGCACTGGGTTCGTTAGCGCAACGATCGGTGAGACGTTACGGATTCTTCTTGAATGTGACGGACAGCCCGCCGAAGTCGGTGCTGCTTGACGGCATATTGGGACCCGTGGACAACAGCCAGGCCTTCACCAGGTTCAAGTGGAGATATGCGCGCCGGGTGGTCCCGGGAATCGTGAATTCCCCAATGCGATACGCAATGCCATACGTGGTCGCGACCGTCCATGCGCGGCTTCCATCGGTCGTGGGCACATTCATCAGCATGGCGCCTGGCGCGACAAAGATTTGAAAACGCCCTTTCACCGTCGTTGTCGCGTGCATGCCCAGCACGCCAAAGATGTTGACACCTGATTGCAGAGCGGGCCATCCGCCATCCAGGTGCACATGCTCCCACCAGGTCGTCTTGTCGCTTTTCTCAGCGCCCGCACTCGCTGAACGGGCCACAGCCGGCTGCGTCGCGCCAAAAGCCCCATCGCTCCACTGCGCCAACAATTGACAGGGGTCGTTCATGGCATCGGGTTCGACCACGACGCTCTTGCAGGCGTCGAACAGCCACAGCGGTGGATTGGGCTTGGGCCGACGGCTCCGTGAGCTGCTGAACCAGCCCGGCTCACGACGATTCCCCCACGTCGCCGCCCACTCCTGCCAGTCCAAAAATTCATCGATCCACTTATCGAGTTCTTCCTGACGGGCAGCGGTATCCCAGATTGGCAGGCTGGGCGGCTGAGTCGCCCGCTCCGCGACCGGAATCGCCCGCCCAGGAATCGATTGAACACCGGGGTCCTGCGTCTGCGCAGACGCAGACGTGTTCATGGCCAGGACCGCGAAGATGACGACTGCCGCACGTAACGCATCCGCCAAACGCGTAGCTCGCATCAAAGGGTTCCCCACCGAAATGGTCCGCGAGTTTTCGTGTCGGTCGCGACCGGTCGCGGTCGGACCGCCGGCGCCTGCAGGACCGCCCCACGCACGGGCCGTCTGCGGCACCGCGAATTCTCGCACAACTTTCGCTACGGAGCGCATCAGGAGATGGATGAGACCCGGGCAGGCTTCTTGCCCCTCCGCGCTGCGTTCACAGACGAAGAAGACGTCAACTGATGTCAGACGCAAGGAGAGTCATGCGCCACACAGCACTGCTGGTCGCCATTGGATTGATGGTGGGAGTCTCTCCGGCATGGGCTCAGGATCCCGAGAAGCCTGTGACCGTCCAGATTGATGGAGGCTACAACGGCCTCGGCTCCAAAGATTTTTCGTTGCCGGTCTCGTCGATCCCCGGTGCCCAGGGCGTGAACATCGCCGCCACCGACGCGGCGAGTGTCTTTCTCGAGTTTCGCTATCACTACATCTGGGGACCGGAGATCAATCCGGGTGAGGCGGCGTCGCTCACCGGAACGACCGGCAAGCGGGCCAATGGGCAGTTCCTCCCGATCACCGTGGGAATTCGCTTTTAGCCGTCGCGTGTCTGCTCCGCTCGAGTCTTCCAACCAGCTCGTTCGAGATCAGAAAGGACATGTGTCATGAAATCGCAGAAAGAAAACGCGCCGGGCGGACAGGACGCCGAACAGGCGCGACTGACTGAGGCGCGCGAGCAGAGCACGCCATGGAGAAAATGGGGACCGTATCTCAGCGAGCGGCAATGGGGCACGGTGCGTGAGGACTACAGCCAGGACGGCAATGCCTGGAACTACTTCTCGCACGACCACTCGCGATCGCGCGCGTATCGCTGGGGTGAAGATGGCATCGCCGGACTGAGCGACGACAAGCAGCGGTTGTGCTTCGCGCTCGCGCTCTGGAACGAGCGCGATCCAATTCTGAAGGAGCGGCTGTTCGGCCTCACCAACTCTGAAGGCAATCACGGCGAGGACGTCAAGGAGTACTACTTCTATCTCGATAGCACTCCCACTCACTCGTACATGAAGTATCTCTACAAGTACCCGCAGAACGCGTTCCCGTATCTGAATCTGGTAGAGACGAACCGACGGCGGACGCGCGATGAGTTGGAATACGAGCTCCTCGACACCGGCGTGTTCGACGACGATCGCTACTTCGACGTGTTTGTGGAGTACGCCAAAGCGTCCACCGAGGACGTCCTGATCAAGATCACGGTGCACAACCGCGGTCCCGAACCGGCGCCGATCCACCTCCTTCCCACGCTGTGGTTTCGCAACACGTGGTCGTGGGGGCGCCGTGTACCGAAACCCGTGTTGAGTCATGTCGAGGGTCAGCAGATACAGGCGTTTCATCCAGATCTCGGTGACTACACGCTCCATTACGAAGGCGCGGCAGAACCGCTGTTCACCGAGAACGAGACGAATACCGCCCGCTTGTGGGGCCAGTCCAATCCCTCCCCGTACGTCAAGGATGCCTTTCACGAGTTCGTGATCGGCGGCCGACGGGACGCCGTCAATCCGGCGCTCTCGGGAACAAAGGCCGCAGCCCACTACCGCGTGGAGGTTCCGGCCGGCGGTTCACGCGTGGTGCGGCTGCGACTCAGTCAGGGCTCCACTGGCCAGGCGTTCGCGACATTCGACACCACCCTCGCGCTGCGACAGCACGAGTCCGACGAGTTCTACAATCACATCACACCATCGTCACTCAGCGAGGACGAACGCCGCATCCATCGTCAGGCGCTCGCGGGCATGCTGTGGTCGAAGCAGTATTACTACTTCGACCTCGACACGTGGCTCGAAGAGCACAACGCCCATCCGCTGCTCGGATCCAATCGCAACGTGCGAAACGCCGAGTGGTTCCACATGTTGAACAGCGACATCCTGTCCATGCCCGACAAGTGGGAGTACCCGTGGTATGCGGCGTGGGACCTGGCGTTTCACACCCTGGCGCTCTCGCTCGTGGACCCCGATTTCGCCAAGAGCCAGTTGCTGCTCCTGCTGAAAAGTCTGTACGCGCACCCGAGCGGACAGATACCCGCCTACGAGTGGAACTTCAGCGACGTGAATCCGCCAGTTCACGCCTGGGCCACGATCTTTCTCTACAACCTGGAAAAGGCCCAGGGACGAGAAGATGTGCGCTTCCTGGAACATTCGTTTCAGGGGCTCATGCTGAATTTCAACTGGTGGGTCAACCGCAAGGATCCAGAAGGGCGCAACGTGTTCGCCGGCGGATTCCTCGGGCTCGACAACATCGGCCTCTTCGATCGCAGCGCGCCACTCCCGACGGGCGGCCACCTCGATCAGGCGGACGGTACGGCATGGATGGCGTTCTATTGCCAATGCATGCTGCAGATCTCGCTGATCCTCGCTGAAGTCGATTCGATGTACGAGGACGTCGCGTACCGCTTTCTGGAACACTTCCTCTGGATCTCCTACGCGATGGATCGCATCGGGCCTAATCACGATGAGATGTGGGACGAAGAGGACGGCTTCTTCTACGACCTGCTGCATCTGCCTGACGGGAGCGCGCAGCGCCTGAAGGTGCGATCGATGGTGGGACTGCTGCCGATGTGCGCCGCCACTGTCTTCGAGCCGAGCCGTGACGGTCACTTCGAGCGGCTCAAAGAACTCGTCGGACTGTTTCGCGAACGTCATCCCGAGGTGCTCGAGCACGTGGCTCCAGGCGACCATACGTTCGTCGGCTATGCGAACCGGCGTCTGGCCTCGGTCTGCAACAAAGACAAGCTCGTCAAACTGCTCCGCTACGCCCTTGACGAAAAAGAGTTCTTCAGTCCATACGGCATTCGATCGCTCTCGGCCATTCACGGGCATCAGCCATGCCGAGTGCACGTGGGTGGAGGCGACTACACCGTGCAGTACCTCCCAGCGGAATCCAACAACGGCATGTTCGGCGGCAATTCCAATTGGCGAGGACCGATATGGATGCCGGTCAATGTGCTGCTGATCCGCGGTCTGTTGAACATGTACCAGTTCTACGGGAACGATCTCCGCGTGGAATGTCCGACCGGATCAGGACAACAGATGACGCTGTTCGAAGTGTCCAAGGAGATCGCCCGACGATTGTCCACGATCTTCGTGCGCAACGCTGATGGGCAGCGGCCCGTCTACGGTGGAACGAAGAAGTTCCAGGAGGACCCGCACTGGCGCGACCACATCCTGTTCTACGAGTACTTCCACGGGGACAACGGTGCCGGACTGGGCGCGAGCCATCAGACGGGCTGGACCGGACTCGTCGCGCTGACGCTTGATTTCTTCGCGCGCGTTGATTCGCAAATCGCCCTGCAAATGCCCGCGAGGTCCGTCGCAGGCGCTGCCCGCGACAGGCGCGAACAGGTCGTCCGCAGCTGACATCTCGCTCATCGATCGCCCCGGCATGTTTCGCGGGCGGGCCACGGTTCGACGTGGCCCCCCGCTATGCAGGGGACATGAACTCGAAAGATCGCCCCGAAATAGCTCCGTAAATCGCCTCCCGTCGCCGCCGAGCCGTGCTCATTCAAACGGCACCACTCCTTGCACCATCAGCTCCGTTGGCATTCGTGCCGTTTCGCATCTGTCGAGGAGAGACCATCATGAGACGGGTGTTCCTGATTGTGCTCGTGGCCGGAGCCGTCGCGAGTTCACCGGTGTGGGCGCAGAGTAGCTCGGGGCAGGGACAGGCTCAAGGGCAGACGCAAACGCAGGCGCCGGTGGAAACCAAAGCCGAGCGTATGGGGACTGCGACGTATTGGGGCGACACGGGCCTGTGGTTCATTCCCACCGCCGAAGTCCTGCGGCCCAAAGGCTGGTCGCTCAGCGCGTACCGGACCGAATTCGATTTCAGACAAGGACTCACCGACGTTTCGGATTTTCCAATCACTGCTGCCGCCGGTGCTGGTCCGCGAATGGAGATTTTTGGGGCGCTTCGTGTCGTCACCCGCATTGACCGGGATACGCGTCCTCTGTTTCAAGCAACGGAGAGCGCTGATGCCGGTCTGACCAACGATCGGCCTTTTGTGAAAGACACCTGGACAGGGAACCAACTCGGCGATCTGTATCTCGGCGCGAAAGGAAACCTGTTGTCCGAAGGTGTGCAGCAGCCGTTCGCGCTCGCACTGCGCGGCACGGTGAAGCTGCCGACTGCCGACAAAGATAAGGGCGCTGGCAGCGGCGAGTACGACTACTTCGCCGACGTCGTGCTCAGTAAGGAATTGGTTCGGCGCGTTGAAGTCACTGGATTCACCGGCTATGCGTGGCGAGGCGACCCTGACGGGGTGAACCTGTCCGATGGATGGCGTTGGGGCGTCGGTGCCGCGTTCGGCGCGCGGGCGAACCTGCGACTGACGACGGAGTTCTTTGGCGAGGTTACCTCCGACAACGGCGTCATCGCGCAGCCAGGTGTGGTGACCGGCGTCGATGGCTCGGTGGCACCAATTCTCTCGGATCTCCATGACGGCACCACCAGCGTCGTCGGTCTGACGTGGCAGCACTCGAGCGGCGTTTTGCTGGGCGCAGCCGGAAGCTATCAGTCCGGGCTGGATTTGCCGTCGGGCGAAGGCAGCCGCGGCTGGGGCATGCAGTTCCGTATCGGCTTCCACCGCGGCGTACGCGTCTTCGTGCCGCCGGCACCTCGCTTCGTCGGCGCACTTGCGCCACCACCACCTCCGCCGCCGCCACCGCCTCCACCTCCGCCGCCGCCACCACCGCCGCCCGCCAATCGTGGTCCAAGCGTGCGGGCGCAATGTGACCCGTGCCGCGTTGAAGTCGGCAAGACGTCATCGATCACCGCAGTCCCTGACGATCCGGACGGTGACGTGGTGCAGTTCCGCTGGTCGACGTCCGCCGGGACCATCGGCGATACGCGTGTGGCGAAGACCGTCTGGACCGCCGAGACCGTGCCGGGCACCTACCCTCTGACCATCACCGTGGACGACGGCAAGGGAGGCGTGGCCACAGATACGGTGAATATCGAAGTGTTCCGCCGCAACATCAATTTCAATGAGGTGCACTTCGATCTCAATCAGTCGGTGTTGCGACCGGAAGCACGAACCGTCCTCGATCAGGCCGCACAGACGTTGAAGGCCAATCCGGATGTGCGCATCCAGATCGAAGGACACACCAGCAGTGAGGCATCCGAGAGATACAACCAGTCGCTGGGCGATCGCCGCGCGCAGGCGGTGCGCCTCTACCTGGTGAAACAGGGAGTCGATGCCTCGCGCCTCGACACGATCAGCTACGGAGAGGATCGACCCAAGTACGACAATTCGAAGGAAGAGACGCGACGATTGAATCGACGAGCCGCAATGGTCGTCGAGGAAGGTAAGTAAGCAGTCCTGGCTCCTTGAACGCGAACGCAGTCGTACCGGGATTGCGTTCGCGTTCGCCCCTTAAGCTGAACAGCATTAAATACTTGAGATATCTTTGCGCTTCTGCGAGGCGTATAATCGCCGCTTCGAACCCTGAAGAACTGTTCGGCTCGTGAACGCTCGACGCGTCCGCCTCATCATCGCCTGCGTCTGCCTCATCGTTGTCATCGGCTCTCCTGGTCGATCGGCGGCACAGGTTCCGTCTGACACGCGAACAGTACTCCTACTTCAACAGTCTTCTGATGTCGGCGGCGCACTGCGCTCCAGGTTTGACATGGCGTTTGCCGACGCGCTGCGCGCTGACACATCCTCCCCTGTCGAACTCTACGAGGAGACGGTCGAAAGCGAGCGCTTCCCTGGTGCAGATCAGGCGCGCGTATTCACGAGCTATCTGACAAACAAGTACGCCGGCCGGAAGATCGACGTCATCGTCGCCCGGGGCTTAAGTTCGCTGAGTTTCGCACGGCGACACCGAGCGCTGTTCGGAAACCCGCCGATTGTCGCAACGGTGTCGACACCCGGACAGCTGGATCCCAAGGACAATGTCATCGGACTCCAGGGAGGGTTCTGGGTCAGCGACACGATGTCGCTCGCGAAGACATTGCTTCCTGAGACCCGCACTGTCTACGTGATCGACGGAACGAACGATAACGACAGCGACATCGAAGATACGGTACGGCGTCAGGTGCGTGAGCGGCACAGCGACTTCACGCTGGTGTATCTGCGAAATCTCACGATGACCGACCTCGTGTCTCGCCTGAAAGACATTCCTCCACATTCCATGGTGGTGTTTATCAGGCAGTCGGAGGGCACGACACCATCGAGCATGGACGACACCGAGGGCCTCGCGCAGGTGCTTCGCGCGTCGCCCGTGCCTGTCTTCACACGGGCGGAAGACTTTGTCGGGCGCGGTGTGATCGGCGGACGTATCTGGCGGTTCGAGACGGATGCCAGGCGGGTGGCAACAATGGCCAGGCGGCTCGCGACCGGCGCGAGTGCTCGCGACTTACCCATAGGCCGTAATACGTACGAGACGGTCCTCGACTGGCAGCAGCTGCAACGTTGGGGCATTCCCGAATCTCGGATCCCTGCCGGCAGTCTCGTGCTCTTCCGACCCAAGTCATTCATGGATCAGTACGGCGGATACGTGGCCGGCGGCATCGCCGTGTTTATCGCGCAGCTCACGCTGATCGTCGGCCTCCTCGCGCAGCGCGCGAGGCGTCGCCGCGCGGAACACGACGCTCGCACGCATGCCACGCGCTACCAAAGCGTGGTGGACGCGCAGAGCGACATGATTTGCCGTTTTCTTCCCGACACGACGTTGACGTTTGTCAACAACGCCTACTGCCGCTTCTGGAACAAATCTCATGAGGACATGCTCGGACATCCCTTCATCGAGATGATTCCCGAGGTCGCGCGTCCCGCTGTCATCGATCGCATTCGGACGCTGGGCCCGGGATCAGATTCACAGGATCATCCGGTCTGCTTGCCCGATGGCACCGAGGGATGGCATCGCTGGATCCATTCCGCGATCGTCGATCAGCACGGGCGGGTCATCGAGTATCAGGGCGTCGGCCGTGACATCACCGAACAGAAACGCGCGGAAAACGCGCTGCGCAGCGCTGAGCAGCGTAACAGCGCGATCCTTCGCGCCATTCCCGATTTGATGTTCGTGCTGCGTCGCGACGGCACGTACGTGGATTACCACGCCCGCGATCCGTCCGTGATCTTCGTACCTCCAGAGCAGTTTCTTGGCAGAACGGTACGCGAAATCTTCTCGCCTGATCTCGCCGAGACGGTGATGGAGGCTATCGAGCGCTGCTGCGTCACCGGCGAACCCGTCGTCATCGAGTTCGAGCTGAACGTCGGTTATTTGCGGTACAACGAGGCGCGGCTTGTTCCGTTGCCCAACGATCAGGTGCTCAGTATCGTTCGTGACCTGACCGAGGCGAGACGCGCACATGATCTGAATCGCGCGTTAGCCGGCCGATTGATTGTCAGTCAGGAGGAAGAACGTCAGCGCATTGCGCGGGAACTGCACGATGATTTGAGTCAGAAAATCGCTGTGCTCAACATCGACGTCGATCGGCTGTCGCACCAACTGCAGAACACCGAGCATCGAAGCCGGTTGCGTAACATTTCTGCGCAAGTCACCGAGGTTGCCGAGCATCTGCACGATCTCTCGTACGAGCTTCATCCGGCACGACTGCAGACACTTGGTTTGCTCGAGTCGTTGCGCGTGATGTGCATCGAGTTCTCACACCAGAGAAACATCCAGGTCACGTTTGAGGCCAACGACAGCGAGCTGCCTCTGGCGGTCGATCCGACTGTCTCCTTATGCCTGTACCGAATCACGCAGGAAGCGCTTCACAACGTTGCGCGGCATAGCCGTGCTGCCGAGGCGTCGGTACGGCTGTCGTACGACGGCAGCGATATCTGTGTTGAAGTTTCCGACTATGGTGTCGGCTTCGAGGCGCACTCGAGCCGACATACGGGGTTGGGAGTCGTCAGCATGCGAGAGCGAGTCAGCGTGCTGAACGGAAAGCTCGTGATCCATACGGCGCCTGGGCGTGGGACGCGCATCGTCGCCCGAATCCCGTTGCCGATGCCCCCACAGACGGCACCTCTGCCGCAGCATCACACCACCGCCGTCTCAGAGTCGGTGTGAGTGCCCTGGCGGCTAATCGGTGTCTTCGTCCGTGAGCGCCGCGGGATCGACGTCGACCTCGACTGATTCGACAACCGACGTGATCACCGGACCAGCTGAGGTCATCAGCTGAAGCTGCAGCCCCTCGACGATCCATCCCGACTTCACACCCTCGTCTCCGTCGAGCGCACCAAGCAGCTGAACATTCGTATTTCGACCGAACAAACGTCCGCCGCAGATGGAGACTTGTCGCGCTGGACCGTCTACGACGGTCAAGCGATACAACGTGTTTCGGGTGCGAACCGTGATCATGGTGCCGGCAAGGAGGAGCGGCACCGCCACTGGATGCCGGACCGCAGGAACGGTATCGAGGTAACCGAAGCTTGGAACCGCGGGAAACGTTTCAGGCTCTGGTCGGGTCCATTTCTCCATGTTTGGCGTAAAGTTGCAACAGCCCTGCCACGATCGGACGTGGGATCATCGGCTCCCTGATAGGTTGAGTTTCGGCGCGTCGAGCGTCGAGATCACCACGCTCGACTGCACATCGGTCCGCTGCCGAGCGGCAGCCTCACGCCGATCTGAGTTCGGACAGCATCGCTCGTTGCCATTCCACGGTCTCTGCCACCTGATTCATGGTGAACAGGTGCAACGCGCGAATATTCGCCCGAGGGTCGGCGATTGTAGAGCCCAACCCGGTGAGCAACGCATCAGCACCGAACGTGCCGCCTTGCACGAGGTGCCCGAGCAGCGAGCGGTGCTTGAGCAGATACCGCGTCGAATCGGCGACGCCAATACGCGCGGCGATGGTCATCAGCTTGCGAAGCGGCAGCACACCCGGCACTCCCAGGTGAATCGGAAGCGTAATGCCTGCATCACGGACGCCTCTGATCCATGTCGTCACAGCTTGAGGATTGAACGACATCTGCGTCGTCATGGCGTGTGCGAAGCGCTGTTTCGCGCGCAGGTCGTTGAGCAGCACGCTGTCGGTGATCGTGGGATGCCCCTCTGGATACGAGGGCACTCCAATCTCCTCCAACCAACCGCCGAGTGGCTCGAGTGCCTGCAGTAGCGTCAAGCCGTCGCGAAACTCTCCGACGGCATCACCATCGCCCCCGACGATGAATGCCTTGCGTATCCCGGCGTTGCGAATGCGGGCGACGATGTCCGCGAGGTGCGCGCGGTCGTGGATCGAGCGCGCCGCGATGTGCGGCGATACGTCATGCCCATGCGCAGCGAGCCATTCGGCCGCGTCGAGCGTCGCGCCGATACCGAGACGTGGTGATGCGGTGACGGTGACAGACGCGTGCGACGGCAATGCCGCGGCGGCCTCCTCCATTCCACGGATCGGCACGAGCTCGTAGATCGGATTCGACAGGAGCGCTGCGAGCGCTTTGGTCATCATTATTTAGACGCCGGCACAGCTCAGTCAGGTTCATCCGGCGACGATTCCGTCCGTGGCCGCGTCTCAAAGAGTAGGGGGCAAACCGAGGGAACCGATTCAGTGGAGACGTTCACCGCAAAGGTTGGCGAGATCGACAATCTCACGCACGACGTACGCGTCATCAGACTCGAGCTGATCGACCCAGCGGAGATCCGCTTTCAGGCCGGACAGTTCGTGTCGTTCGAAGTTCCCAAACCCGGCCTGCCGTTTCCTGTTACCCGTCCGTACTCGATCGCGTCTCCGCCCTCGAATCCGCACGTCCTCGATCTGCTGTTGAACCTGGTTCCCGGCGGACCTGGCTCCACGTTCCTGTTCTCTCTGCAGTCCGGTGACCCGGTCACGTTCCGTGGTCCCGCCGGAACATTCGTCCTGCGTGAGTACCCCGATCGGCGCTTGTTGTTCGTCGCGACCGGGACAGGCATCGCACCAATCCGTTCGATGCTCCACGCACGTCTGCCGAGTCCGACACCAATCACACTCGTCTGGGGACTTCGTCACGAGAATGACATCTATTATCAGGACGAGCTCGCTACGCTCGCCGAACAGTACCCGGAGTTCTCTTACACGATCACGCTCTCGCAGCCATCACCGTCGTGGACTGGCGCGGTAGGACGTGTGCAGTCGCATCTCGAGTCGCACATCGCGAGCGTTGACGATCTTGCTGTCTATATCTGTGGAAGCAAGCCAATGATCACGTCCGTGATCGAACAGATCCGATCGCGCGGGACGTGTCCGATACACCGTGAACAGTACTACTAGTCGCCGCAGCTTTCTGTTCTTCGACGTTGAGCTCGACGCGTTCGCGCTTGATGTCGAGACGAAGCCGGACGAACAGACTCATGTAGACATTGGCCACCCAGACGAGCGCCAGCCACCCAAATAACAGACCCGGCCATCCGTCAACGAGCATGTGAAAGCCGGTGAGCGCAACGGCCGCAGCCGCGACGTAATGGCTGAAGCAGTACTCGCAGGTGAACACGTAGAAGAACTTGCGCGCGATGAGGCTCCGTTGATGACGGCTTTGCCGGATACACCACGCGTGCAGTTCAGCAAATAGCTCCTCATGCGTGACGGTCCAGGCGGCGCAGGCGACAGGAGCCGCGAGGACAAAGAGCCACACGATCTGCGTAGTCAGCGACATCGCCGCGGTGTTCGGCATTGCGGATGAGGAGCTGGTGCAAAACAACCGCCAGACAAAGGGCCAGGATTTCTCCTGGCCCTCGTGCTTCAGTTCGTACCGCCAGCGGCCGCCATCACGTCAGCCCGTGTCAGCGGC
>Ga0065712_10000251_pt1 | contig 17641 bp, 14 predicted proteins | sample MisRhiReplicate1_FD_59099 | JGI IMG/M metagenome (GOLD analysis project Ga0065712, IMG submission 59099) | Miscanthus rhizosphere microbial communities from Kellogg Biological Station, MSU, sample Rhizosphere Soil Replicate 1: eDNA_1 v3... | ecosystem: Host-associated > Plants > Roots >...
TTGCCGGCGATGAACGATGACGCGATTTTCCTGACATACCGCGTCGACTGCATCGCCGGCAAGCCGCCTCCCACAAACGGTTTTTTATTCGGCTGATTGCATTTTATTGCTGAAAGGCCGCTGCCTTTTGACCCGATACATATCGCCATCCGCATGGCTGAGCAGGGTGTCGGCGTCCTCGCCGTCTGCCGGATAACACGCGACGCCGACGCTGCAGGACGGCATGGCTATTGCGCCAGACGCTTCATCCAGAGGTTCAGCCATGGCCTCAAGAATCTGTCTGACTTTCTTGGACACCGCGTCCCGGGACGGAATATCCGTCAGCAAGACCGTGAACTCGTCACCGCCAATACGGGCCACCGTGCCTGTCTCGCCAATGCAACGTTCCAGGCGCCGAGCCACCGTGCACAGCACCTGATCGCCCGCAGCATGCCCGTGCACGTCGTTGATGCCCTTGAAATCATTGACGTCCAGGAACAACAAGGCCAGCGAGCTTTGGTCATGACGTGCAACTCGCAAGGCTTCGTCGAGCCGTTCGTTGAACAGCGAGCGGTTGGTCAGTGCGGTCAAAGGATCATGATGGGCCAGAAAGCGTAACTCTTTCTCGGCCTTGGCCAGCGCCGTCACTTCCCGCGCGACGCCGATCCGTGCGCCGACTTCTTCAGACCAGAACGCCGCCCACAGGATGTAGACGATGCTTCCATCGTTGCGAAGGTAACGGTTACGGAAATCGAAGTGCGGTTGCCCGTTCATGACCCGGTCGATGGACGCTTTCGTGGCCGCCAGGTCTTCAGGGTGCATATAGCCAGTAATCTGCGTCCCGACCAGCTCGGCAGCGCGATAGCCCAACAGCGTCTCGCACGCATCGCTGACGAATACGATCTGGTTGTCGCTGTCGACCACAAAGACCGTATCCAGCATCAGATGGATGAGCTTGGGGTAGAGCGCTTGTAGGTCAACGGGCATGTTCAGGAACGTCCGGGTCAGGTCGCCCCGATCATAGCCTGATCATCGACTGGCGCGTCGAGGAAATAATGGCTTTCTGATGTTCTTTCAACGCGTGCCCCACAGTCCGTGGGCTCAGCAAGACTCTTGTATAACGCTGAGCACAAGCATGGGCATGATCGGCGTGCTTGAGATCACGCTGATCGTTCCTACGCTCCGCGTGGGAATGCCTCCCAGGACGCTCCGCGTCCGCCCTCAAAGGTGGCGCAGAGCGATGGGCACGATCAGGGTTGAGGCTGCATTCTGAACTTTGTGGGCCGGGCGTGGGTCTGGTCCGGGTGGTCACGGCAACGGCTTAGTGCGTTGTCATCTATTGTTACCATGAAACGCTTAGACTCGTTTCACCATAGGAACAGCGAGAATTCAGACGGCTGCATGTTGTAGCGTGCTGTTTATAAAGGAGGTTCTTGTGGATAAAAAACCTGAAAATGATGTGCCGGAACAAACGCAGAATGCCAGTATCGAAGGCATCCCGGCACCGAGCGGCGACGCTAACCTGATCGATACGGACTATGTGATTGGCCAGGATAATATCAAGGGCCAGTTCTCGTTCTCTCTGGATATTCACGGCAAGGTTTTCATTATCTCGGCCGCCACGGTGGTGCTCTTTGTCGTGCTGACACTTGCACTTCAGGCCGAAGTAGAGCCGCTCTTCAACGCGATACGCAACTGGTTGACCGGGCATCTGGCCTGGTTGTTCATGAGCGTGGCCAACGTTTTTGTCGTGCTGTGTCTGGCGCTCATTGTGTCGCCGCTCGGCAAGGTTCGTATTGGCGGCAGGGAAGCCAAACCGGATTACACGTATGTCGGCTGGTTCTCGATGCTGTTCGCCGCAGGCATGGGCATCGGGCTGATGTTTTATGGCGTTGCCGAGCCGATGTCCCATTATTCAGCAGCAATGGGAGGTGTCAGTGTCGATGCGGCGGGCGTGCGTACCGATTGGGCTCCATTGGGTGGCGCGCAGGGTGATATGAAGGCGTCGGCCGATCTGGCGATGGCTGCCACGATCTTCCACTGGGGTCTGCATCCGTGGGCCATTTACGCAATTGTCGCGTTATCGCTGGCGCTGTTTTCCTATAACAAGGGATTGCCGCTTTCGATCCGTTCCATCTTCTACCCGTTACTGGGTGAGCGGGTGTGGGGCTGGCCCGGGCATATCATTGATATTCTGGCGGTGTTTGCCACGCTCTTCGGTCTTGCCACTTCGCTGGGGATTGGTGCCGAGCAGGCGGCGGCGGGTATTGAATACCTGTTTGGTATTCAGTCCAACAATGTGAGCAAGGTCGTGCTTATTGTCGGCATCACGTTGATTGCGCTGTGGTCGGTACTTGCCGGCCTGGATAAGGGCGTGAAGTTGCTGTCGCAGATCAATATGGGGCTTGCACTGCTTCTGCTCGTCTTCATTATCGTGGTCGGTCCGACAGTGGCCATTTTTACCGGGTTCTTCCATAACCTGGTCAACTACGTCGAATACCTGCCCGCACTTTCCAACCCGTTCGGACGCACCGACACCGAGTTCACTCAAGGCTGGACAGCGTTCTATTGGGCATGGTGGATCAGTTGGTCTCCTTTTGTCGGGATGTTCATTGCACGCGTCAGTCGTGGGCGTACGGTCCGTGAGTTCCTGATTTCGGTCCTGCTGGTTCCAACGCTGGTGTCGGTGCTCTGGATGACGACGTTTGGCGGGACGGCCATCGATCAGGCAACGCTGCAAGGCGTGGTCAGCGTGAAGGATGCCGTGCTCGAGCTGAAGCTGTTTGCCATGCTGGGCGAGCTCCCGCTCAAGGAAATCACCTCGTTCCTGGGTATCGTTCTGGTGATCGTGTTCTTCATCACTTCGTCCGACTCCGGCTCTCTGGTGATCGATACCATCACCGCTGGCGGCAAGGTCAACGCGCCGGTTCCTCAGCGTGTATTCTGGGCCGTCATAGAAGGTGTGATCGCCATTGCCCTGTTGTTGGGCGGCGGCCTGGTCGCGCTGCAGGCGATGGCGGTTTCGACCGGTCTGCCGTTTGCGATTGTGCTGATGCTGGGCTGTATCTCGCTGGTCAAGGGGCTGCTGTCCGAGCCACGTTCCTGATCTGACGACTGAACGCAGCGAGCCATCGGGTCGCTGCGTTCAGGTCATCCTTCGTTTCCAGCCATCAACTCCATACCTCACCCACGGTCGTCGATGGCGCATAGTGCGTGGCTATCTGCGCTTGCAGCAGCTCCGCCGTTGCCAGTGCATCGGTCAACGCATGGTGCGCAAGGTACTGCGGAAGATGGTAGCGCTCTCGACTGTCGGCGAGCCGGATCGACACCGGCTGACGCCTCAGCAAACGGTCAATCCACCCACGTTTCTTACGGTAAAGGCGCGCTTCCAGTTGCATGGTGTCGATGACCGGAAACTGAAGTCCTTCACCAATCTGTCTGCGTAATGCCTGATCGAGAAAGTTGCGCTCGATGGCTCTGTAATGCACCACCATGACCTTGCCTGCCATCGCGGTCAGCAGCTTTTCCATCACGTCGGACAGCTGCGGCGCACTGTGGATGTCTGCGTGGGTGATGTGGTGAAACACCACTGAAGCACTGCTCAGCTCGGTGGGCGGTTTTATCACCCAGTAGAGTGACCGGCCGCACTGTATGCGCTTGAGGGTGAAGGGCATGATGCCGATGCTGACGATGTTGTCGGACTCGGCGTTCAGCCCTGTGGTTTCCAGGTCCATGGCAAGCAACTGGATCTCGTTCAGAGGCTCGCCTGCGCCAGGAACGCCCGAACGGTAGTAGTTCTGCAGGAGCGGATGGCGGGACGTTTGCGCCAGTCGGTCGAACATCTCTGGCCAGTTCAGGGGCGCAACGTCTTTGTCTGGTTTCAAGGCGCGGCTCATCGCAATGACCGCGATTGGCCCGGATAGCGAAAACGCAGGAATTTCTGCGCGCTGCTGAGCACTTGAAAAGCTTCTTTCAGGTTGTGGCGCTCGCTGGTGGTAAAACGCTCGGGCTCGATGTAATTGTCGGGTTCCTGTCCCTGTTCCATCGCCTCCGCCTGATGACGAATCCGCACCATCGATAAAAATTCGAGCGCATAGCGCAGGTGCTGCAGGCCCTCCGGCTGGATCAAGCGTGTCGCGCTGATGGCGTCCAGGCGATCGAACGAGTTCTGCGCGGTTGACCCACAGGCCAGGGCGTGGACGCGAATCAGGTCGGTCAATGGCGCAGTTCCGCGGCCCTTGAGATTGATGATCTGCTTCTGGCGACCATCGGTTTCCATCACAAAGGTCCGGAAGAAGCCCAGCGGCGGCGTCCGATTGAGCGCATTTCTGGCCATCGCTGCCAGAAAGTCGGGGTTTTCCTTCGACTTGTCGGCGCACAGCGTCTTGAGCGTTTCAACCAGCTGCAGCTGCCCGTATACGCCGTCCAGATCGAAAAAAATACAGCTGTTGAGGAGGGTCGCAGCACTGGGCTTTTCGATCCACTGCGAAAAATAGGATTTCCAGACATGCAACGGCTGACGCCACTGCGCGTTGGTGGCCATGATGCCGCCCTTGCAATAACTGTATCCGCACGCCGCCAGTCCGTCGCTGACGAAGGCGGCCAGCTTTTTGAAGTAGTCGTCATGCAGGCCGGGGTCAAAACTGTCGTCCAGCACCAGCGCGTTGTCCTGATCGGTGACCAGCAACTGTTCGTCCCGCGCCATGGAGCCCAGCGCCATGAAGCAGTATGGAACGGGAGCAGGTCCCAGTTCCCGCTCGCCCAGCTCAAGCAGACGCTGCGTAAAGGCGCGGCCGATTCCGGAAATGGCACTGCCGATCATGTGTGCGGTTGCGCCGTCACGAACCATACGGATGTACGTGCCACGAAGATCGCGCAACAAGGACTGCAGGCCCGAAACGGACGTCTGGTTGGAAATACTGTTGACCAGATACAGGCTGCTCTGTGACTCGTGTCGAATGATGTCCGAAAGGTTGATCAGGCCCTTCGTACGGCCGCGATCCATGACCGGCAGGTGGTGAATGTTGTGCCTGAGCATGCACAGCATCGCTTCGAATACCGAGTCGTTGGCCTGAATCGTTACAGGGTCGGCCGACATGACCTGCGTAATTTCGGTATCGCCACTCAGGCTGGCCGCCACCACGCGGTTACGCAGGTCTCTGTCGGTGACGATACCGAGCATCTTCTCTGCGCCGTCGGCAGGCTTGTCGAGGACCACCACGCAGGAAACGCTTTCCTTGCTCATCAACTGGGCTGTCTGCTGCACGCTGGTCTGTGGCGAGACCCAGACCAGCGCGCGGGATATCAATGCCAACGATTTGAGTTGAATCAGCTCGCTGGCGCGTCCCTGCGCTTCGACTGCCGACTTGAGCCGCGAGTGGCCTTCGGCTTCGACGAAATCGGCGAAGCTGTCATGGCGTTCACACAACTCGGCAAACATGTCCGAAGGGATGAAATAGATCAGGCTGTCTTCGAGTGCTTTGGCCGGAAAGCGAACCTTGTTGCTGCGCAAGAGCCCCGCCTGGCCGAAAATGTCGCCTTCGACCAGCCGGTTGTAGAGTTCTCCCGTGCGGCGGTAGATTTCAACCGCGCCGCTGCGCACATAGTGCAGATCAGTGATCTGCGACCCTGCTTCGAGAATGACGCTGCCTGCCCTGAAGTAGCTGACCTCGATTCGCTGGGCAATCATGTCCAGCGTGTCTTTGGGCAATACGTCGAAAGGGGGGAAGCGATGAAGGTGATCGCTGATCTCCTGAAGTTCGATCTGCATGAAACCTCGTGCGCTAACGTGTGTGGGCGGACTGCCCGTTCGCTGGGCAATCCGTCTGGCGAACCTTATGGACCGTTATCGGAGCGCAAAGATCGATCACCGGTTTCCGAATTTGAGCTTGCCCCATATCAGCCCGATGATCGCGGCGGTTGACGAGGCGGCCAGCACGCTGAGTTTGGCCGAGGACAGCAGGGCTTCATCCGAAAACGCCAGGGAGGCGATGAAAATGGACATGGTGAAGCCGATACCGGCCAGCAACCCGACCAGAATCACGCCCGCCCAGGTCACGCCTTCCGGCAGCTTGCAGATATTGAGTTTGACCAGCGTCAGGCTGGCGAGAATGACGCCCAACGGTTTGCCCAGCACGAGTGCCAGCATCACGCCCAGAAACACGCTCTGAGACATGGCGTTATCCAGATTGGCCCCTTCCAGATTCACCCCCGCATTGGCCAGCGCAAACAGCGGCATGATGCCGAACGCGACCCAGGGATGCAGCGCCACCTGAACGCGAAGCACCGGCGGCAAGACTTCCCGCTGCGCCTGGCTGAGCTGCTTGAGGGGCTTTGCCAGTTCTTTCGGATCTTCGTTGGCTTGGGAAAAACGGCCCATCAGCTCATGAAAGGTGCGTCCAATCGTGTCCATCGGACGCTCTCTGGCTGGCCGGGAATTGACCGGCGTCATCAAGCCCAGTATCACGCCTGCCAGCGTCGGATGAACCCCTGTTTTCCAAAGCCCGAACCAGACGATGGCACCTGGCACGATGTAGGCGTAAGCCTTGCCGATCCCCATGCGTTGCAGCACGAGCACCAGTGCGAGACCGCCAAGGGCGATGAGCAGGCCGTTGTAGTTCAGGCTTTCGGTGAAGAACACAGCAATGATCAGAATGGCGACGATATCGTCGATGATCGCCAGTGCCAGTAGCAGAATGCGCACGCCACTGGGAATGGATTTGCCCAGCAGCGCAAGGACGCCCACGGCAAAGGCAATGTCAGTCGCGGTCGGGACTGCCCAGCCTGCGTTGGCGGCGGTTCCGTGGTTCAGCGCGATGTAGATGATGGCGGGCACCATGACGCCGCCCAGTGCAGCCCCGAGCGGCAGAATGGCCAGTTTCATGCTTGCCAGCGCGCCGTCCCTGATTTCCTGACGGATCTCTGCACCGACGACCAGAAAGAAAATCGTCATCAGCCCGTCGTTGACCAGAAAGTGCAATGACTGGGAGATTCTGAAATCACCAAAGCCCAGGCTCACCTGGGTGTGCCAGAAATGTTCGTAACTGTCAGCGGCGGGGCTGTTGGCCCACACCAGCGCCGTCAGCGCTGCAAGCAGCAGCACGATGCCGCTGACCGCTTCGATGTGCGAGAACCTTTCCAGTGCGGACAAGGCGCGCTCTGTCAGAACCTGAGGACGTGGAATTACGGGGGCGGCGTGCTTTCTGTCAGACACAATGACTCTCCGTTGGCGGCCCGACCAACGCGTCACTTTTAACCTGCACCGCGCGACATGCGTCGATACACCCGCGGCGATGATAAGAAGCCGGGCTATGAGATGCAATTAATGATGTCGAGATGTGACCGTCTGGTTACCCGGTCACGCCGCCTCAGGTGAGCCTCTGCCTTGCCGCTTACGCCTGATGCTTACGCCGCGCATCAGTCAGCATCGAGATGGTCAGCTTGCGAACCTCCAGCTTGCTGATCTCCACATGAGAGCGCAGCAGCAACAGCGCTTCATCACGCTTGCGGGCCTGAAGGGCGTTGAGGATGGCAGCGTGTTCGAGGTAGGTGTGCTCGATGCGCGCGCTCTTGAAGAAGTCCAGACGCCGGACGATGCGGATGCGTTCGGTGACTTCGTGGTGCACGCGGGCCATTTCCTGGTTGCCTGACGCAGCCACCAACTGGGTGTGAAACTGCTCGTCGAGATCGGCGACCACTTGCATGTCAGTGTGCCGTTCGCTTTTGTCCACCAGCCAGTGCCCACGCAGGATGTTCAGTTCCGGGTGGACCTCGGCAGAGGCGCAGATGCGTTCCACGGCCGCGCACTCCAGCACGATGCGCAAATCGTAGAGCTGGTCGATCTGGGTGAAGTCCAGCGGCTTGACCGACCAGCCCCGACGAAACTCGACTTCCAGATAACCCTCGCGCTGCAGGCGGTAGAGCGCATCGCGAACCGGCGTGCGTGATACCTGATAACGGTCGGCCAACTGGTTCTCGGTGAAGCGGTCGTAGGGCAGCAGGTAGAAGTCGAAGATTTCCTGTTTCAGCCGACGGTAGACGTCTTCGGCCAGCGCGTTGGTGGAGTGGGGCGTGCTCACGGCCTTCACTCCAGCGTGCTCAGGTCGATGCTGACATGCGCGGCAACGACTTTCCACGCGCCCTCGAAACGGGTCCAGGTCTGCATCTGGCGCCCCAGCCGTTGAGTGACGCCATCGTGAAATTCGGTGCTGACGGTCGCGAAGTCTTCGCCGAAAGTGCTGACGACCGTGCGCACCAGTTGCCGTCCAGGACCGACGGGCTGGCACTGGCGTCGATACAGCGCAATGGCTTCAGCGCCGTGCAGGTTTTCCGCCACGCCGTAACGCACGGTGTGTTCCGAATTCCAGAAATAGTCATCCAGCGTTGTCAGCTCATTGGCCAGCAACGCGCGTTCGTAATCGATGAACGCATCGGTAACGGCGGCCACCACATGGGGCAGGTTGATATCCATCAGTGTGTACTCCTTGTCTGTAGTGCCTGCTCCAGGGCTGACAACGACGTCACTCGACCGACAATGCCGCCCTGTGCGGTGATCATGTCGAGCGTCGCTTGCTTGAAGGCGGGAAAGTAACTCTCGGTGGCGTCTTCGATCAACAGGCAGCGGTAACCGCGATCATTGGCTTCGCGCATGCTGCTCTGCACACAGACCTCCGTGGTCACACCGGCGAAGATCAGGTGAGTGATGCCCGCTGTGTTCAGTCTTCCATGCAGGCCCGTGCCGAAAAACATTCCCTTGCCGGGTTTGTCGATGACCCACTCGCCAGCAATCGGCGCCAAGGCGTTGATGATCTGATTGCCCGGCTCGCCACGCACCAGAATTCGGCCCATCGGCCCGGCATCGCCTATACGCAGACCCGGCAGGCCCTGTTCGAGTTTGGCGGGTGGGCAATCGGCGAGGTCTTCGGCATGGGATTCGCGGGTGTGGATCACGGTCAGGTTTTGATCACGTGCCAGCGCCAATAGCTGTTGAACCGTCGGGATAATGGCTTGCAGCGGCAGCACGTCGTTACCCAGTGCAGCGCCGAAACCACCGGGCTCGAGAAAGTCGCGCTGCATGTCGATGATCACCAGCGCCGTGCTGGCAGGGTCGAAGGCAAAGCGGGCCGGATGAGCGTTGACGTCAATCATGCGGACTCCTTGTGCGAATGTTCAGCGCCCGCCATGTGTCGGCCCAGTTCGGTGCGGTCGGCAGCGTTCGCGAGTGTTTCGAAGACCAGCTCGCCGTCGTGGATCACAGTGATGCGGTCTGCCAGGGTCAGCAGTTCGTCGAGGTCTTCGCTCAACAACAGCACGGCGGCGCCGCTGTTGCGAGCGTCGATCAGGCGTTGATGGATCAGCGCCACGGACGCGAAATCCAGACCGAACACCGGGTTGGCGACGATCAGCACGGCGATGTCCGAAGTCAGCTCGCGAGCCAGCACCGCGCGTTGCACGTTGCCGCCGGACAAGGTGCCGATAGGCCGGTTCGGATCGTTGGGCGTGACCTGAAAACGCTCGATCAGACCGCGCGCCTGAGCGGCGACCGCGCTACGGCCGATGCGCCAGCCCTGACGGCACAGCGGTGGGCGGTCAAAGTTGCGCAGGGCCAGATTGTCGGCGACGCTAAGCCCGCTGATGCACGCGTTGCGCAGCGGTTCTTCCGGCAGGCTGAACACGCGCAGACGCTGCATCTGTTCGCGGCTGGCGTGATAAGGCTGACCGTCGATCAGTACGCGTCCGGCGCTGAACGGCCGTTGGCCCAACAGCGCTTCGGTCAGTTCGCGCTGGCCGTTGCCAGAGATACCGGCAATGCCGAGGATTTCTCCGGGGCGCACTGACAGGCTCAGCTTCTTGATTGCCAGCGTGCCTTTGTCACCCGGCACATCAAGCTGCTCGACCTGCAATTGCGGGGCATGTTCAGGCACGGGCGGCCGATCACCGCTGACGCTGTTGGTTTGCGCATGGCCCATCATCCACGTGGCCATTTGCTGAGTCGTGGTGTCGGCGACCGCGCTGCTTGCCACCCAGCGACCCTTGCGCAACACGGTGACGTCGTCGGCGTAGGTGCTGACCTCGCGAAACTTGTGGGTGATCATCAGCACCGTCAGCTCGCCACGGTGCGCCATCTGCTGCATCAGGCCCAGCACCTCGTCGGCTTCCTGCGGCGTGAGCACTGAAGTCGGCTCGTCGAGAATCACCAGCCGACGTTCCAGATACAGCTGCTTGAGAATTTCCAGTTTCTGCTTTTCACCGGCGGCCAGACTGCTGACCGGTCGTTGAATGTCGAGGCGAAATGGCATGCGTTCCATGAAGGCCTGCAGGCGTTCGTGCTCGGCTGTCCAGTCGATGCGCCACGGCAGATCGCCGCGGGACAACACCAGATTTTCTGCCACGCTCAGGCCCGGCGCGACGGTGAAGTGTTGATACACCATGCCGATCTGCAACTGGTGCGAGTCGCGTGGATTGCGAATCTCGTGTTCGCGGTTATTGACCAGAATGCTGCCCGACTGCAGCGGGCCGTAGCCGATGATGCCTTTGACCAGCGTACTTTTGCCGGCGCCGTTTTCGCCCAGCAACGCATGGACCGTCCCGGCCCGCACCTTGAACGACACGTCATCCAGCGCACGAAACGCGCCGAAGCTTTTGCTGGCGCCGATGGTTTCCAGACTCAGGGCGCGCATGGTCACGCTCCCAACACATCGCGAAGCATCGACGAATGCCCGACCGCACCGAACACGCCGCCCTGCATCTTGATCATGCTCAGGGCAGCTGCGTGGTTGGCCGGGTCGGTCGCGCCGCAGCAGTCTTCCAGCAGGATGCATTCGAAGCCGCGATCGTTGGCGTCACGCAGGGTGGTGTGCACGCACACGTCAGTCGTGATGCCGGTGAGAATCAGATTTTCGATGCCCCGAGTGCGCAGCACCAGCTCAAGATCGGTGGCGTAGAAAGAGCCCTTGCCGGGCTTGTCGATCACGATCTCGCCGGGCAGCGGAGCGAGTTCATCAATCAGTTCCCAGCCGGGTTCGCCGCGTACCAGAATCTTGCCGCACGGGCCGGGATCGCCGATGCCTGCGCCGATACGCTGCGAGCGCCAGCGCTTGTTGGCGGGCAGGTCGCTGAGGTCCGGGCGATGGCCTTCGCGGGTATGAATGACGGTGAACCCCAGCGGACGCATCAGCGCCAGCAGCCCCTTGATCGGTTCGATGGGCGCACGGGTCAGTGCCAGGTCGTAGCCCATGCTGTCCACGTAGCCGCCGACGCCGCAGAAGTCGGTCTGCATGTCGATCACGATCAGCGCGGTGTTGCGTGCGTTGAGCTGACCATTCCACGGCCACGGATAGGGCTCGGAAGCGAGGTAGCGTTCGCTCATCGTGATGACTCCTTCCACGTCGTCGGAGTGGGTTTGAACGTACGCTCGGGCGTATCGAAGCCGCAGGCGCGGCCATCGGTGTGCACCACGTCGGCTTCCCACGGCAGGCGATACTGCCCGGCAGCCAGATCGTGCATGTAGGTGTAGGGACAGTCCTGCGCGCCGCCGTTGACGGCGACATAACCGCGATGGCCGAACTGATAGATGTTGTTTTCCACGCCCCAGTTGATCCGCGCTTCGCGGACCAGATCAGGACGCAGTTCGCAACAGACGATTTCATCGGCGCGTCCGCCGCCCTCGGCCATGATCGTGCCGTCGAAATCGACGAACATCGCTTCGCCCATCGAATCGAACGTGCCGTCGGAACCGCACATGCAGACGCTGGCGGTCTGCATCAGGTTGGTGAAGGCATTGCTCTGGTTGGTGATCTTCCACGAGTGGCGAATCGGCGCGGTATAACCCGCCGTGCGCAGCATGATGTCCGCGCCTTTGTAGGCGCACTCGCGGGCCATCTCGGGAAACATGCCGTCGTGGCAGATGATCAGCGCCAGCTTGCTGCCGCGTGGACCGTCGCACACCGGTATGCCCAGATCGCCGGGCTCCCAGGGCTCGACCGGCACCCACGGGTGCAGCTTGCGGTAATACAGCTGGATCTCGCCCATGTCGTCGACGATCAGACCGCTGTTGAACGGGTTGCCGTGGGGGTTGGTTTCCATGATCGAGAAACAGCCCCAGATGCGATGATCCCGGCAGGCCTGACGCAGCGCCGCGACTTCGGGGCCGTCCAGGCTGCACATGATGTCCGGTGCCGTGCTCATGGACAGGCCATGCAGCGAATACTCGGGAAACACGATCAGGTCCATGCCGGGGTTGCTGCGCCTTGCCTTGGCGACCATCGACACCACTTTTTCGGTTTGCGCCCACAGCGCCTCGCGGGTGTGCGGGTCGGGAAGCGCCAGTTGCGCCAGACCGATCACCACGCCGTTGGGCGATTTGTTCAAGCCACCAAGACCACTGGCCATGTCATGCCTCCTCTGGAAATGTATTCATCGGGTCATGCTCAATTCGCCGGGCGCGCCGTTCAGCGTTCGGCCACGGCGGCAGGTCGCATACATCACGCCCAAGGTCAGCGCGTAGGGCGCGGCCGCAAACAGGTAGTAGCCGCTGCTGATGCCCACGGCCTGCAACGCCGGACCAATCGCACCGGCTGCACCGAACAACAGCGATGCCCACAGGCACGCAAGCGGCCGCCAGCGGGCGAAAATCACCAGCGCCACGGCCATCAGGCCCTGACCGCTGGACAAGCCTTCGTTCCAGCTGCCGGGGTAATACAGGGACAGGTACGCACCGCCAATGCCTGCCAGCGCGCCGCCAATGGCCGTGGCGACGATGCGCACCTTGATCGGCTGATAGCCCAGCGCCTGAGCGGTCTCGGCGTGATCACCCACCAGTCGCAGCATCAGGCCCCAGCGCGTGCTGCGCAGGCCCCAATGCAACGCAAAGGCCAGGGCCACGCCGATGAAAAACAGCACGTTGATGTTCAAGGCCGAGCGCAAACGTTCTTCATCGCTCCACGCACCCAGCGCCAGTGACGGCAGCATGGGGGCCTGCGGCTGAATGAACGCCTTGCCAAGAAAGAACGCCAGACCGGTGCCGAGCAGGATCAACGCAATACCGAATGCAATATCGTTGACGCGTGGCAACGAACAGGCGATGCCGTGCAACAGGCCCAGCAGCAGGCCGACGCCGGCAGCTGCGCACACGCCCAGCCAGGCTGAGCCCGTCAGGCATGCAGCGGCATAGCCCGACATCGCGCCAGCCACCAGAATGCCTTCCAGCCCCAGATTGATGCGGCCGCTCTTTTCCGTCAGGCATTCGCCCAGGCTGACAAACAGGAAGGGCGTGCCGACGCGGATCGAACCGGCCAGCAGCGCCAGCAAAAAGGTGCTCAGGTCGATATCAGCCACGTTGCAGTGCTCCTTTTTCGACGACCGGCTGCGGTTGCGCGAGCCTGATCTTCCAGGCCGCCAGCCGCCCGCTCAGGGCTTCCCAGAGCAACAGATTGGTGAACAGCAGTCCTTCGAGAATCAGCGTGGTGGCATCCGGCAGCCCGAGACGCCGCTGCAACAGGCCACCGCTGGCTTCCAGACCGCCCAACAGAATCGCGCAAAAGATGATCGCCAACGGATGATGACGGGCGGCGAACGCGACCAGAATGCCGCTGGTGCCATAACCCGCGATCATCGCAACGTTGGCGCTGCCTTGTACCGCCGTGACTTCGAACATGCCTGCCAGACCGGCTGCAGCACCGCCCAGCAGGCAGCTCAGCAGAATCAGTCGATCCACCGGCAGGCCGATCATCAAGGCCGTGCGCACGTTGCCGCCGACGACCGCGAGGGCAAAACCCTTGATGCTGTGGCGCACCAGCACGTAGGCGAGCAGACAGGCAATCACACCGGCTACAAGCCCCCAGTGCACTTCGAAACTGTCGCTGATGGTGCCGACCATATAGGCCTCATCCAGCGGCGGCGTGGACGGCTTGTTGAGGCTTGCCGGATCGCGCAACGGCCCTTCGACCAGTTGCCTGAACAGAGCGAGCGCGATGTAGGACAGCAGCAGGCTGCTGATGGTCTCGTTGACGCCCCGGTGCTGACGCATCCAGCCGCTCAGGCCAATCCACAGTGCACCGGTCAGCATCGCGACGAGGCCCATGCAGCCGAGCATCAGCCAGGGCGCCACCGGCGGCAGCCAGAGCGGCGTGACCGCTGCTGCCAGCCCGCCGAGCACCAGGGCACCTTCGCCACCAATGATGATCAGCCCGGCCCGCGCGGGCAGTGCCACGCAGAGTGCGGTCAGCATCAAAGGCGCGGCGCGCTGCAAGGTGTTTTCCAGCGCAAACCAGGAGCCGAATGCGCCTTCGCCGACCAGATGCAGGGCTTGCCACGCAGGCTTGCCCTGAACCGTGAGGAACAGCAGAAACAGCACGCATGACGACAGCACCGCCAACAGCGTCGGCAGGCCCGGCAACAGCGCTACGGCAAGACGCCGCAGGGTTCGCGAGACCAACATCGGGCGCTCCTCAAATCTGGCCAACAACGCCTTCCACCAGATAATTCATGCTTTCCAGCACGATATCGGTCTGCGCCTGAGCCACGCCGTCGGCGATCACGACCTTGCCTTTGTTGTCCTTGAGCGGGCCTTTGTAAATCACGAAGCCACCCGCCATCATCTGAGCCTTGATCGCGTCGGCGTTTTTCTTGGCTTCGGCACTGACGGCGGGTCCGTAGGGTGACGTCTTGACGAAACCGTCCCGCAAACCGCCGCGCAGGAAATTGATCATCGGCGCGCCGTGCTGGATCGCGGCGACATGAGCTTTATAGGGCGTTTCCCAGTTCCATTCGGCACCGGTCAGATAGCCTTTGGGGGCGAGCGCCGCCTGGCTGGCGTGATAACCGCAGGTCATCGCGCCGCGTTTCTCGGCCGTTTCGACAATCACCTTGGGGCCGTCGACGTGGCAGGTCAGCACATCACAACCCTGATCGATCAGGCTGTTGGCGGCTTCCGCTTCCTTGATCGGCAATGACCAGTCACCGGTGAAAATCACGGTGGTGACAATGCTCGGGTCCACCGAGCGCGCGCCCATGGCAAACGCGTTCAGGTTGCGCAGCACCTGCGGCACCGGTTTGGCGGCGACGAAGCCAAGCTTTTTCGACTTGCTCATGTGTCCGGCAACCACGCCGTTCAGGTATTGGGCTTCGTCGATGTAGCCGAAAAAGCTGCCCGCGTTCGTTGGGTCGCTACCGGCCTTCCACAGTCCGCCGCAGTGGGCGAAACGCACGTCCGGGTATTTCTTCGCCACCTTGACCACGTGCGGATCGAAGTAACCGAAAGAGGTCGCAAAGATCAGCGTCGCGCCGTCCTGACGAATCATGGCTTCCATGGTTTTCTGTACGGCCACGGTTTCCGGGACGTTCTCTTCCTCGATCACTTTGACGTTGGGCAGTGTCTTGATGATGGCGGCCGCCTGCGCATGGGCCTGGTTGTAACCAAAGTCATCGCGGGCGCCCACGTAGATGAAACCCACCACCAGCGGGGCATCGGCGGCATAGACCCGACTGAACGGCAGCGCCGCGCTGAGACCGATAATGCCCGCCAGTTTCATGAAACTGCGACGATCGACATTCGACATTGTTGCTACCCCTGATCAATGAGTTTTGGAAGACGTGGTGTTCGCGGCGCAATAGGCGCGCCAGCCTTTGAATTCGGTGATGTCCTGTGCGCCCGCAAGCCCGCCGGGTTCGCAGATGAAACCCTTGACCCATTGGCCGTCGGCGAGCTGCAACGAGCCGATGCCCAGCGGCGCAGGAATCGCGGTGACGAACGCGCCGAACTGGCTGAGCGGCATTTCCCAGACCTCCACTTCGATGTGTGCGCCCTGTTCGGGCACACGAACCAGTCCTGGTTTGGCCGGCGTGGTGTTGGCCAGCGCATAGAGTCGGTAGTCGGCACTGGTGGTTGTCAGGCTGCGCAGGCGAGCGCCGCCTTCAAGCAGTTGCCAATTAAGTGGCTGACCCTGTAAATGAGCGCCGACCACGGCGACCTGAACGGTTGCGACGTTGAAGGGCAGGGGCGCCAGCGCCACGCTGTCGCGCTGATCGCTCGCCCCGAAATACGCCTGCCAGCCTGCTGCGATTTCGGCCAGACGCTGGTCAGCGCCCGCCGGACCGATCAGCGTGATACCGGCAGGCAGACCGTCATCTCGACGATGCGCCGGAATGGCCAGCGCACTCATGTTCATCAGGTTGACGAAGTTGGTGTAATAACCCAGCTGCGAGTTGAGTTCGACCGGATTGGCCAGCACCGCCTCGATGGTCGGCATGCAGGGCGCAGTCGGCACCACCAGCACATCGACCTCGGCCAGCAACCCTTCAGCCGCGCGCGTCAGCTCGGCCAGGCGATAGCGCGCCTTGAAAGCGTCCACTGCGTCGAACTGATCGGCGCTCTGCATAATGCCGCGCACCACCGGGTGAATGTCTGCCGTATGCGTCTCGAAAAACGCACCGACCGCGGCGCGCCGTTCGGCGACCCATGGGCCTTGATAGAGCAGGGCGGCGGCCTCGGCAAAAACATCGAATGCTACGTGGGTCAGTGTGACCAGTGGATCGCTTTCGAGTGACTTCAGCGCCTTGTCGAACGCAGCGGCTGCCTGGGCATCGCCGAAGAACTCACCGTGTTGCGGGACGGCGACCCGCCGTGCCCGACGCAATACCGGCAACGCCTGCACCGCGACACTGGCCGAATCCAGTGCATCGAAATCAGCCATGACCTGCGCGACCTGCCAGGCCTGCGCCACGTCGTTGGCGAAGATCGACGGACAGTCCAGCGTGCGACAGGCCGGAACGACACCGCGACTGCTGAACAGCCCGAGGCTCGGCTTGAGCCCGACGATCCCATTGAAACCCGCAGGCACCCGGCCCGACCCGGCCGTGTCCGTGCCCAACGCAAAACACACATGACCCCGCGCCACGGCCACGGCAGAACCCGAACTCGAACCGCCGCTCACATAGGCCGGATCACAGGCATTGCGCACAGCGCCGTACGGCGAGCGAACCCCCACCAAGCCTGTGGCGAACTGATCCAGGTTGGTCTTGCCGATCAACACCGCGCCGCTGTCCAGCAACCGCTGCACCACATGCGCGGTGGTCTGAGCCTGGTAGGCAAACTCTGGGCAGGCCGCCGTAGTGGGCAGACCCGCGACATCGAAATTGTCCTTCACTGCGAAAGGGATGCCGAACAACGGCAGCCTTTCGTACAGCGCATCGCCCAGTTCTTCCGCCAGAGCGCCGAGCGTCTGTGCTCTTTCGAGCAAACGGGAAAGTGGCTCGCGGTGAATCCAGACTTCCGGGCGGTCGTCTGCGTCGATCTGCGCATGCAGGTCCTGCAGAAAGGTCGGCAGCGAGGTCTGGCCGGTGCGCAGTGAAGTCTGAATGGCAGCGATATCGAGAGCAGTCATGGGCGTGTTCATTCATGTATACAAGATTGAATGTGCCAGAGCAGGATTCGTGCCGGGTGCCTGAAAGCTACGTTTTAGAGAGGCCGAAGCGGCCGTGTTGAGGGTAGAGCGCTATGAGCATGCGCTGTTGTCGGGCGCAAGCGGAGCGTTGCGCACAAAAAAGGGGACGACGCAGCGCTATCGCACGGCAAACATGGACCGTGGGAGGCGGCTTGCCGACGATGAACGATGACGCGATTTTCCTGACATTCCGCGTCGGCTGCATCGCCGGCAAGCCGCCT
>Ga0065712_10000634_pt1 | contig 17623 bp, 11 predicted proteins | sample MisRhiReplicate1_FD_59099 | JGI IMG/M metagenome (GOLD analysis project Ga0065712, IMG submission 59099) | Miscanthus rhizosphere microbial communities from Kellogg Biological Station, MSU, sample Rhizosphere Soil Replicate 1: eDNA_1 v3... | ecosystem: Host-associated > Plants > Roots >...
CCGGTGGTCATAGGGGCAGGGTCACACCCGTTCCCATTCCGAACACGGAAGTTAAGCCTGCCACCGCCGATGGTACTGCATGCGTAGGTGTGTGGGAGAGTAGGTCGCTGCCGGGAGTTATTTCTGTCGAAAGCCCGCTTCATTTGAAGCGGGCTTTTTTGTTTGGAACGATCTTTTCCTTGGCAGCTCTAATCTGCGCAGAATATCATCGCGTTGCACAGTTTTCGCGTATGCACGATCCCACCTCGAGGTCGTGGTCGCTCTTCCTTGGCGCCCTGCCAGCGCTGAAGCTCAGCCTCTCTCTCGCCGTCGCGTATTACCACGCGCGCAAGCTCGAGCAGCAGATCCGCCACTCTCCGCGATGGAAGCAGCTGCGAGCAAAAGTGAAAGAGTACCGAGATCTCTCATTCGGCGACCCAGAGGACGCGCTCAAATATTTCACGCTCGACTATTGGCTGCGCGACAACATCCAGCGCGCCATGCTGGTGAATATCCATCGGCGGAAACACCTGAAGATTCTTGACGTCGGTTGCGGCTCAGGGATGTTTGCGTACGTCTGCCGGTTCTGGGGGCATGAGGCCGTCGGCTTGGACAAGCCGCTCGCGGCCTGCCGACCAGCCGAGGCGATTGTGTATTCGGTCATGCCCGAGACGCTCGGTGTGCCGATCAAGCGCTCGATGGTCCGCGCCAACGAGCGCATGGACGTCAAGGAAACCTACGACCTCATCACCGCGTTCATGATCTGCTTCAATCAGCACAAGCAGGCCAATGAATGGGGACCGCGTGAGTGGAAGTTCTTTTTGTCGGACGCGGCGACCGACCTCAATCCAGGAGGATCGGTTTATCTCGCGTTCAATCGACACGACGAACGATACGGAGATCTGGGGTTCTGGGACGCAGAAACGTTGAAGCTGTTCGAGACGTGTGGAGATGTTGACCGCGCGGCTGGTACGGCGATGTTCAGACGTGAGGACATTCTTCGAACTCTCGGGCCTTGCCCGTCCCCGCTGCCGTCTTTACCACTCGCCGTACCGCCGATCGAGATCCCAGTTCCGTCGCTGTCAGCTCACTGAGCGACGCCGAACGCGGCGCGCGATCAGTCCCGCCATGCCGAGCACGGTCAGTGACAACGTGGTCGGCTCCGGCACCGATGATGATGTTGTTGAAGAGGACAATGACGTCGGCCGGTTGAGCCACAGGCCGATGCTGTCCGACGCCAAGTACTTCGCGACAATCCGTCGCCGCGACGCGATGTCCATTGATCCGGTGCCCCCGTCGACGACGTACGGCACCCATGCGCCTTGCGGATCAAATGAGGGTCCGTCAGCCGAGAACGCCTGAAGCCCGACATCTCCATTCTGTGTAAAGGTTGTACCAAACAAGGAGATCAACTGACCCGCCCACGTCGAATTGGTCGTCGCTTCATCCTGGTCAGACAATTGTTCGGGGGTGAGATCTGACGCGTTGACGAACAGCGTCAGGACTTGCGCACTCGTGGCCCACGTCCATCCACTCAGTTCGACCGAGCCAACGTTACTGCTGCAGACGCTGACACCATCCGAGCCGCAGACGCCAGCGACCTGCTCCCACGTGAGATGTGTCGTCCCGTCCAACGCGGCCCATTCCAAACCGCTCTGTGAATCGACGTACGCCGTACCGAGCGGCAGCGCGACTGCCTGGGCGCCCCAAAACAATGTGCAGACTACGAGCGCGATTCCTAAATTGCGCCCGAAGCGGACGCGCGAAACGTAAGTGTTCATTCAGTGCTCCGTCCCAGACTTGGTTCGTGCGGCAGACTATTGTCATGTCGCCGCTAGTCTTCATTCTTCGCTCCTCACGACTGGCCTCGCCTGCTGTCTTACGTAGCAAAATGCATTCTTGAAACTCAGCGCATTACACGGAACTTTTGCGCCAGGCTCGACAGTGGCGCGACGTCTGCAGTTTTTGGGTTTGGGCTCAGGCCCAGCTATCATCGTCGACTGGTACCTCAACCTCCGAAACATTCATGGATGGTGTCGCACATGAGTCACGCCCGGCTTGCAGAGCTGATCGAAAAAAAGCAGGCGATTATCGGTGTCATCGGCCTCGGGTATGTCGGTCTGCCGCTTGTTCGCGCCTTCACCGCGGCCGGCTTCCGTTGTATGGGGTTCGACGTCGACCAAAGCAAGGTGGACAAGCTCAACGCTGGGCAGAGCTACATCAAGCACATCGATTCCGGCGCGCTTGCGCAGCTCATTCGCGACAAGAAGTTCGAACCGACTGCCGAGCTCGGACGCCTGGGAGAAGCGGACTGCATCATCATCTGCGTGCCGACGCCACTGAATGAGAGTCGCGATCCCGATCTGAGTTACATCGAAGGCACAGCGCGATCGATCGCAAAGACGTTGCGGAAAGGGCAGCTCGTCGTCCTCGAAAGCACGACGCATCCGACAACCACTCGTGTGAACGTGCTACCGGTCCTCGAGAGCACCGGTCTCAAGTGCGGAAATGACTATTTTCTTGCCTTCAGTCCGGAACGTGAGGATCCAGGCAACGCCCATTTTCAAGCGGCAACGATTCCCAAGGTGGTTGGCGGGTACGACCGAGTGAGCGGCGATCTCGCCTGCGCGATGTACGGGCACGCGGTGGTCAAGGTCGTGCCCGCATCGAGCATGGAGGTCGCCGAGGCCTGCAAGATCCTCGAGAACACCTATCGTGCAGTCAACATTGCGCTCGTCAACGAACTCAAGGTGCTGTACGACAAACTCGGGATCGATGTCTGGGAAGTCATCGAAGCAGCGAAGACGAAGCCCTTCGGGTTCCAGGCGTTCTATCCGGGGCCCGGTCTCGGCGGCCACTGCATTCCGATCGATCCGTTTTATCTGACGTGGCTCGCGCGCAAGCACGGAGAGCAGACACGCTTCATCGAGCTCGCTGGCGAAATCAACACCCACATGCCGCAGTACGTGGTGAATCGGCTTGCAGAGTTTCTGAACCAGCAACGCAAGCCGATCAATGGAAGTCGTGTTGCGTTACTCGGCGTGGCATACAAGAAGGACATCGACGATCCGCGCGAGAGCCCGTCGTTCGAGCTCATGAAGCTCCTCGGTGAGCGAGGAGCTGTGCTCACGTATAACGACCCGCACGTGCCGACGCTCCCGGCGATGCGGCATTATCCTGAGCTGCCGCAGCTCGAGAGCCAGCCGCTGACGCCAGCGTATCTAGCGGCGCAAGACTGTGTGCTCATCTCAACCGATCACTCAGACTACGACTACAACTTTATTGTCGAGCACTCGCAGTTCGTGCTCGACACGCGAAACGCCACCAAGCAGGTTACGCACGGTCGCGAAAAGATTCGTAAAGCCTGAGTCGGAGATCATTCGACACTCATCGATCGTCTGCTCGATCAAGGTGAGCCTCTGCCACTAATGGGCAAGATCCGAGCCCTCGAATAATCGCGACTTCCGCGGTTCCGTGTGGCGGCGGCTCTTCCGGATCGATTGCGGAGAATAGAGCTCGTCAACAAGCGTGTCGGCTTCGGCCTGCTGTCGTGGTGGATCTTTTGATTTCCGCGACAGTGGCGACGTATTCGCTGCGGATTCGCTGACGTCCACCGCACCGCGAGACTATCGACGAGTCGGCGAAGAGACACGTGAAAAACCCATGACCAACCACTTTCGCGACTGAAGGCTTCCAAGCGAAAGAATTCTCAGACACTGCCCGTCGCGGGAACTCGGCAGTCAATCGCGAACTTCTTCGAAAAATCCTCACAAATCGGTGGAAGGGCTAGCCGGAACAGACCTTGCTACCCGGCATAGGCATCGTGCGGGCGTTGAGCTTTCAAGGCAGGGTTACGAGCTTCACTTCGATGCGTACAGCGCGATGCGGCTCTCTGTGCGGGCAACCCCGAACGGAAGCGTGGCGGCGGCGACAACGCCGCGAGAGTAACTGATCCGGCAATTGGTGAAATTTGAACGAGGGTCGTCGTGAACCTATTCAACGCTTTCAACGTGGCACCCGAATCGGTCGTTCTGATGTTCTGGGCTGTTGTGCTGTTCGGTCTCGCAGGTGGTTTGCGTCGCGCCGTCGCCGCGCGATTTCGTCGGGTGGAGTCACGTCACGTGGCGACTGCTCCGCTGCTTCGGTCCCGTCCGGCGGCACGCTTACAGCCGTCTCCACGCGCGGCCCAGGGATAACGCGTCGCTCGTTTGAAGCGATTTGCGTTACCCCGGTTCAACGCGAGTCCCTCCACTCCCTGCCTTCATCCGATTGTCGTCCGAATCAGGTCAAGTAATCCTGTTTTGACTGGATTTCGGGCATGCGTTTGCATTTTGGGGAAGAACCGCACAGCCTGTGATCCGCGCACGGATGAAAAATCCCCATTTTTAGGCCTTTCGCGCCGAACCGACGAGCGGAAGGATCTTTGCTGATGCTTCCGCGTCTATGCGCCAGAGCTGCCACCCCGTACTCGTCGTCGTTGTCGTGACGCTTTGCGGTCTTGTTACCGCCACGTGCACGACTGACCCGGTCGCTCGCAAGCAGGCCTACTACGCCAGCGGAAACCAATACTTCACCGAACAGAAGTTTGCCGAAGCGCGCATCGAGTATCAGAACGCCATTGAGATCGACCCGACGTTCGGCGATGCACGACGAAAGCTGGGGGAAACGTACGCGCGTCTCGGAGATCCCAATAACGCCATGCGCGAATACGTGCGTGCGGCGGACCTGCTACCAGATGACGTCGATGTGCAACTGCAGGCAGGCACGTATCTTCTCGCCGCGAATCGAGCGGAAGACGCCAAGGCGCGCGCGGACGCCGTGCTCAGCCGGCAACCCAACAACGTGCAGGCGCAAGTGCTGCTCGGCAATGCACTGGCAGGCCTCAACGATCTCGAGTCCGCCGTCACGGAACTCGAACAGGCAATCCAACTCGATCCGTCGCGAGCACCGAGCTACGCGAATCTGGGGGCGTTGGAATTGGCTCGAGGTCGGCGCGACGCCGCGGAGCAGGCGTTCAAGCGTGCAGTCACGCTCGACCCGAAATGGCTCGTTGGTCATCTCGCGCTCGGCCAGCACTATTGGGCCGCCGGCAAGTTGGAAAACGCGAAAGAGGCGTTTCTCAAAGCCCGATCGCTGAATGCTGAGGACCCGCTCGTCAATCGCACTCTTGCGCTCTTCTCACTCGCGACAGGTGATGTCGCGGGCGCAGAGCAATATCTCAAAGCGGTCGCGAAGGCACGGCCCGCGGGAACGTTGCTGCTCGCCGATTACTACATGGCGACCGGGCGGACGAAGGAGGCTATCGCGCAGCTCGAACCTCTCGCGACCGGGCCCATCGCCGCGCCGACCGGGCGCCGCCTGGCTCGTGCCTACGCTTCACTGGGAGACACGAAGAAAGCGCACACGATCGTTGACGGGCTCCTCGCGCGCGACGCGCAGGACGCGGAAACACTTCTCCTGAAGGGTCAGCTATTACTCGCCGACGGTAATCGCGATGCGGCATTCGAGCGTGTCACGGGAGCCGCCGAGCGAGCGCCCAACTCTGTGCCGGTATTGTTTGCGTTGGGAAAATTGCAGGCCTCTCGCGGCGATCTCGACGCCGCCCGCAATTCATACAACCGTGTGCTGCAGTTGAACTCACGCGCCGTGCCGGCACAACTCGAACTGGCGCGCCTCTATCTAGCGGAAGGAAATGCCGACAACTCTGCGCGTGCGGCCAACGATGCACTGAGTAACGAACCCGCGAGCCTCGAGGCGCGCTCGGCACTTGTCAGAGCCCTTCTCGCGAAAGGCGATGTTGGCGAAGCGAGCACGCACGTGCGGGAGATGATCAAGCGATATCCCAACTCCGCCTCCGTGCAGTCGTTGCACGGACTCTTGCTGCTCGCACAAGGTGATTTCAGTAAAGCGCGAAGCGCTTTAGAGCGTGCGGTCACCATCGACAAGAATGGGATCGAGGCCTCGAGTGGGTTGGCTGCGCTGGACCTGGCGATGCGCGATTTCGCGTCGGCGAAGCGGCGCGTTCGTGCGCTGGTCGACGCGTCCCCAAAGCGCCTTGATGTGCTGCTGCTCAGTGCTCGAGTGCACATGGCGGCCGGTGATGGAGCGACGGCGGAACAGGATCTTCGCCGCGCGCTGGACGTGGACCCCAACGCGTTTCCGGCGTACGTGATGTTGGGGCGGCTGTACATCTCGCAACAGAAACTCGATGCCGCGCGGGCGGAATTCGAAGCCTTGGCGTCGCGTCAGCCGAAACCGGTCGCCGCGCTCAGCATGGCGGGCACGATTCTCCAGGCTCAGGGCAATCTCGCGCTGGCTCGGGAACGGTTCGAACAGGTCATGGCGATCGATCAGAATGCGCCCCTCGCTGCGAACAACCTCGCCTGGATCTATGCCGATTCCGGTGAGAATCTCGACGACGCACTGCGATTGGCCCGGATTGCCCGAACCGGACTACCCGATGTCGCTGAGGTCTCTGACACGTTGGGCTGGGTTTATTACAAGCGAAAGCAGCCGGCGGATGCCGTGACGGCCTTCAGCGAAAGTGTCACGAAAAACCCCAAAAACGCCGTCTATCAGTACCATCTTGGGCTGGCGCATCTGCAAGCCGGCGACACCGGGAAGGGCCGCGCCGCCCTCACCCGCGCCCTCTCGCTGAACCCAAAATTTGCTGGCGCGGAAGAGGCAAAGCGGCTCCTGGACGGTTCGGGAAGTGAACGACCATGACCGACAAGATTTGCCTCCAACCCAGGCTGGAAGTTAGTCCGTTCTTTGTCGGACTTCTGGTCGCCCTTCTACGGGACTAGCGTCGCCTGTGACAGGTAAATACCTCTTCCATAAGCCCTTGTGGTAAGTGACCGCAATAAGGGCCAGCGCGGAGAGGTCTTTGCTGAATACTCCCCCGAATCGAGACCCGACGATCGGGGTCTGGTAACGCGTTTTTGACACCGGTCACGAACAAGAATGTGACTGAGAGGGCGAAGCTGTGCCGCCCAGCATGAGGCAAATGCCAGAAACAACGTTGTTTTCACGAGACGCGCTTCGTATCGACCCGGCAGCAGCTGTTGCCGAGATCGAGCAGGCCATTCGAACTCACGTCGTAACGCTCCGCCGTCGTGGCATTGTCGTGGGCCTCTCCGGCGGCATCGACAGCTCAGTCGTCACCTGCCTGAGCGCGCGGGCCCTGGGGGCTGACCGAGTCCTCGTTCTGTTCATGCCGGAGCGCGATTCCTCATCAGAGTCGTTGCGTCTCGGCAGGTTGCTGACCGACAAGTTCGGGATTCCGTCGGTCGTTGAGGAAATCGCCCCCACGCTCGCGGCCGCAGGGTGTTACTCCCGACAGGTCGATGCGATCCGGACGGTGTTCCCGGAGTACGACGAGCGCTACAAGTGCAAGATCACGCTTCCGTCCATTCTGGATGGTGAACGGTTGAACGTCTCGGAACTGACCATCGAGACGCCCGCCGGCGAGCAGAAGACGTCGCGCATGCCGGCCTCCGCATACCTGCAATTGGTCGCCGCCACGAACTTCAAGCAGCGCGTTCGCAAGTTGATGGAGTACTACCACGCTGATCGCATGAACTATGCGGTCGCGGGTACTCCGAATCGTCTCGAGTACGACCAGGGATTCTTTGTCAAGCAAGGTGATGGCGCGGCGGACCTGAAGCCGATCGCCCACCTCTATAAATCACAGGTCTACGCACTCGCTGAATACCTCGGCGTTCCCGACGAGATTCGTCGGCGGCCGCCGACGACCGACACGTTCTCGCTACCGCAGACGCAGGAGGAGTTCTACTTCGCACTTCCCTACGACAAGATGGACTTGTGCCTCTACGGCCACAACCATCAGGTGCCGGCCACGGACGTCGGGAAGGCAATCGGGCTCTCGGCCGATCAGGTCGAACGCGTATATCGCGACATTGATCAGAAGCGTCGGACGACGCGCTACCTGCATAGCAAGCCCTTGCTCGTGCAGCCGGTGTCCGAGGTGAGTGCCTGATGTGCGGTATCGCGGGAATCGTCAACCTGCGCGACGGGTTGATGCCTCCCGACATCGATGACCTTCGTCAGATGGTCGGCACGCTGCGTCACCGCGGCCCTGACGAGTTCGGCGTCTACCGCGATGCACGTGCTGGCCTTGGGCATGCGCGGCTGTCGATCATCGATTTGCTCACCGGTCAACAGCCGCTGGCCAACGAAACCAATACGCTGTGGATCAGTTTCAATGGCGAGATCTTCAACTATCTCGAACTGCGCGAGGAGTTGGAGGGTTGCGGCCATCGGTTCCGGACGCGCAGTGACACGGAAGTCATCGTCCACGCGTACGAACAGTGGGGCGCGAGTGCATTCCGCCGGTTCAATGGTCAATGGGCGGTCGCGTTGTGGGACGGTGAGCGCAAGACGCTGGTGCTCGCCCGCGATCCGTTTGGCGTGAGGCCGCTCTACATCTGCGAGCACGGCGGACGGATGTACTTCGCCAGCGAGGTCAAAGCGATCTTCGCGGCCGATGCGTCGATCCCCCGGGAATTCGATCCGGTTGGATTGCAGCAGGTCTTCACGTTTTGGACGAGCGTGGCTCCGCGCAGCACGTTCCGCGGTGTTCACGAGCTTCCGCCCGGTTGTGTTCGCACCATTAGCGCTCGTGGTGTCACGGACGACTGGGCGAGCGAACCGTCATTCCCCGATCGTAACGGCGGTGGCTTTACCGGCACGCTCGAGGACGCGGTCGTCGCGGTACGAGACGCGCTCGAGAATGCGACGAGCTTGCGCATGCTGCGCGCGGATGTCCCGGTCGGCAGCTACCTGTCCGGCGGACTCGACAGCGCACTCACTGCGGCGATGGGACTCCGCGCGAAGGGAAGCAAATTTCAGACGTTCTCGCTGCGCTTCGCTGACGCTGAGTACGACGAAACGAAGTATCAGCGCGAGATGGCATCGTTCCTCGGCAGCGAGCACCACGACGTCGTGGTGAGCCGCTCGGACATCGCCGAAGTGTTTCCCGAGGTCATCGCACATACCGAGCGTCCGATTCTTCGTACCGCGCCTGCCCCGCTGTTCCTGCTCTCTCGGCTCGTGCGGAATGCAGGCATCAAGGTGGTGCTGACTGGCGAAGGCGCCGACGAGATGTTCGCCGGGTATGACTTGTTCCGCGAAGCGAAGGTTCGACGCTTCTGGGCGCGTCAGCCTCAATCGACTCGACGACCCCGCCTGCTCGAGCGGTTGTATCCCTATCTCGAACGGTCGCCGGTATCGCAGCGGCGGTTCGCCGAGCAGTTCTTCGGGCAGAACCTCGACGCGTCGCTGGCGCCAGGGTTCGGTCACGATCTTCGGTGGAAGGGCGCCAGCGCGTTGACCCGTCTCTTCTCCCCCGAATTCGCGCAAGCCGGGGACGTCGATGTCCGAGCAGAACTGCTCCGCGGTCTGCCTGCGGCGTTCGCCTCGTGGTCTCCGCTCGCGCAGGATCAGTTCCTCGAAGTGCGCACGCTGCTCTCCGGGTATCTGCTGTCGTCGCAGGGCGATCGGATGCTGATGGCGAATTCGGTCGAGGGCCGCTTCCCATTCCTCGATCGTCAAGTGGCGGCGTTGGCGGAATCGCTACCAGCCTCTTACAAGTTGCATGTGCTCGACGAAAAGCATGTGCTCAAGCGTGTCGGCACCGATCTGATTCCGCGGTCCATCCTCGAGCGTAAGAAGCAGCCGTATCGCGCGCCTGATGCACTCTCGTTCGGTGAACGTGAGGCCGGCGAATGGATCGACGCGGTCGCCGACCTCCCGACGTTGAGCGCTGCTGGAGTGTTTCGCTCGACCGCCGCCCGGCGAGTCATCGACAAGTGCCGGGATCGCGCCGAGTCGGGTCAGTTTTCGAATGCTGACAACATGGCCGTCGTCGGCGTGTTGTCGACGCAGCTTGTGTTCGACCAGTTCATTCGGCGTCGCCCCGAGTCAGCCCCGGTGACGCTCAAAACCATCGTCGATCGGTGCGCGACGCCAGTCGTGTCATCCGGCGCCGGTGCCTGAAGGAGAAATCGCAACACCGTGTGTGGCTTGGCTTCAGTAATCACGCACTCGGCTGGTGCAGCGGCCGGTGAGGCCGTGCAGACGATGCTCTCGCACGAGGTCCATCGCGGACCTGACAGCGCCGGCGTCTGGTCGAGCGATGTCTGCGGACGCGGCGTCGCCGTTGGACTACGGCGTCTTCGCATTCTCGATCTGTCCGAGGCCGCCGATCAGCCGATGGTGTCTCGCGACGGCCGTTACGCGCTGGTGTTCAACGGCGAGATCTACAACTACCTCGAGTTGCGCGCGAGGTTGGAACAAGAAGGCGTGACCTTCCGAACCCACGGCGACACGGAAGTCCTGCTCGAGTCCCTGACCCGGTGGGGCAGCGACGCGTTGAACGAGTTGAATGGCATGTGGGCGCTCGTCCTGATCGACACGGTCTCGGGCGAGGCACTCTTGGCCCGCGATCGTTTCGGCGTGAAGCCGCTCTACTACCACTCCGACGGGCGCTCGCTGTGGCTGGCCTCAGAGGTCAAGGTCATTCTTGCGGCGACGCAGCGAAAGTTCCGCGTGAACGCCGGCGTGGTGAAGACCTACCTGCACCAGGCGCTGCTCAATACAGGGCAGGCGACGTTTTTCGAGGGGATACGCGAATTCCCGGCCGGACACTTTGCGCGTGTGTCACTTCGTGACGCGGCCGAGGGACGGTTCGAGCCGAAGCGATTCTGGTCGACGAAGGCCGAGGGCGCCCCGGTGCGTTCGGAGGCTGAGCTGATCGAATCCGTACGCGAGACGTTCATCGATGCCGTGCGGATTCGCTTGCGCAGCGACGTGCCGGTCGGTGTGTTGCTGTCCGGTGGCTGTGATTCATCGGCGATTGCTGCGGCGGTTCACCACCTCGATCCCTCGCGCACCGATATCCGGCTGATTTCAGCCGTTGCCGAGCGCGGGCCCGACGAGTCGCCCTTCATAGACGCGATGGCGGCCCACATCAAGCGGCCGGTCAGTAAGGTGGTGTTGAACTATGCGCCGCAGGATGCTTTCGGCTTGATCAGCGATGCGGCGTACTACAACGACGAACCGATTGGAGGCTTCTCGTCAGTCGCGCATTACCTGCTCATGAAGCGCGCCAAGGAGCTCGGTGTGACGGTCCTGCTCAGCGGGCAGGGCGCGGACGAGAGCCTCTGCGGCTACAAAAAGTATCTCGGCTTCCAGGTGAAGCACTTGGTCCGTTCCGGACACTATGCACAGGCGGCATCGTTGCTCGCTGGCTTCGTGACGAACGGGACCGTCCTCTCACAGTTCACGTTCCGTCATTCGAAATACTACCTGCCATCGTGGGTGCGAGCGGCTGAGATCGACATATCCGGTCCGGCGCTGCGAGATGTTGATGGATGGGTCTCAGTGGGTCTGAACGGTCACGATGTCAGACAGCGTCAGGTGCGTGACATCGAGTCGTTGTCAGTGCCTGCCCTGGTCCACTACGAAGATCGCATGTCGATGTCATCGAGCCGCGAAATCCGGTTGCCGTTCCTCGATTACCGGCTCGTCTCCCTGCTCGTGCCGCTGCCGATCGAATACAAGCTGCGCGATGGCTGGACGAAATGGATTTTCCGCCGAGCGATGGCGCCGTTGATGCCGGACACGATCACCTGGCGCAAGGACAAGCAGGGATTCACGACGCCGCAGTTGACCTGGCTGCGATCCGAGTTGCGTGATGCCACCAATCAGCTGCTCAGCGAGCCGTGGGTGTCTGAGGATCTCGGTTTGATTTCGCGTGCGGCGGTGCGCCGCCGCTACGACGCCTATCTGGGCAGCCGCGTCGGTGCCCTCACGATTGGTGTTGACGACATCTTCCCGTCGCTCGCGCTCGAACTCTGGGCGCGGCGCTTTTCATCCGCCCTGAGCCAGTGAGCGCTGTGCTCGTTCATCAACTTCTGTCGCACGCGGCCAAGCGGACGCCGGCTGCCACGGCCATCATCGAGCCCTCGCGTTCCGTGACCTATAGCGAGCTCGATGGTCTCGCCAACCGATTCGCGAACCTGCTTCGCGAGAGCGGCGTGCGACGTGGCGATCGTGTCGTCATCGCGCTCGAGAACTCGATCGAGATGGTGGCTGGTTACTTCGGTGCGATGAAAGCCGGTGCGGTGGCGGTGCCGCTGCCGCACGGCCCACGCAGTGATCGTCTGGCCAACGTCATCCTCGACTGCGCGCCGACCGCCTGTATCGTGAATGCCGCGACTGCTGGTGATACCGCGACGTTCGCACACGTGCCGCGTGTCTTCATCGACTATGGCCGCCGCCAACCCCGATTCAGGCCGGCGACGTTGCCGATTGGCCGCGACCTCGCGGTCGCACTCGATAGCGTGTCTTCAGACCTGGTCGAGGTGCCGCGCATCGACCAGGATCTTGCCGCGATTGTGTACACGTCTGGCAGCACAGGGTTTCCGCGCGGCGTGATGCTGCGCCACCGCAACATCGTCGCCAACACGCAATCGATCATCACCTACCTCGAGCTGACATCGGCCGATCGAGTCATGTGCGTGCTGCCGTTGTACTACGTGTACGGCCTGTCGCTGCTGCACACGCACATTGCGGTTGGTGGATCGCTGATTCTCGACAATCGGTTCGCGTATCCGAATGTCATTCTCGACGCGATGCGCGATCGGAAGGCGACTGGTTTCGCTGGTGTTCCATCGAATTTCGCGGTGCTGCTCCGGCTGTCGGACCTGCATCAGGTGGCCCTCCCGGATCTCAGGTACGTGACGCAGGCCGGTGGGGCGATGCCTCCCTCGCGGATACTCGAATGGCTCGAGCGCGGTCTGCAGGCGCCCTTCTACGTCATGTATGGTGCGACGGAAGCATCAGCGCGGCTGACGTATCTTCCGCCATCCGCACTTCAGAGCAAGCTCGGTTCGATCGGCTCGCCCATTCCGAACACCGAGATCATCGTCGTCAAGGACGATGGTCAACCGGCGGCAGCGTTCGAGCAAGGTGAACTGGTCGCGCGAGGTGCCAACATCGCGTGTGGATACTGGAATGCGCCGAAGGAAACGGCCGAGCGTTTCACACCACAGGGGTATCGCACCGGCGATCTCGGTTACGCCGACCTGGATGGATTCCTGTATCTCGTCGGTCGGCGCGACGACATGTTGAAGATGGGTGCCCATCGCGTCGGTGCGCAGGAAATCGAGCACGTCATCAACGAGTATCGGAACGTGTTCGAAGTGGCGGTGGTAGGCACGCCGCACCAGGTCCTCGGCGAAGCTGCGGTGGCCTTCGTTTCATTCCGCGACGAGAACTGGCCGAGCCCCGAGCAACTGCGCGCATTTTGCGGCATGCGCCTGCCGGCACACAAGGTTCCCACTCACATCGTGTTATGCCCCGAACTGCCAAAGGGTGCGTCGGGAAAGATCGACAAAGTCGCACTCCGGTTGCGCGCGGCGGAACTCGCCGATTCGCTGTCACAACCCAACCACGCGTAGAAGAGAAGCGAAGGACACATGCAGACAATGGAACAGCAGACGATTGAACGAGACATCCGCCAGTTTGTGATCGCCAATTTCCTGTTTGGCGAAGACAACGGGAGCTTGAAAGCTGACGAGTCCTTTCTGGAAACCGGCATTATCGACTCGACAGGAGTTCTCGAGCTCGTCGCGTTCCTCGAATCAACGTATGGGTTCAGAGTAAGAGATAACGAACTAACACCTGACAACCTCGACTCGCTCGACAAAGTCGCCGCGTTTGTTCGTCGGAAGCAAGCGGCGTAACTGATGCGGGTCGAGTCCTTTCTCGAGCGGCGCGCAGCCGACACCGCTGATAAGACGGCGCTGATCAGCGGCGAGCGGCGGCTGACGTATCGCGAGCTGGATCATCTGGCCGCTGGGCTTGCCGATCGCTTGCGCGGGTTCGGTTTGCAGCGTGGCGACCGCGTCGCGGTGTTCATGGAGAATTGCCCGGAAGCCGTGGCGACGATTTTCGGCGTGCTGAAGGCTGACGGCGTGTTCGTCATGATCAATCCGACGACGAAGGCGCAGAAACTGTCGGCGCTGCTCCAGGATTGCCGACCCGTCGCGGTTGTCGCCGACAACCGCAGGCTGCCAACGGTCGTCGAGTCCGCGGCCAGCGTCGCGAGTGTACGAGGCATTGTCGTCGCCGGTGGCGATGGCAACGTTGAGATGCCCGGCGGTGTAGCTGCGTTGACGACATTCCCTTCGCTCGCCGACGTGTATCCGCCGCCGACGTGGAAGCGCGGCATCGATCTCGATTTGGCCGCGCTTATTTACACGTCGGGATCGACGGGTAAGGCGAAGGGCGTCATGCTGACGCATCGCAACATGGTCTCGGCGGCCAATTCGATCACGACATATCTGCAGAATCGCGCCGACGACATCATCCTGAACGTGCTGCCGCTCTCGTTCGATTACGGTCTGTATCAGGTATTGATGTCGGTGCAGTTCGGCGGCACCGTCGTGCTCGAGCGATCCTTCGTCTACTTGCACGCGGTTCTCGAAACACTGCGTCGCGAGCGCGTCACCGGCTTTCCGATCGTGCCGACGATTGCCGCGCTGCTGCTCGAGATCGATCTGGCCCAATACGACCTGTCGTCGTTGCGCTACATCACGAGCACTGGTGCCGCGCTGCCGACCGCCCACATCAACGAGCTCAGACGCTGCGTACCGCACGCGAAGATGTTCTCGATGTATGGACTCACCGAATGCAAGCGTGTCTCGTATCTCGATCCCGCAGATCTCGATCGGCGACCAGGTTCGGTCGGCCGTGGCATGCCGAATGAGGAGCTGTATTTGATCGACTCCGACGGCACGCGTCTGCCGCACGGCGTCGGCGAGCTCGTCGTGCGTGGGTCGAACGTGATGCAGGGGTACTGGGAGCGTCCCGAGGAGACGGCGCAAGTGCTGATGCCGGGGCCGCTGCCCGGCGAGAACGTGTTGCGAACGGGCGACACCTTCCGCATGGATGAGGAAGGCTACCTCTACTTCGTCGGGCGCCGCGACGACATCATCAAGACTCGCGGCGAGAAGGTCAGCCCTCGAGAAGTGGAAGACGTGTTGCATCAGCTCGACGGCGTGGCTGAAGCTGCGGTGATTGGCGTTCCCGATCCCATCCTCGGTCAAGCCATCAAGGCGATCGTCGTGGCGCGCGCCGGCGCCTGTATCACCGAGCAGGACGTCTTTCGCCACTGCGGCTCTCAACTGGAAGATTTCATGGTGCCGCACACCATCGAAATCCGCGACGCGCTGCCGAAAACGCCAAACGGCAAGCGAGATTATCGCGCCCTGCTCGCCGACGAGTCCCTCGCGGCGCCCCGCACCACGTGACCAGCCTGCCTCACGCAACTGGCTCGGGTGCCGAGGGCCCGCGCCATCCGGCACTCCCTATGGGCGTCCCATCCCGACGGATACGCGTCGCTCAGATCATCACTGGGCTTGAGCTAGGCGGTGGCGGAGCCGTGGTGTCCACCATCGGCCGTGCGCTGGATCGCACCCGTTTCGAGATGGACGTGTACTGCATCAACGAGGGCGGCGACATGCAGCCCGAGCTCGAGCGGCTCGGCTACCGCGTGGTGTGGCTCGAAGGCGCGTGGGATTACCGGCGCCGCCTGATGCCCTATAGCGTTCGCCAGATCGTGAAGCTCGGGGGCATGCTCCGCGCTTCGCAGTACGACGTCGTCCACACACACATATTTCCGGCGGACGTCATTGGTCGCATCGCCGCCCGACTCGCGGGTGTGCCGGTGATGGTGAAGTCACTGCACAACATGGGGCAGTGGAAGACGACGCGCCACATCGTCACCGACCGGTTCCTCGGCCGTTGGACCGGTGCGGTCATTTGCTGTTCGGCATTTCAGCTCGACGTCGCGAGTGCCCAGGAGCGAATGCGCCCTGGTGTCGGTGTTGTGATCAATAACGGCGTCGCGCTGCATCGGTTCGATGTGCCGCGCTCTGCTGCGCTGGCGCGCGAGCTCGGACTTGATCCCCAGCGACTCGTGGTCGGAACGGTTGGCAGGATGGTCGAGGCCAAAGGCCACAGGTACTTCGTGGAGGCGATTCCGCAAGTGCTGGCGCGGCGCCCCGATGCGCAATTCCTCTTCGTCGGCGATGGGCAACTGCGAAAGACGCTATGGGACCAGCTGCCGACGGCGGCGCGCCCGAACGTGTGTTTCGCGGGTGCGCGCGCCGACATCCCGGAGTTGATGGCGCTGATGGACGTGTTCGTGTTCCCCTCGATCAGCGAGGCCTTCGGGATTGCGCTGATCGAGGCCATGGCGAGTCGGTTGCCCGTCGTGGCGTCCGATATCCGCCCGCTGCGCGACATCGTTGTGCCAGGTGAGACTGGCTTGCTGGTGCCGGCGCACAGTTCCGGACCGCTCGCCGACGCGATCATCTCGTTGCTCGAGAACCCGGAGCGAGAGCGCTTTGGGGCGTGCGGCCGTCGTCGCGTCGAATCGCACTACACCGACGAGCAGATGGTGCGCGCGACGGAAGATATTTACGTACGGTTGCTCGCGGCAAAAGCCTCTGCACGACGGGCACATACATCCGAGCTGGCGCCCGGTGGCACCAGCGTTGCGGTTCCTCCTGAAACCGGTCAAGCAAAATCATGAATCTGAGTCCGATGGCGGCACTGAAGTCGATCTACGCGAAGCTTCCCGAGGACGCGAAGCCGTTCGTCAAATCGGCGTACTTCTACACCGAACTGCGGTCGCGGGCGATACGTGAGCGGCGAAGTGTCTATCAAGGGAAACGCGTTGAATTTCTCGAGCTCGAGATCGCGAATCTCGAGTCGTATGAATTTCTCGGGCCGGCGCCCGACGAGGTTCTCGTCGAAACGCATTGCACGCTCGTGAGCCCGGGCACTGAGACGGCGGTCCTCTGCGGTCTTCCTGGAGTGCCGCGTGGAATGTTTCCATTTCCACCGGGATATTCGGCCGTAGGCACAGCGCGAGCCGTCGGCTCCGCCATCAAGGGCATCATGCCTGGCGGCCGCGTCGCGGGGCGCATGCCGCACGCCAATCGCGGCGTGATGTCATCGATCAGTCTGTTCGCGGTGCCCGACGGTGTCAGCGACGAAAACGCGAGTTTCATCGAGTTGGGGATCATTACGCTGCAAGGGATTCGACGCGCGATGATTCAGCCCGGTGATCGCGTCGCTGTCGTTGGCCAGGGCTTGATCGGTCAGGTCTCGAACCGCTTGGCGCGTGCGTGCGGCGCCGCGTGGCTGTGTGGTGTTGCGTCATCACGAAGCCGTGTCCACGGTGCATTGCGCGACGGTCATCTGGATGACTTCGTGGCGTTGAAGGAGAATCCACGTCTCGAGGACATCGGCGCTGACATCGTGATTGAGGCCGTCGGCACTCCTGGCGCGGTTGTGACGGCCATGAACTGTGCCCGACCTGGTGGCACCGTCGTGCTGCTGGGAAGCGCGCGCGGATTGGGACGCAACATCGACATCTATTCCGTAGCGCAGGCGCGGCGCTTGACGCTCATCGGCGCCCACATCAGCGTCCTGCCCGATCGTGATATCAGCCCTCAGCGCTATACGTATGCGGAAGAGGGCCGGCTGTTTTTTGAGCTGCTGCGCACGGGCCGGCTGAACCTCGCCGATCTCATTACGTGGCGCGCAC
>Ga0065712_10067996_pt1 | contig 17592 bp, 11 predicted proteins | sample MisRhiReplicate1_FD_59099 | JGI IMG/M metagenome (GOLD analysis project Ga0065712, IMG submission 59099) | Miscanthus rhizosphere microbial communities from Kellogg Biological Station, MSU, sample Rhizosphere Soil Replicate 1: eDNA_1 v3... | ecosystem: Host-associated > Plants > Roots >...
GTTCTGGTTGGATCGGCTCGGTGATTTTTTTCAGAAGAGTGTAGGGTGGGGAAAAGGCTCCACGAAGGACTATAAAGGACTAGCAGAGCTATTAGGCACTTCGCTGCGATGAAACCGCCGATTATCGCCCCTGCGCAATACAACATCGGTAGGGAATACGTAAGCAAGCGGTTGCCTTGTGATATAGCTTCTGAATTCAGTTGCGCTGATGCTTCCTCTTTCAAAAAAGAATCGTAACGTGTTAGAACTAGATCATCTGGTCGGACCATGTTGAGCCGATGGCGCGCTGTTGATTCAATGGTCTTTGGATCACTGCGCAATTGGTTTGACTTAGTCTGAAGCTCATTATTTACGTTTCTTAGGCTTTCGACATCACGCGCTCTCTCTAGGAACTGTTCATAGGACCTGCGCCAACTAGCATGGGCGTGTAGAATGGTCGTCGCGCAGATACCTGAGGCTGCAAGAATCAATACGCCGTAGACCATTAAGCGGACAATATCATCACGCCGACGCATTCTTGACAGATTCTCATGTCGCTCGTTGCGTTTCACAATCTATTGGAGGGTAACGAAACCTGTCGACAAGATTGAATGAGCGGCTTGGTAAGCGGCGAAAACCCGTTCGCCGGTCCCTGTAGCCCAGTACATTCGGCGTGGTATTCCGATTTCAGGAGCAGGCCGACGTTCAGGCTTAGAATCAATGAACCCCTTCTCTTGCATGCGCTGCAAAGTGACGTAGATTGTTCCCCGCTTGAGTGCCCCGTTGGATGCCGCCACCATCTCTAAACCGAACAATTCTCTTCCGCTTTCAATAAGCATTTCCAGAATCAACGCTTCTTTGCCCGATGGAAGATTAAAATCTGCGATCACGTCCTTATCGATATCTTTTAGCTTCTTAGAATCAAACATTAAATGTTTACCCTGTCTTACATTGTGCAGGATAGGAATCTTACTGCACTCGAGATCATCCGTCAATAAGTTAACCCAAGTCTGGTGCGGCTATGTGGGGAAAACTGTGTCGGTCTTGAATGGAAATAGGCGCTTATAGGTGTAAACTGATGCAATCGTTACGGGCTGCGATCCGCGATAAATGTTAGTAAATGTGGTCACAACGTAACATTCGCACTGTCAGGTTGCAGGTTTCGGGACCGTCAGGTCGTTGGTTCGAAATCCACTCGCCCCGACCAATAACTTCCGCGCGGCCACCGCATCACGGTAAGATTCGCGTTGAGGTGTGGTTTCCTCGAACCGTTTACATCGTGGAATGGCATAGCGCCAGGGCTCTGGCGATACTGTCTCAGGCCGCGAATTCTACTCCATTCTATATCCTCAAAAATGACTGAATAATCTATGCAGTCAGGCCGAAGTATGTCCTTACCTGTGGCTAACTATTTATACTTCGCGGCTCGGCATGTGTGCGGTCCTGTACATGCAGCCTTGACAGAGCTTTTTAAGCCACTTTATATTCCCGGCTTGCGAACGAACGTGGGAAATCTCACGTAAGTCGGACCTCACCTGGAATTTCACACACCTCACAAACAAGTTGGTATCGTTTAGAAAAGCTCGGACACCTTTCCTTGCGCTCCAATGGAATCTGAAAGACAGACACGTAAAAGAAGGATCGATCCGCTCTTGACGAGCCTTGGATGGAATGTGGTTCCGTTCGATGCCGAATGCCCGCTCGACAGGCTTTCAAACTGCGCGATCGAAGAGTACGAGACAGCGAATGGACCGGCGGATTACGTTCTCTGTGTTGACGGCCGAATTGTTGCTGTGGTTGAGGCAAAGAAGCTGACGCTCGGACCTCAAAACGTACTCACACAGGCTGAACGTTATTCTCGCGGTGTTGGAGCGAGCAAACTCAATTTCGATGGTTTCCGAGTTCCCTTCCTCTATTCAACAAACGGCGCGGTGATCTGGTTTCACGATGTGCGTCACAAGTTGAGCCGCTCACGGCCCGTCACGAAATTTCATTCCCCTGCAGCACTGAGGGAAATGTTGGAGCGCGACACGGACACCGCAGTAGAGTGGCTGCAGACACATCCAAACGATCATTCAAAGCTGCGGGCGTATCAGAAAGAAGCCAACAAGGCAGTGGAACAGGCGATCGCCGATCGCAAACGCCAGATGTTAGTCGCTATGGCGACGGGCACTGGCAAGACATTTACGCTCGTGAATCAAGTTTACCGGCTGATGAAATCGGGCGTAGGTCAACGCATTCTTTTTCTGGTTGATCGTCGCGCTCTCGCAGCTCAAGCAGTCAGGGCATTTGCTTCGTTTGAACCGGAGCCCGGCTTGAAGTTCGACAAGATCTATGAGGTCTACAGCCAACGTTTCCAACAGGAAGATTTTGGTGAGGAAGACAAATTCGATCCCAAGGTTCTACCGCAGGCTTACCTGACGAATCCGAAGCAAGGTGATGCCTTCGTGTATGTGTCCACGATCCAGCGAATGACAATTAACCTGTTTGGGCGGGACGCGATCTTCGATATTGAAGACGAAGCAATCGACGAGGATGCTGAGAAACTCGACATTCCAATACACGCATTCGACGTGATCATCGCAGACGAATGCCATCGCGGCTATTCAAGCGGCGAACTTTCCGTCTGGCGCAAAACACTCGATCGTTTTGACGCCGTCAAAATCGGTCTTACGGCTACGCCTGCTGCCCACACCAAAGCCTATTTCAAAGACGTGGTCTACCGGTACGAATATCAACGAGCCGTTCAGGAAGGCCACCTTGTCGATTACGACGTCGTGACTATCAAGTCGGATGTTCGGATGAACGGTGTGTTTCTCAATGAGGGCGAGCAGATCGGAATCGTGGACCCGGAGAGCGGCAGCGAATTGCTCGACCAGGTTGAGGATGAACGGCAGTTTGATGCCACCGAAATCGAGCGAAAGGTAACGGCGCCTAACTCGAATAAAAAAATTCTCGAAGAGATCAAAAAGTACGCGTTAGAACATCAGGAAAGTTACGGACGATTCCCTAAAACACTGATCTTCGCCGTCAACGATCTGCCGCACACTTCCCACGCGGACAGTCTTGTTGACATCGGGCGCGATGTCTTTGGACAGGGCGATGCCTTCGTTCAGAAGATCACCGGACGAGTCGATCGACCACTTCAGCGGATCCGTGAGTTTCGCAATCGTCCGGAACCGCACGTTGTCGTAAGTGTCGATATGCTTACAACAGGCGTTGACATTCCCGATCTCGAATACATTGTTTTTCTCCGACCCGTGAAGTCGCGCATCCTGTTTGAACAGATGCTTGGACGCGGAACGCGAAAGGGTGAGAAGTACCCAGACAAATCACATTTCACGGTATTTGATTGTTTTGACGGCACGTTGCTCGAGTATTTCCGTCAAGCAACTGCTATCACTGCGGAGCCACCTGAAAGAGAAACAAGAACTATTAAGCAGGTCATCGATGACATCTGGGATAATCGAGATCGTGAGTACAACATTCGCTGTCTCGTTCGTCGGCTGCAACGGGTTGAAAAAGAAATGTCGGGTGAGGCTCGCGATATGTTCGCAGCCTACATTCCCAACGGCGACATGGGCCTCTATGCGAAAAGTTTGCCGGCTAAATTGCGCTCAAGCTTTACCGAGAGCATGTCGGTGCTGCGTAATGCGGCCTTTCAGGATCTACTTGTTCATTACCCGCGTCCGCCACGGCACTTCATAAAAACATACGAGACGGAAGACCAAGTGAGCTCAGCCTGGCTGGTTCGTGGTTTGGACGGGAAAGAATACAAGCCTGAGGACTACCTTGTAGCGTTTGCGCGATTTGTAAAAGAGAATCCCGCCAAGGTTGAAGCGATCGAGATTCTCCTTGACCGGCCGCAGCAATGGAGCACTGAAGCATTGGATGAGCTGCGAAAAAAACTCAGCTCGACGTCAGAACGCTTCACGGTCGAAAATCTCCAGAAGGCGCATCAGGTTCATTACCACAAAGCACTTGTCGACATCATCTCGATGGTCAAACACGCGGCGCGCGATCACGAACCGCTTTACACGGCGGAAGAACGAGTGCAACGCGCCTTTGATGGATTAACTAAAGGCAAACAGTTCACTAATGAACAACAGCAGTGGCTGCAACGAATTCACGAGCATCTGGTGGCAAATCTGACGGTAGACAAAGACGACTTCGAGGTGGTTCCCATCTTCACGCATTTCGGCGGTTGGGGCCGCGCCAATCGAACATTCAATAATCAGCTAGACGACATTATTCGAGAGCTAAATGAGGCGATAGCAGCATGAGCGACGTTGTTCAGAAACTCTGGGGCTTCTGTCATACGCTACGGCATGACGGAATCGATTACGGCGACTACATCGAGCAGCTAACCTACCTGCTCTTTCTGAAAATGGCGGACGAGCGTGGCATCGAACTGCCAAAAAGCTGTGACTGGCGCACGCTCTACAAGCAAACTGGGACAGACCTCATCGATCATTACGTTGACGTTCTTCGGAAGCTCGCAAAAGAAAAGGGATTGCTGGGCCAAATTTTCGCGGGCGCGCAATCGCGATTCAACAATCCTGTCAATTTGAAGCGCATGCTGTCTCTGATCGACGAGACGGAATGGACCGCTCTTAATGTCGACGTTAAGGCCCAGGCGTTTGAAGGGTTGCTGGAGAAAGCGGCAAGCGAGGGTAAGAAAGGAGCGGGCCAGTACTTCACGCCACGCGTGTTGATTCAGTCAATCGTGCGATGCATGAAACCGGACCCGCGAATTCACAAGGACTTCACGATTGGTGATCCCGCTTGTGGCACCGGAGGTTTTCTCGTTTGCGCTTACGAGTGGCTGATTGAAGAAACAAAAGGCGGCGCAGTTGATCGACAATTAGCGAAACGCCTCAAGAGCTCGACCTATTTCGGACAGGATTTAGTAGAGCGGCCACGGCGTCTCGCCTTAATGAATTTGTACCTTCACGGCCTTGAGCCTGAGATTACGTTGGGAGATGCAATTTACGAAGTTCCGAGTAGTGGACGATACGACGTCGTGCTCACCAATCCACCGTTCGGCACAAAAGGGGCAAACCAGGCACCGGATCGCGAAGACTTCACGATCGAGACTTCAAACAAACAATTGAACTTTCTCCAGCACGTTCTAACAATTCTCAAGCCTGGTGGTCGCGCTGCGATTGTCCTTCCCGATAATTGCCTGTTCGAGGGCAAAGCCGGCGAAGTGGTTAAAATTCTCATGCAGGATTGCAACGTTCATACAATCCTGCGTCTACCGCGTGGAACATTCTCACCTTATAGCCAGGGCGTGAAAGCGAACGTTGTGTTCTTTCAGAAAGGTTTCCCGACTGACAACGTTTGGATCTTCGACGCCCGTTCAAACGTGCCGGGCATCACAAAGAAAGAACGTCCTCTATCCCCATTACATTTCGCAGAATTCGAGAAGTGTTACGGCGATGATCCAAACGCCGGTAGCAAACGAAAAGACTTAGGCGAACAAGGCCGTTTCCGCAAGTTCCACATCAGCGATGTCAAACAACGCGATTACAAACTTGATATAACATGGCTGAAGGATAAATCACTGGAGGACGCTGAAGACTTGCCCGTACCGCAGGACTTGGCCGCTGAAGCAATCACTGAGCTTGAAGCAGCGGTGGATGACTTACGAGAGATTATACGTTTGATCGAAAAAGAGGAAACGGTTGCAGCATGAATGAACTACCCCACGGATGGACGTTGACAACTCTAGCAGAGATAACGCAAAACGTACCGAACGTTCGTCCCGAACAGAACCCAACACTAGAATTCGGTTATGTAGACATCTCATCCGTCGACAACAGGAACTACCATATCGCGACTATAAAGAAATTCAAAGGTAAGGACGCTCCATCACGTGCAAAGCGACCAGTCCAACTCAACGATGTTCTCTTTTCCAATGTCAGAACTTATTTGCGTAATGTCGCAATGGTGTCAGCGCAGTCAGAGGCTCAGGTTTGCTCAACGGGATTTACCGTACTCAGACCAAATGATGCGGTAGATCCTCGTTATTTGTTTCGATGGGTACTGACAGATCATTTTATTGATAAAGTTACTCCAAAACAAACAGGTACGCACTACCCAGCAACATCCGACCGTATCATCAGATCTGAAAAGATACCGTTACCGCCGCTCAACGAACAACGCCGCATCGTGGCAAAGTTGGATACTCTGTTGAGCCGCGTTGATGCTGCTGGGGAGCGACTCGCAGCCATCCCTCGCCTCCTTCGACGCTTCCGGCAATCGGTGCTCACTGCCGCTTGCTCTGGGCATCTATCGGCAGATTGGAGAGGCTATTCGATCGATCTCTCACGATCCACGCCGCCAGTAACCATTGGACCACCGGAGCGCGACGATTCTAGGCTAGGGTGGAAATGGAGATTATTAACCGACTTAGCGAGGCTGGAATCTGGTCACACGCCAAGAAAAACCGTGCCGGAATATTGGAAAGGCGGGAAGGTGTCGTGGATTTCCTTGCAGGATATAAGAGAAGCGCACGGAAAAGTACTGGACGAGACTAAACTTATGCCGACGGAACTCGGGATATCGAATTCCAGCGCAAGGATGCTGCCTCCCGGAACCGTTGTGTTTTCTCGCGATATATCGGTGGGTTACGTAACTATCATGGGACGCGAAATGGCAACAAGTCAACATTTCGCCAATTGGCTTTGCGGCTCTGAAATAAACAACCGTTATCTTATGTACGCACTTATGGCGTCTAAAGACTCGTTGGTCTCGAGCGGACAAGGGTCGACGGTTAGAACGATCTATATGCCAGCTCTCGAGTCGATGCACATACGGTTGCCTAAAATCGAAGAGCAATTAGAGATCGTCCGACGCGTCCACAACCTTTTCAAGACCGCTGACGCACTCGAAGCACGCTACCGGAATGCCAACGCTCACGTAAACAAGCTCCCGCAATCCATCCTCGCCAAAGCGTTCCGCGGCGAACTCGTTCCCCAAGATCCCCACGACGAACCGGCCTCGGTTTTGTTAGAACACGTTCGCCAGCAGCGAAATGGCTCGATCGTTACTAAGGTGCGTTCGAATACTAAGCGGAGTGGCCGATGAGAAGGCTTGCGGAGAAGGCACTCTGCTCGCCCTAACAGTTCTATTCCTCTCATGACAAAACCTCTCACAGTCTTCGAACACGAATCCAAACATTTCGAATGGACCGAGCGTGACTGGACGCTCATCGATCGAATCAACACTGCTTTAGGCACTGAGGTCTTGCGACTCGGCATGAAACACGGGGAAAAGCGCATTCGCGCATCACAGCATGTCGGAGTGATTCGCCTTAAAGGTCGCACCATTCAGGTGTTGCCTAAGATATACCAGGCACAGGAAACAGATGACGAAGAACTCAAAGCGAAAGAAGCGACAGCCAATTTGCTCCGCATGCTAAATTATGCCGGTGAATTGCACGTGCGTGAGCATGAACTCGCTAGTCTTCTCCGGCAGACAGACGACTGGTTCGAGATACTCACCCGTTTGTTCGCCACGCATCTGAGAGAGGAATGGCAAGGCGGGTCTCATCGAACCTACGAAGTTGTCGAGGATGAGTTGCCCGTTCTAAAAGGCAAGTGGCGAATAGCGGATCAGTTGCGAAAGCCTGAAAGCCGCGCAACCTTCTCCGTCACATACGACGAGTTCACCGCAGACAATAAACTCAACCGAACCTTTCGACACGTCGTCGAACGTCTCTCGTATCTAACGCGCGATCACGATAATCGCCAGATCTTGAACGAACTTCGTCAATGGATGGATGAAGTAACTCTACTTCCAAGAGTACCGCCGAAAGACGCCGATCCGTCACAGCTAACCAGACTGACTGAACGCTATCGACCGCTCTTGAATCTGGCGCGCATTTTTCTCGATGGAGGAGCACTCCAGATGACCTCCGGCGATCTTTCGACGTTTGCATTCGTTTTCGATATGAACCTGCTTTTTGAGAACTTTCTCGCAGGTTTCATTCGGCGTCAGGCATCGCATATCCTGCCGGAGTTATTCCTTCGCTACGAGTTCTTACCACAATCCCGCGGCGCCAGACGTTATCTTGCCAGGCGAGAAGACCGCAACGTCTTTCAGACTATCCCGGATATCGCCTTTCGCGACGGCGACGCATTCACTCTTCTTATTGACACGAAGTACAAGCTGCTTGATGAAACAGAACGAAATCTCGGGGTTTCGCAATCTGATTTCTATCAAATGCATGCGTACGCACACCGTTACAACTGTGATCGTGTAATCCTTCTTTATCCAAGCAAATCTGCTTCTGGAGAGCACGTCCATGCCTGTTTCAAGCTCGAAGACTGTCAAAAAGTAATTGAAGCTACGTCCGTGAACATCAGTGTGGATTTAAGTAGCACTGAAGGACGAGCCAGGCTTATTGCCCAACTAAAGCAAATATTTCCTCAGGAGACCTCATCATGATTTCAAACGAAGCAGCATTCAAAAAGTCCGTTGAGCTCTTCGCCGAATTCAAAAACAGCGGGAAGCTTGAGACACAAGAGCGCAGTTACAAGCAACGGCTCATCACGATTCTTGGCGGCGCTATGAGCGATGAGTCACTTTTCGATCCCAACTTCCTCACGAAGTTTTCTGATGCGGTGCGTGATGTGTCCAGCGAGATTGTCAATCTTACTCACTTCACAGTATTCGATGATTTCAAGACGTACGTGAACGCAGTTCCTCAGGATCGGCTCGCCCGCATGTTGAAAAGCTTGTTCGAAAGCTCAGCAAGCCTTGCTTCGCGATTTGATGTCTTCGATGCGGAAATGAATTCTGACTATGAGACCTACGTTCGAAGAAGGAAGCGCTCCGGGTGGATGACCGCACTCTTGCTTGCGGCGCGCTTCCCTAAGGAGTGTATGTTTTACCGTCAGTCATTGATTAAGTTTGCGCAAACGGAATGGGGAGCTACGATCGCAGAGACCGGTTCACGCGGCGAAAGATATGTCGAGTATTTGAAATTCATCAACGAGGTTAGAGACCGTTTGGCCCGTGAATGGGGCGAGCCGGCGGATCTGCTGGATGCGCATTCGTTTCTCTGGATTGAGTCGAGAAGAGTAAAAGCAGGATCGTGGAAGACGGCTCTAGCCGAATGGCTGGAGACCAATCCCAGAACAATTCCTGAGGAGTTAATCGAGTTACGAGCCGCATTTGTGAAGAGGTTTCCAAAAGAGACACTTAAGGAAATGCAGTTACAGGACTATGCACAAGGACTGGAATCAAAGGATACGTTTTGTAACTGGTTGGAATTTAAAACGACCGCTTTGGGTGGCATCGGCGGCGGCAGCGCGAAAAAGTGGGGTGTATTTTGGAGTTCGAAAAATAACAACTGGTACGTCACCAATGCATACCGGGACGAGCACGATGCAATATCGAACATACGAAGCGGGTTGCAAGAGTTGGTCAATTCAGTAGAACGAGGGGAGCACTCAGAGTTAGATAGAATTGGCGAGAACCACTTTGGCAATGCCTTGGGCCTTCGCTGTAAACCGCTGTACTTATACTTCCCAGAGAAGTTCCTTCCGATGTCTCAGCCTGATCACCTGCGTCATTTCATCAAGGCATTCGGCGGCACTCCGCAAGGTGAGGTCCTGAGCCTTAACCGCCAGCTTTTATCAATGCTGCGTGCTCTTCCTGAGTTTCAGGAGCTTGATACTTTTCAGATCACTAAGTTTCTATACCACGGATTAGATAACGATCCACGTAAAAGCGATAATCCGAAGCGGATTTGGAAGATCGCTCCAGGAGCCGAAGCGGAACATTGGGAGATGTGCAGAGATAAAGGCTGCATCGTCGTTCACTGGCTCGACGATGTGGACTTTCGTGACTTCAAGGATCGTAATGAAATCAAGGAGGCATTGATTAGTTCGGGCCAACGATCAGGAGGCGCGGGGCAAATTTGGAGGTTTACACATGACCTAAGTATCGGGGACATTGTGATTGCGAACCGCGGTCGCAGCAAAGCGGTCGGTATCGGTCGAATCACTAGTGCTTATCTATCTCCGCTCGATCCCGAGAATCCAAGCAAGCATGCAGAATACCGGCAGACCAGGAAAGTTGATTGGGTAATAACTCAAGAGTGTCAGATGCCGGATCAGTTCTTTTATCCGAAAACGATCGCATCTATTTCGGAAATGGAATGGTCGACCTTAAAGGAGGCGTATCTAGCTAAGGATCCGAATCTCTCGGAAGCGTTCGCGGAACTCGATCAAACTGAACCAACGGAAGGGGAGAAACCTGAACCTTCAGTCGGTTGGGCTGATTTGCAGCCGCTATTTCGGTTGAGTTCTACGACATCTAACATCATTCTTTATGGTCCACCCGGAACCGGCAAAACATATTTGGTGAATCGATTTGCTAAGGAGTTCCTCGAACCTCAGCTACAGGCGGAGATCTCCTCAGGCGAGAAGAAAACGAAAATATTGGAAGATCTTAGGTGGTATCAGGCTATTGCATTGGCGATGGCAAGTGATGGTAAGACGAGATTCAAAGTGCCGGAACTTTTGAACTCGGACGTGCTCCAACGTTATGCCGCACTTAAAAGTGCACAGAAGGTTAGCAATGCTGTTTGGGGTCAATTACAAATGCACGCGGACAGAAGCAGCACCACAGTCAACTACGCGTCAAGACAACCTCCATACCTCTTCGATAAGGACTCAGATTCACAGTGGTTCCTAACCAGCCAAGGAAAGGAGTACGTCGACGAGACGCTCAGAGCTGAATTGACAGCCTTAAGGCATCCTGAGGGGGGATCATTATCAACAGATGATTTTGTCGACTTCGTTACATTCCATCAGTCGTTTGCTTACGAGGAATTCGTTGAAGGCTTGAAGCCGTCGGTAAACGAAGACGGACAGGTCATATACGAAGTAAGACCGGGGATATTTAGAAGGGCCTGTGCACGTGCAACTGCCGCATGGGAACGTAACAAAGAGAACCCACCCAAGTTTCTATTAATTATTGATGAGATCAATCGGGCCAACATTGCCAAAGTTTTTGGCGAACTCATTACGCTCATTGAAGACGATAAGCGTCTGGGTGAGCGGAATGAATTAAGAGTGCAACTTCCGTACTCCGGGGAAACTTTTGGAGTTCCGCCGAATATGTACCTACTCGGAACGATGAATACTGCCGACCGATCGATTGCTCTCCTCGATCTTGCTCTGCGGCGAAGATTTTCCTTTTTCGAAGTGATGCCCAAACCGAGCCTTCTCGGTTACTTTTCTCCAGTTGATCTCAGCACAGTTCTGTCAACTCTGAATGAACGAATCGCGCTGATATTAGACCGCAACCATCAAATCGGTCACAGCTACTTCCTGAACTTAAAGAGTACTGATGATCTCCACTTTGCCTGGTACAACCGAGTGCTGCCATTACTTGAAGAGTATTTTTACAACGACGGTGAACGGCTATTTGCGGTCCTTGGCGATGCTTTTCTTCAGCAACGCAAGATCCGCAAGTTAACCGGAAAGCTTAGTGAGTTAGTCGATAGCGAATCTCCGCGATACGAGGTGAAAGAGTTGAGTCCCAATCAACTTGTGGTTGCTTTGAACGCGTTTGCTGCCGAAGGCAGCGTTGCCTCATGATCACGGTTGGAATCGATCTTTCGTCTTCTCGAGAAGGAACGGCAGCATCTGTCATCGAGTGGAAAGAGTCGAAGGTCGTTGTACATTTGCCAAAGCTGAGGTGCGACGACGATCAGCTTGATCATTTAATAGATCGTGCAGACGTAGTCGGGATCGATGCACCGTTTGGATGGCCGAAGGCGTTTGTTGAGGCGGTTGCGGGATGGAGCGAGATTAGTTGGTCATCTGAGAACAGGAAACGGTTGCGGTTTCGAGCGACCGATCTGTTCGTTCGCGACACCTTAGGCATTTGGCCCTTGAGTGTGTCGACGGATCGCATCGCGCTACCAGCAATGCGTGCAAATGCCTTGCTTACTAGATATCGGGTTGAAGATCGATCGGGTGACGCTAAGTTCTACGAAGTCTACCCAGCTGCAACTTTGAAGAGCTGGGGCTTGCCTTGCCGGGGCTCAAACTTCTTGATTCAAATTGTCGAAACACCAGGCTAGGAATTTTGCGAGAACTGCGTACCATGCTCCGATTCCTCGATATACCAGGCGAGTATGCCTCAACGTCAGATGCTCTCGATGCGTTGATTGCTTGTCTAACTGCACGATTGGCTTTTCAGAAAAGAACGGTTGAGCCGCAAGGTGATCACGTGAGATCAGAAGGATGGATTCATTTTCCTCTGAACGGGGCGCTTCCTACTGGTTAGGTTAAACGAAGTAGTGAGGTGTAACGAAAATCAATGGCGTCATTCATTGGCACACGCAAAGAATTTAAACGCTTTATTGGACCGCGTCTACGTAACCTCGTCAACATTAGGACGAAAGCTTACAGAATCGGTGTTGCGAACTGCAATCACTGCGGTTCGCCGGACCGTCTGGAGTCGGCGCATGTTCGAGGAAGGGATCGAAACCAAATCATTGATGCTTTGCTTGAACAGTTCACTCACGACGAGGTCGTGACAATTGATTTGGCAAAGTTCGAACAACTGTTTGTTTCAGAACATGAACCGATAGAGAGGACGATCCTAATCCTTTGTCGTGATTGCCACGGCAAATATGACGCAGTCACCATCGAGGCTGAACCGTCAATTGAATACGAGTTTTCCGAGAAAGCTACAGAACCACTCTCGACAAGTTCATCGTCTCAATTGCCGATTTATCTTGTCCCTTCTGATCCCACCACGTTCAAGATAGAACTACTGAGGACGCGTAGAGCGCATATCAAGATTACGTACGTGAATGGGCATGAACGAATAAAACACTGGAACGTGTCAAACTTCTCAGCTTCTTCGAACGTGCTCGGCAATCTGCGCTCACGGCCACAATTTCGACAAGGCAAGTGGCAACAACTCGGTATCACAAAAGTCACTGTCGAGATCGCCGAATAAACCGCGCTCAGCGTGTGCAACGGAACAATACTGACGACGGGCCGCAAAGTGATCGAAGCTTATTGATCGTGAGCAGTAGTCATGACCGGGCGGCAGGGATAAACATGATCGAAGAGTATAATGGCATCAGGCCACATAGCTCCTTATCGAGTCTGACGCCGAACGAGGTGGTCCAACAGCACTCTAACGGACCAGTTTTCCATACTTTAGTCTAGCCGTGAACAAAGCGGAAGGAAATCCACTAAAGAAGGCCTTGTGGCGCGCTTGTGATGTGATGCGTCGTGATGACAATTGTAACGGAGCTAGGGATTATGTCGAACATCTGACTTGGCTTCTACTTCTAAAGTTTCTTGATCGAAGGGAGAGTCTCTTTGGAAATAATGTCGACTTCACGGATGAACGTTATCGTTGGCGAAACTGGGTTCCTAAATTCATCGGCACCGAGTTGCTACAAGACAGTTCGATTCCTTCTGAATTGAGCGAAATGGAACTGATGAAGTTCGTCAAGAATGAACTTATTCCTTACTTAGCTACTCTTTCTAGTACTGCAGAGCAAGAAGTCATTGCTAGTATTTTTTTGGACCGTAATGCAGTTGTTTGTAACTCCCCTCACAATCTCAGAGACTTGATAGCAATTATTGATACCTTCGATTTTTGTGAAGACAGCCTCCACACTTATGCTGAATTTTATGAGGAACTTCTGCAGAAGTTCAGTACAGAAGATATTTCGGCAGGTGAGTTTCTGGTGCCACCGGTCCTGGCACATTCGATTGTCAAAATACTTAACCCAACAATTGGAGAGACTGCTTATGACCCTTCATGTGGTTCGGGCGCATTCTTAGTCGAAGTGCATAAGTATCTGCAGAAACAACATATCAAGCCGACAGACAAGGTACCAGAGCTTGTTTTTCTCGGGTTGGAAAGAAAACCTGTTGCTGCTCTGATTGGTTCTATGAACCTGTTCTTAAATGGATTGTCGCGCGCCCAGATCAAGCGGCAGAACGCATTGGAAACGTGTGATTCAGATATTCCTCAATACTTTGATGTGGTAATCACTAACCCGCCCTTCGGTCTTAATTCAGGTGCTAACAACCCACCAGGCCAGGGTCAGCGTAAATCGAGTGAGGTCTTGTATCTTAATCATATTATGGACAAGCTTGGACCAATGGATGGTGCCCGTGGCGCAATGATAGTCTCGGACGGAATACTGTTTCGTCCAGGGTATTATGAGGAAACTCGAAAGAGACTCACAGAGCAGTTCAACATATCCTTAATAGTGAGCCTGCCTTCGGGATGTTTCCCTTACACGGCCGCCAAGACTTCAATAATTTTCTTTAATCGGTCGCGCCCAACCAAAGAGATTCTGTACTATGAGTTAACAATTTCCGGAAGTAAAGAGAAGGCTCGGAAAAAAAATCGGATCAGTGGTGGCGATTTTGAGGAGGTCCATAGAGTGTGGCATCTCTGGCAAGCTTATCTAAGAAAAGAAGAAGGTCACCCCCCCCTTCCCGAATCCAGCTGGACTCTGACTTTAGATCAAATAAGAAAACGGAATTACGACTTGTCTGCGCGGCCAAACAGAAACCACTCCGATTCAAATAGTTCGACTTCAGAATGGCTCTCCCAACTAGCAGCCGATGGTCACGAGCTAAGGCTGGCGGTAGATCGCCTCTTCAGACTAATAAACGAGAATGAGGGACATGAGTATTAAGTGGGAATGGGTGCCTTTGAGGGACGTAGGAACTTTTGTGGGTGGCGCTACACCCAGGAGTTCTTCCGCGGAGGTTTGGAGTGGAACTATGCCGTGGGTTTCTCCTAAAGACATGAAATCGACGGAGATCAAAGATACGCAGGATCACGTGTCACCAGCTCTTTTAGATCCTAGCCTCAAGATTATTCCTCAAGGCGCCGTTCTAATCGTAACTCATTCAAACATCCTGACACACACATTACCTGTCGCAGTGGCGATGCGCGATTTGACGATTAACCAGGACTTAAAGGCACTCATTCCAACAGAACGATTCGATCCCTTTTTCGTCATGTATGCCATGAAAGCGAATTCATCTTCGATACTGGGTCGTTGTATGAAGAGGGGTATGACAGTTGCGAGTTTAGATGCTAAACAACTGAAGGCTGAAAAAATCCCGGTTCCTGTTCCCGACAACCCAGGTCTATCGTTAGAGATGCAAAAGCGTATCGTCAGACGTCTGGATGGGTTATTCGTTGAGTTACACAACTCTCGCGAAATTGTCGATCGGATGCGTCTCGATACAGACCGAGTAACAAGTACCGCCTTGGAGGAGACATTTAATAACCTTGACGATGAATTCCCCAATGCGCCTACAGTAGGTGAGCTTTGGTCAAATCGGAATCTTGAACTTGTTGGCGGTAAAACCCCAAACAAGAATAATGAGTCATACTGGACGGGGTCTGTTCCCTGGGTGAGTCCAAAGGATATGAAGCACTGGCGGATAGCTGACTCACAAGATCATGTGTCACAGGCCGCAATTGAAAACGAGAAGTTGAAAGTGCTGCCCCCGGGTGCCGTCCTTTTGGTAGTAAGAGGCATGATACTCTCTAAGAATTTGCCGGTTGCAATTACCGATAATCACGTAACTATCAATCAGGACATAAAAGCACTGATTCCACGCGAAGGCCTTTTGCCGGACTATCTCGGATTCATGTTTCGTGCGCGGAAGCCGACAATCCTTCAGGATGTTGGGGTCGCGGGTCATGGGACGCGAAGATTGGCGTCAGAAACATTGAACCTAATCGCAGTGCCGCTCCCGCCAGTAACACGTCAAAGAAGAATTGCCGAATATCTTAACTCCATACAACGTGAGACAGAGGAGATGAAAAAGTTGTTGGAACGAGACCGGGCCGTCCTCGATCAAGCTGAACAAAGCATTCTGAAAGGCGCTTTTCGGTAAAGTGGAGATGGAAAGCCCGCGGACTAAGCTCGACCAAATCTGGGCCTTGTTCGGCAAAGAAGGCATCCTCGATGACCTTCTTATCATTGAGCACATCGCCGCGCTACTCTTGCAAATACTCTCTACAAAGCCGGCGAATGAGTTGCTCCAACCGAGGCTGCCCGATAACCCGAAATTGGCGCACGCTGTGCGACGGTTGTTGTTCGAAGCTGCCATCAAAGCTGGAAGCGCCGCCGAACTCTTCGATCGTTACACTTTATTTTATCTCTCCAAGCGGCTTGCCGGAGCACGCTTTCCCACGCCGAGACACATTGTTGATTCTCTCCTAAACATCATTCAGATAAATCGTACGCATGACGTGGGAGATTTCGCTTGCGGCAGCGGCGGATATCTAGTTCACGCGGCCGGGAGCACGACTTCTTTTAGCGGCACAATTACAGGCGTTGAGATGTCCCTCGAATGGGCACGATTAGCGTGGGCCAATGCAGTATTGCATAGCATTAGGAACTTTAGGATTGAACTCGGTAATTCGTTTGAAGTATTTGCTCCGGAAGGCGCACTTCACGGTACGACGTACGACCGAATATTAATGAGTCCACCGTTCGGCGAACCTGTAGATGAAAAACTGGTATCCAGGTCTTTAAGGCAAAAGCGCACAACTGGTCGTCGCAGCGAGACAGCATTTGTCGCCTTAGCATTGCAAAGTCTCGCCGCTGATGGTCGGGCTGCGGTGCTGGTTTCATCTAGATTTCTGTTTACCAAAGGGCCCGAGGCCGCGCTGCGCAAAGAGTTAGTCGACCAGGGCTATCTCGATGCTGTGATCGCTTTACCCCAAAGCGCACTGGAGCCTTATAGCGACACGCGTGCATATGCAGTAGTTATTAACAAAGCGCCAAGGGCTGCCAATGATGATCAGATTTGGTTTTTCCGCGCCGAACGCGACGGCTACCCCGTGGGCCGGAGTCGCGAGCTTACCGAGCCGCCTCCACCAGACAGCATAAATGACCTCTCCCTGTTTGAGAATCTTGTTCGTAGCAGTGAGCCCTACTCGATCGTCAAACTCGAAAATGGTGAGCCAGTAGCTCACGTGAAGACTATTAGATCTCCTGCAAACGTTGTTCTGGGCCTGATCGTGAAAGCCGAAACCGGAACAGAACTGTTAAGGGTTGAGTACTTCTCTCCTCCCGGCGGTAAAGTTGAAGACGCAAAGTTCGTCATTGCTGAAATCAAAGATGCGAGCGGAAAGGTCCATTCCGTCAAGGTCAACGTTGATACAGGCGCCGCCGACGTTATCAACAGGCATTCACTCTTGCGTGAATGGTATTCTTGGCAGGTTGGAGATCCATCGCCAGGAGTCTTGCTTCTGGAAAGTAAGTATCAGCTTACAGCCGTTGCAATCTCTCTTGATGGGAAACTAGTGGGTACGAAGATCCCTCATGACGCAATCACTCAAAATTATTACGATCTACGCCCGGAAGTATATGTCCCGGAGCCAATAACATCTCAGGACCAAGCGGAGGAAACAGTTGCCCACCAATCTGCTGCTACACTTCTTAGTGGTATCAGATCAGATCAACAGAGATTTGTTCAGTCGATTGAGTCTCTGCTGGGACAGTTAGAGGCCAGACCCACAAGTGAATTGCGTTTGCCGTCCCCTCTACTAAGCAGATTAAAACTCCTGAGCGCCTTT
>Ga0065712_10067998_pt1 | contig 17576 bp, 16 predicted proteins | sample MisRhiReplicate1_FD_59099 | JGI IMG/M metagenome (GOLD analysis project Ga0065712, IMG submission 59099) | Miscanthus rhizosphere microbial communities from Kellogg Biological Station, MSU, sample Rhizosphere Soil Replicate 1: eDNA_1 v3... | ecosystem: Host-associated > Plants > Roots >...
GCACCACGCGAGCATCGCGGCACGCGCAGCATCGTTCGCACCTGTCTCCGCGTGAACGGCGAAGCCACACTGAAGTGGTGGGTGCGGCGCTTCGACGAATTCACGATTCCGCACGGCGACATCTTCGAGCGAGATGGCCGCTTGACATTGCGATTCGAGGATCCCGAGGGCCAACGGCTTGCGTTGGTGGACGACGGCGGTGCGGGAGATCCACCGACACCGTGGGATCGCAGTTCAGTGCCACAGGAACACCAGATTCGTGGCCTCGGCCCTATCGTCATCAGCATTCCCACGTTGAACCCGACGGATGCGCTGTTGACGCGCGTCTTCAATATGCGTTTGATGCGCGACTGCCCGCATCCCGATAATCCCGGCACGCGTGTGCACGTATTCGAAATGGGAGCTGCAGGTCCGCATGCGGAGTTGCACGTCGCGGTGCAACCAGACCTGCCTGTTGCGCGGCAAGGTGCAGGAGGCGTTCACCATGTCGCGTTCCGCACGCCCGATGCGAACTACGACGCGTGGGCAGAACGACTGAACGAGTTCGACATTCCGAACAGCGGCAAGGTGGACCGCTTCTGGTTCCGGAGCCTGTACGTGCGCGAGCCAAACGGCGTACTGTTCGAGATCGCGACCGACGGTCCAGGATTCGCGGTTGACGAGGACCCCGCGACGCTCGGAGAGACGCTCGTCCTGCCGCCCTTCCTCGAGCCGCATCGCGCGCAGATCGTGGCGAACCTGAAACCGATTGATTGATGGTGCGATGAATTATGGCAGCCACAGCGGATCCTCACGCCGGGCAACCGGTACTGCGGTCGGGACCTCGGCCGGAAGACGCGCGGCTCGTCGCGATCCTGTTGCATGGACGCGGCGCATCGGCTGAGGACATCCTCGGGCTGGCCAATCAGTTCAGTGCGAGAGACATCGCCTATGTCGCGCCTCAGGCCGCGGGCTCGACCTGGTACCCGTATTCATTCCTCGCGCCCATCGCGCAGAACGAGCCGTGGCTCGGCTCAGCGCTCCGCATCGTGGCCGGCCTCGTCGAAGACTTCACTGCGCGTGGCATTCCGGCTGATCGGCTTGCGGTGATGGGCTTTTCACAAGGCGCGTGTCTGACGCTCGAGTTCGCGGCTCGGCATGCGCGACGGTACGCGGCCGTCGTGGCGTTTACAGGCGGCCTGATCGGGCCACCGGGCACCACGCGAAACTACACCGGCGAATTTTCCGGCACGCCGGTGTTCATCGGGTCCAGTGACATCGACCCACACGTACCACTCGAGCGCGTACAGGAATCGACGACGATCTTTCGTCGCATGAACGCCATCGTTGACGAACGTATCTATCCAGGGATGCGGCACACCATCAACGCCGACGAACTGCAGGCCGCTGAGGCGCTGCTGGCTGCGGCGGTCTCACGATGACAAACGCGGTGCCTTCGCCGAGTTTGTGCTTATCCCTGAGTGCCGCGCGCGCCGAAACGCGTTGAGCCCCTTATGCGTGAACCAGCTTGAGACCGATCGCCGTTCCAAGCCCCAGCGCGTAGCCGAGCTGAATGTTGAAGTAGCCGAGCGGCTCGAGCAGACGCGCATTCTGGAGCGGTCCGGCATCAACGGCGTCGAAACCGATGTCACGCGCGAGTCGAATGACTTGTTCCTTCGCGCTGGCGTCGTCGCCAGCCGCAAACGTGGTGAGCTGCTGCCCGTCGACAGCCCCGCTGTCCATGTGAGAAGCGAACTGCGTGTTGAACGCCTTCACCACCTTGGCGCCACGCGCCTTCCGCTGAAGCGTCTCCGCTCCGCTGGTGGTGCAGCCGCTGGCGAGCTGCATGTCGCCGGTCAGTGCATTGGTGACATCCACGAGCGTCTTTCCGTTGATTCCATCACCAAGCTCCGAAATCGCCTCGTCGATCGCTCCATACGGAACCGCAAGGATCACCACATCGGCCCAACCGCCCGTTTCCTTCACCTGGCCCGGGTTCTTGCCGACTGTACGAACCTGATAGCCGGCGCGCTCGAGTCCACGGCTAAGCGCACTGCCCACATTGCCGTCACCGATGATTCCGACCTTTGGCTTCATCTCCCTACCCTCCGGCCCAACGGCCCTGCAGTTCGCACGCGTCGGCAGGATATCTGCGCGGCACCTGCTGCACGGTCATCCAACGGATCAGTTCCGCGAGCTCCCGCGATGCACCCGGCATGCCACAGCGTCGTATCTCTAGCGCGCACTTCCGATCGTCTGCTGAGCGCTCCGTACGAGTCGACGTACGAGATCGGTCGATGTCTCCGCATGCGATGATCGTTGGTGACGTCGTGGAGGAATCATGGAATCCAGCCCGACAGAACGGCGAGACTTTATTGCGTATCCGATCAATCGCGTCGTCGGCACCATCGCCGACGCGAAGACCGCGCACGCGACCATCGATGCGCTGCTCCAATCCGGTTTCGAGCGCGAGAACATTGACATTCTGCACGGCGAGGCCGGTGAGCAGCGGCTGGACCCCGAAGGCACCGAGCACGGATTCCTCGCGCAGTTTCAGCGGACGCTGATTCGCACCGCAGGCCAGGCCGAGGAATACAAGTCTCTGATGCATCATCTCGAAGACGTTCGCGCGGGTCGATTCGTGATCATGGTTCTGGCCAAAGAGCGTGAGCAGCGAACGGTGGCGGCCGACATCTTGAACGCGCATGGCGCCGACTTCGTCGGCTTCTACGGGAGATGGGCGTGGGAAGGTCTGACGACGGACGAACCGTCAACCGTCGATACCGACGCAACTCAGAAGATGCACGCGGCCGCGAGACGCGCCGACGAGATACCGTCTTTATTCGTCCAGGCCTGGAATTCGCGAGACGCTGACGCGCTCGCGTCATTGTTCGACGAGGATGCCGAGTTCGTGAATGTCACAGGCCTCTGGTGGCATAACCGTGACTCCATCCGCCGCGCGCACGCGTACGGGCTCGAACGAATTTTCAACGAGTCGACGCTGTCGATCACGGAGACCCGCGTCAAGACGCTGTCCGACGATGTGGGCGTTGTGCATGCCCGAATGACGCTGTCCGGCCAGACGGCAATCGGGAACATCACGAAGCCGGGATCGCGTGCCACCATCTTCTCGTTCGTCGTTCACCGCGTCGGCGACCTGTGGCAGTGTGCGTCGGCACATAACATCGATGTCGTGCCACACATGGAGACGCACGTCGTCAGTGATGATGGAACGTTTCGGTCCGCGAACTATCGGACCGGCCAGGTATCCGCGTAGAGCACATTCGGAAGCGCACCCAGCGCGCCAGGTAGGAGCGCGAAAGATAGAGACCAAATGCAGATGCACTGCGCCTACATGCGCGCCGCTGGGCAAGCGAAACGCCGGAGGCGGCATCCCGTACGGTAGGTCACTTGGTGTCGTTGGCTCCGACATGACGCGTTTCGCTTTGTCGCTGCGCCGCTTCAGGCGGTCGTGAGGCGCACAGGACTCACGAATCCATCTGGCTTGACGGTCAACACGGAACACGGCAACTTTCGGAGCACTCGTTCTGCCGTGTTGCCGATGAGCATCCCGGGAATCCCGCCACGCGCGACCGTGCCCATCACGAGCACATCGATACCTTCGGACACGACGAACTCGGGAATGACATCGTCAGGCTCGCCTCGACGAAGCACAATCTGCTTTTCATCGAGCCGCCCTTCAAACGATTGAGCAATGCGCGCGAGCGTTGATGCCGCGCTTTGTCGCGTCTTCTCCAAATAGGTCGCGAATTGATCGTCCAGCACATGGCTGCGAACGGCTCGTTCGGCAATCGGCGTCCACGCGTGAAACAGTGTGGGCGAACCCGACTCGAGGTAGTCGGCCATGACGAGTGCCAACTCGATGATCTTTGCGTTCAACGCCTGAGCCTCGGGATCATCAGCACTCGCATCGATCGCGCACGCGATCCGCGGTTCAGTGGCCGGCTGCCCGTGACGGACGAGCAACACGGGACATGGGCACTTCCGCAAAAGCTCCATATCCACCGCACCAAAGGGCCTGGGGCCCGGGCTCGTCAGATCACGTGCGTGCGATCGCATGATCAAATCGTGATTCGATCGCAACACTTCTTCGATCAACACCGTGGCGGGTCGCCCCACGAGGAGCTTTGCCTCGGCGCGCACGTCGCTGACCTCTCCAGCAATTCGCGCGAGTTGTTGCCGGCGATCGCGCACGAGACGTTCTTCGATCTCCGCTGGTAAGTAGTGGCGCGCGTGGGGCGGAACCGTCATGACATCGGCGACAGTGAGCGTGCCGCCCGACTTGGTCGCCAGCAGGATCGCTCGCTCGAGAGCGGGGTGCGCCGTCGCTGCAGCATCGATGTCAACGAGGATGCTCCTGAACGAAGACATCATTGAGGTACCAGCACAGCGCGCCCGGTGATTTGCCCGGCTTTGAGTTTCTCGTAAACGGCGTCAGCCTGCTCTAATGGGAACTCCGTCGTCTCTGCGTGGATTCTATCGTTGCGCGCCATCGCAATCACTTCCATCAGCTCTACACGAGAGCCCCAATACGGAATGCTTACCGAGCACCCGTAGGGTGTGCTGCCGTGGTGGAAGTCATGGTGTCCGCCGCCTAATCCAACGATGGTCCACATTGAATTGCGTCCGAGCAGTCTCGCACCGAGATCGATGGTTGGCTGCACACCGACACAGTCGAGCACGAGGCCGGCGCCGCGCGAACCCGCGATGTGCCGTATCCGCTCGGCAGCTTCGTCGACATTTCGGTTGTTGACCACGTCATGCGCGCCAAGGGCCTTCGCTTGTTCGAGTTTTGTGTTATCCACGTCGGCCGCGACGATGCGCATGGGCGCAAGCAGGCGAAGGAGTTGAATCGCCATGTGTCCCAGCCCGCCGACGCCCATTACGACGACGGTGCTGTCGGCATTGAGGCGTGGCAGCGCGCGTTTGATGGCGTGATAGGGCGTCAGCGCGGCGTCGCTCAGCGGAGCAGCCTTCGCCGGACTGAGGTCGCCAAGCGGCACCAGCAGGCGTGCGGCTGGAACCAACATGTAGTCCGCCATCCCACCGTCTAAACCAAGGCCTCCGCCAAAGCCGGCGATCTCGGCCCAGTTCTCGCAATAGTTCTCCATGGAGAGCTGGCACGCGTGACAGCGGCCGCAACCCCACGGACCATAGACTGCTACCGCGTCGCCTTCGTTGAACCCAGAAACACCTCCTCCGAGCCCCGCAACCCACCCCGCATTTTCATGTCCAAGCGTGAAGGGCGGTTTGAAACCAAAGTCTTCTTCCATGACGTGTAGATCGGAGTGGCACACGCCGGCCCCGCCAATCTTGACCAGTACCTGTCCCGGGCCTGGCTCGGGCTTCGGAACATCCGCGATTTGAGCGGGCCGACCAACGCCAGCGAATCGTACAGCGCGCATGACCCTGCCTCCTGATGTACTCCCGAGCGCGACAGCGAGTACCGCATACGCGCTCTCACGAATGAGCCGTTCTGTCGTCGATCCGAAGACCATCGATCGGATTCGGACCGAGGACGACCAGATCGACCTTACACGCACCAACGAAGTGCAGTACTTCGTCGGCTGGTTCCGCATGGTCAATCACGAGTTCCCCGAGCGCAACGTGCGTCTATCTCGTCCGTCACGTTTTCGATCTCTTCTGACGACTTTCCGTCGGCTTGCGATTTGCTCTCGTCAGCCATAGGGAGCAGACGACCTACGCCGGCAGGAGGGGCGTCACGGGCGGGTCATTTCGGAACTGCTGTTCGGAACGACTGCTCATCAGAAAGTCCGTCAGGCACGATCTCCGGTGCCCACGATTAGAAAGCGAATACAGCGCATCGGTCACGATGCGCCGCGGTCCGCCGCGGTCATTCGAGCCCAGATGAACAAAGTCCTTTCCTGTGCGGCGATGGGTGTCTATGCCCCACCAGTCACTCGCCACGACTGCGATCGAACTGCTCAGGCCGCAAAACGAAGCCGAAGGAAAAAGGAAGAGGGGCGCCGCCGATGCGCTATTTGGTTCTAGTTACCGACTACGACGGCACTCTTGCCACGGACGGTGTGGCCGACGAGTCGACGCTCTCGGCGCTCGAGAGGCTGCGCATGTCCGGCCGGCGAGCGATCCTGCTCACCGGCAGACAACTCGACGATCTGTTGACTGTGTGTCCGAGGCTCTCTCTGTTCGACTATGTTGTGGCGGAAAACGGGGCGGTACTTTACGAGCCGCGAACCCGACAGCAGACGCTTCTCGGCCCCCACCCGTCGGCGCGATTTCTTCGGCGGTTGCGAGAGCTTGCCGGCAATTCGATCGGCGTTGGGAAGGTTATCGTCGATACACGAGTACCACATCATTCTGCGGTGCTTCAGGCCATTCAGGAGATGGGCCTGGATCTTCAGATCGTCTTCAACAGAGACGCGGTCATGGTCTTACCAGCCGGCGTGAATAAGGCGAGCGGTATGGATCATGCGCTACGGAAGCTCGGTTTTTCGCCGCACGAAGCGATCGGCATCGGCGACGCCCAGAACGATCACTCATTCCTCGAACGCTGCGAATGCGCGGTAGCGGTGGCCAATGCCCTGCCGACCATACGCGAGCTCGCGGCGTTTACAACAGCTGGCGAAGCGGGGCAGGGTGTTGTCGAGGTGATCGACGAGTTGATCGCCAACGACTTGGCCAGAATGCACGGCCAGCTTGAAAGAAACCTCGTGGCTATTGGCACGGGGCCCGACGGAAATGCGGTCGCCATTCCTCCGTACGGTCTCAATATCCTGATTGCCGGACCTTCAGGTAGCGGTAAGTCGACAGTAACCGCCGGCATCGTCGAGCGACTCATCGATCGTGCTTATCAAGTCTGCATGATCGATCCCGAAGGCGATTACGGGACGTTGCCCGAGGTGCTTACCTTGGGAAGCCCGCGGTATGCCATCCCCGTGAATGAGGCGGTTGCTGTTCTCGAGGACCCCAAGCTGAATCTGAATCTCAATCTGTTGGGAATACCGCTCGCCGACAGACCGCAGTACTTCGGGCATCTTTTCCCAAGCCTGCAGGCGATGCGGACGCGAACCGGCCGCCCGCATTGGATCGTGCTCGACGAGGCCCATCACATGCTGCCATTCGACTGGGGCCATGTCGGTAAGGCCCTGCCGCACAGACTCGGCGAGACGGTGTTGGTCACCGTGCATCCTGACCATTTGGCGCAAGAGACCTTGTCACTGGTCGATCTGGTTGTCCTGGTTGGAATGTCGCCGGAGAAAAGGTTGCAAGCGTTTGCCGACGCGCTCGGCCTGGTATTTCAGTGGCCTGACGGTTTGTCGTACCAGCGCGGCCATGCGGTCGCGTGGTTCGCGCGCAGCGGGAAGCCGCCGTTCTCGATGCGCATCATGGCCAGCCGCGTCGAGCGTATCCGCCACCTGCGCAAGTATGCCGAAGGCGACATGCGGGATCGGAGCTTCTACTTTCGCGGACCGGATGGGCGGCTCAATCTGAAAGCGCAGAATCTGGTGCTGTTCGTGCAAATCGCCGAGGGCATCGACGAAGAGACCTGGTCGTTTCACCTCCAGAACGGCGATTACTCAAAGTGGTTTCGCGGAGCGGTGAAAGATCCGTATCTCGCTGACCAGACAGAGCGGATCGAGCATAGGCGGGATTTGCAGCCGGGGGAAACCCGAAACCTGATCGTGAGCTTCATCGAAGGGCGCTATACGCTGCCGGAGTAGCCATCCCCCTGTGACGCGCGCCCGTGCTCACTTCTAATCCCGCCCGGTGATCTCCCGCGGACGTTCATCGACGATCGTGCCCTCCCATATTGGAGCGCCGCTCCGCGCCGCTGCTCGTGCGATGACGTGTGCGGCCACCGCCGTCGTCAGCAGCATGAATGCCGCGATGCTGGCCGCGCGCACGACAAAGGACAGCTCAGGGTTTCGAAGCGCCACGCCGACCAGCAGGCACCCAAGGCCGAGCGTCGACGCCTTGGTGGATGCCTGCATGCGCGTGAAGACGTCGGGCATCCGAAGCACGCCGACGCCGGCGAGCAATGCGAGCGTCGCACCAGCGATGAAGAAGCCACCAGATAGCCACTCGATCATGATCCGTCTCGCTCGATGTAGCGCGCGTAGGCGACAGTTCCCACGAAGCTGATCAACGCGATGACCATCGCGACGTCGAGGAATGCCTGTTGCGCCGTCACACCAGCCATGAGGACGAGCATGCACACCAACACGACGCCGATCAAATCGATGGCGATCACACGGTCGGGCAGCGTGGGCCCCATCGCCAGCCTGATGAAGGTCAAGCCCGCTGCCACGGCGAGCATTGTCAGCGCAACGAGGAACGGAACGCTCGGCATAAACCTGTTCAGCCAAGTACCCCCAGGACGCGGCGTTCGAAGCCTTTCTTGATCTCCTCGCGCGCGGCCTCAGGTGTGTCCATGTACATCACGTGAACGTAAAGGGTTTTGCGATCCGGCGACACGTCGAGGGCGACGCTGCCGGGCGTCGTGTTGATCAGCATCGACAGCAGCAGGATCTGCCCGTCCTCAGTGGCGTCCAATGGCAGGGCGATGATGCCCGGCTTCATATTGAAACGAGGTGTGGCGACATCGAGTGCCAGCCGGGAGTTTGCCTTGACGAGCTCCCAGAAGAAATACGCGGCCAGACCCAGGACGCGATGGACACGCCCAATATAGGGCGATGGGTTGAGCACACCGCCCCGGACCAACGTGAGCAGAATGACATAACCAAGCACAAGCCCCGTCACCAACGTCTGCAGGGAGAACTCTCCCTGGAGCGCGGCCCACGCCAGCGCCAGAAGCAGGTTACCGAGCAGCACGCGTCACCCCCTCTCCAAGAACAGCACGGAGATACGCGTTCCTATCGAGCAATTGTTCTGCAGCCCGCGTGGTCACGCTGGATACCGGCCCGGCGAACGCGGTGAGCGCGATCGTCAGGCTCACCAGGAACGCGATAGGCGCGAGGATCGGCACGCCGAGCCTGGCCTGCGGAGCAGACGAAGACAGGGGCACGGGCGCTGGCTTCCAGAACGATTCCTCCCACAGCCGCGCCATCGACAACACTGTCAACAAGCTCACGGCAAGCGACACTGTCGCAAGCAGGTACTGGCGAGACGCAATCATCGGGCCCACCACCGCCACTTTCGCCACAAACCCCGACAACGGAGGAATGCCGGCGAGCGAGAACAGCGGAATCAGCGCCAGACAGGCCACTGCCGGCTGAGATCGATACAGACCTCCGAGGGCGCGAAGGTCAGTTGTTCTTCTCCGCCGGAGAAAGAGACCGCTCACGAGGAACAGCGTCGAGATGACGAGCATGTGATGAAGCACGTACAGGATCGATCCGCCGAGAGCCGCCGGCGTCCACAAGGCGAGACCGACCGTCGTGAACCCAATGTGCCCGACCAGATTGAATGACAGCACACGCCGGAAATCCCGTTGCGCGAGTGCGCCGATAAGACCCACCACCATCGTGATCGCCGAGAGCACGAGTACGACGGTGTACACGATGGCGTTCGGATCGGGGAACAGCAGCGTGAACACACGAATCATCGCGTAGACACCGACCTTCGTCAGCAGTCCGGCGAGCAGCGCTCCGACCGCTGCCGGTGGCGTGTGGTACGACGCGGGCAACCAGAAGAACAACGGAAACAGGCCGGCCTTGATGCCAAACGCCGTGAGGAACAGCATTGACAGCGCCGCGTCGAGACCTGGCGTGCGCCGCTCCGGCCAGGCGCGGGCGAGATCTGCAAGGTTCAATGTCCCCGCCTGCCCGTACAGAAGACCGATAGCCGTCAGCAGGAACGCCGACGCAAGAAGGTTGAGGCCCACGTACGTGAATGCGGCCTGGAGCTGGGCTCGCGTTCGGTGCAACGACATGAGCACGAACGAGCCAATCAACATCACTTCGATCCAGACGTAGAGGTTGAAGATGTCGCCAGTGAGAAACGCACCAGCAACCCCCATCAGGACGACCTGAATGAGCGGGTGGTAGCCCAGCGCTTCACGGCGAGGATCGACACCGGCAAACGATGCCCCCGTCACCGCCACACCGATGATGCTGACCATCACGACCATTACCGCGCTGAACACATCGGCAACGAGCGTGATGCCGAATGGAGCCGGCCACGATGCGACTTGAAGAACCTGTATGCCGGCCTGCTGGACTCTGACAAGAATCGACGCTGTTGCGGCCAAGGCGCCGAGCGAACCAGCGAAGGCGACCACGCGCAGCAGACGACTGCGTTGCGGCAGTAGGTGCAGCCCGATCGCCGTCAGGAGAGGCAGGAGAATCGGCAGAGCGAGCAGCATCACGCCCGATCCGGCTGGTCCGACGAAGCGGTGGCGGAGTCGGATCCGATGGTGTCGATGTCGTCTGACCCTGTGGAGTGATGGACGCGATGAGCGAGGACGAGCGAGAACGCGAGCACACCGAATCCGATCACGATCGCGGTGAGGATGAGCGATTGCGGTACGGGGTCGGCGTATTGTTCCATCGCGATCCCTTCCGCAATCAACGGCGGCTTCCCGCGCGTGACGCCGGCAGCCGACAGAATCAGGATGTTCGATCCGTTCGACAGCAGGCTCAGGCCAATGATCAGCTGTGCCAGCCGGCGCCTCAGCATCAGATACAAGCCGCTCGCGTACAGCACCCCTGAGACGATCGCCAGCAGAAGCTCCATGTCATCCCTCAGTCAGAACTGCCTCGGCCAACGTGAGCACAATGGTCAAGACGACGCCAATCACTGCGAGAAACACGCCGATGTCAAAGACCAGCGGCGTTCCGACGTCGAGCACCGCTGATCCGAAAGCGACCGTCGTCCACACGGCCGTCATGAACGGTTGACCGCCGATGACTCCGGGCAGGCCGCTGACGAGCGCGACGAGAAGGCCTATGCCAAGGAGCCGCGACGGTTGGACGAGTAGCGCACGACGCGCGGCCTCAACGCCGAATGCGATCGCATACAGGACGAAGGACGCCGCAACCACGAGGCCGCCGACAAACCCGCCGCCAGGCTGGTTGTGTCCTCGCAGCAGCAGGAACAGGGCGAACAACAGCAGCAGTGGCATCAGGAGACGCACCGCCGTCTGGAGAATAGAGGAGGTCATTGGCGCCGTTCCCGACCAATGAGCAGGAGCGCGCGAACCCCGATCGCGACCGTCACGAGCACGGTGATCTCGCCCATGGTGTCGAACCCACGGAAGTCCACCAGAATCACGTCCACAATGTTGTCGCCGTGCGCAAGACGAGGAGCGGCGTCAGCGAAGTACGCCGAGAGCCTTGACGTCGTTCCGGAGGCGCCGACGAACCACACCAGCGTTGTCACCAAGGCGCCTGCTGCGATGGCGACGAGCGCGTCACGTACTTTCACGAGCCGTGACGACAGATCACCGAACCCGCGCAAGCGCGAAAACACCAGTACGAAGATGACGACGGTCAAGGTCTCGACCGCGAACTGCGTCATCGCCAGATCCGGTGCGCCCATGAGCGCGTACATCACCGCGACACCGTAACCCACCACACCCAGCGACAAGACGGCAGCCATCGTCGATCGCGCGAGGGCAGCCGACACGGCGCCGGCGACAATCAGTGCCACGAGCACACCCTCATGAAGCTGCACGGACGTCCAGCGTCGCGGCGGCGGCAGAATGCGCCCGATCAGAAGCGCGATAGCGACCAGCGCGACAGCCGTCGCCGTCACCGTCAGAATGTACGAGCGCAGCGACGCACTCTGCAGGGCCGGACTGATGCGGCGGCTGATCGCATCGAGACCGGTCAACGCTCCGGAGTACAGCCGCTCAGCATGCAGGGACGCGGGCCAGGTGAGACGCCACAGTGGGCGGCGATACATGAACAACGCCACCGAACCAGCCAACGTCAGGGAACTGAGCGCGAGTGTCACGGTGAAGCCATGCCAGGGCGCGAGCGTGACCGTGGACACGATTCCTGTGACTGACGCGCCGGCCACTGCGATTGGTCCAGAGATCAGTGCGGGAACGAAACCGAAGATCAGGCCAGCACAGCCGAGAATCAGTGGGCCGAACCATAGTGATACCGGCGCATCATGGGGCGCTGGCATCGGCATCGATCGACCTCGAAATGGTGCGACGCCGGCAACCAATCCTGCGGCTCCGAGGCACATGCTCGTGCCAACCGCGGTGGCCATGAGAGCGGCACTCGAGACACCGGGAAGAGCCGACATCATGACGCTGTCGTAGAACTGCTCCTTCGCGATGAACCCGGCGAACAGCGGAATGCCCGCCATTGACGCGGCTGCCAGGCCCGCCGCAAGCGCCGTCGTCGGCATGGCGCGTCGCAGGCCTGCCAGTATCGAAACATCCCTCGTTCCAGTTTCGTGTTCGACGGCGCCCGCCACGAGGAACAGTGCGCCTTTGTAGCAAGCGTGCGCGAGCAGGTAGACGAGAGCAGCCGTCACTGCCGTTGGCGTGCCAATCGCAAACAGCAGCATCAAGATCCCGAGTGCACTGATCGTCGAATAGGCAAGCACGCGCTTGAGATCGGTCTCCATCACGGCGCGGACCGCGCCGACGAGCATGGTGATGGTGCCCACGATCGTGATCGTGCTGGTCCAGAGCATCGTCCCGCCGACAATCGGCGTCATCCGCGCGACGAGATAGACGCCGGCTTTCACCATCGTCGCGGAGTGCAGGTAAGCGCTCACAGGCGTTGGCGCCTGCATCGCGTTCGGCAACCAGAAATGAAAGGGGAACTGAGCCGACTTGGTGAATGCGGCGAGCAGGACAAGTGCGATGATGCCGCCATAGAGTGGATCGCCGGCCAACGAACCCCTGCCGGCCAACTCAGACAGCTGCGCTGAGCCTCCGCTCTGCGCGAGAAGAATCGCCGCAGCCAGCAGCGCGAGACCGCCACCGGCGGTCACGAGCAGCGCTTGTGTCGCCGCTCGACGTGCCTCGGGTCGGTCGTGGTCGAACCCGATGAGCAGGTACGACGTGAACCCGGTGAGCTCCCAGAAGACGAACAACGCGATCAGATTGTCACTGAGCACGAGGCCAAGCATCGCCCCCATGAACGCAAAGAGCACGACGGCAAACCTGCCGCGCTGTGGATGGTGCTCGAGATATTTCGCGGCGTACAGAACGATCAACGTTCCGACAGCCGCAATCAGGATCGCGAACAACATGCTCAGGCCGTCGAATCGAAAAGAGAGCGACAGATTCAGCGCAGGCGCCCATGTTGTCGACACCGTGAATGGACCACTGCGGCTGACAACCAGGAACGCGTATGTGAAGTAGGCGGTCAGGGCGGCGGGAATCAGCGCCGGAAGATGCGCGCGCCTCGTCCCTCTGCCGAGCCAACCGACCAGCGGCATTGCGAGAAACGGCGACAGGATGATCGCAATGTGAAGGGCTGCGGGTGACAACGGCGCCTATCCAGTCCGGCCAGCATATACCGGTCGGAGTGACGCTGGACCGAAGCTGCATTCCGATTCGAGCGATCGCCGAACGCTCGAGGTTCGCTCGCGTCTTCCCAGTTGCCAACGCCGGTCAATTCGTGGCGCCGGCCATGGCGCCTGGCGATGGTTCGCTCATTGCTAGAGTCGAACCGAGAGCACCGCTCAACCATGGGCAAACCCGTTCTCGTCGAGCGGTGAGGAACGTCATGATCGAATTCACACGAATCCTGTGTCCGATTGATTTCAGCGAATCATCGCTTCGGTCGCTGGATCATGCCGCTGCATTGGCCGACTGGTATAAGGCGCAACTGACCGTTCTGCATGTGGTCCCGACCTTCGAGCCCATGCAGGTCCGAGGCGATCTTGGCGAGCCGATTCAGGTCGTGAATCCGGTTGCGCGGGAGCAGGTGCTCGACGAGTTAAATCGAGCGGTGCAGCGCACCACGGCGTCGGCGACGCCAACTCTGACCGCCGCAGCTGGCGACACGACGAAGACGATCACCGATCAGGCGTTGTCGATCGGCGCCGATCTGATTGTCATGGGCACTCACGGCCGTCGCGGGTTCAAGCGGCTGCTCCTCGGATCGGTGACTGAAACAGTCTTGCACGAAGCTCCGTGTCCGGTTCTCACGGTACCGCCCCGTGCCGGAGCGGCCTCATCGGAGCCGGTCGTGTTCAAGCATGTGCTGTGTCCGATCGACTTCTCGCCATCATCGCTCCAAGCGCTGGGCTTTGCTCTTGATCTCGCGCGTCAAGCCAATGGTCGAGTCACGCTCATACACGCACTCGAATGGCTGTCCGAGGACATTCCGCGAACGTCGATGCGTTTCGATACCGAGGCGTTTCGACAGTCATTGGCCGAGGACGCTACGCAACGACTGCGTTCGTTGGTCGCCGACGAACCACGAACATGGGCTGAGATCGAGACGGTTGTCGTGTATGGCCGGGCTTATCGTGAGATCCTTCGTATGGCGGAGACGAAAGGCAGCGATCTCATTGTGATGGGCGCGCAGGGCAGCGGCGGTGTGGACCTCGCGCTATTCGGCTCGTCGACACAGCAGGTCGTGCGCCGCGCCGCGTGTCCCGTCCTGACGGTACGCGGACTGCGACAGTCCTGATGAATGTAGTCCACGCCTCTATAGCGTGGCTATGCCGAAGACCCATGAAATCGCGTGGAGCAGTCCTCGAAACAAAAGGACGAACGGAAGGCCGATCAGCAAGATCACGAACGGCACCATCAACGCGAGGCCGGTGGCTCCTGCCAAGGAGATCAGCATCTGAACGACGGTTCGCTCCGTCGGAGGCAGGGACACGTCAAGGACGTCGATCACTCCCGCCGCCCCGAGAACGCCGGTCGCCGCGGGACCAGCAGGCTCGCGACTCAATGGAGCCAACCGCGCGATTCCCGGATTCCACGACGGTGGATCGCTTGCTGGAAACGAATCCGCGATCACGTCATCAATAGCGCGCTCGGCAACGAGGCGTTTTTGCACACCCGTCATGTCTTCGACGAGATCGCGCCCGAAGTATTTCGTGGCCGGCAGGATCGCCGCGATCGTCGCCTGGTGAGAATTGATTGATGATCTCGAGTGAAGCATCGTTCCTCCTTTAGTCAGGCCACACGCTGGTGCTGTGCGGCGTCTGCCACTGCACGCGAACGCAGAAAGGCGAGATCGTGGGCACGCGGGCCGAACGTCTCGACGGCTTCTGCCCAGAGGGTGCGCGCCTCAACGTGCGGGCACTCGTCATCACAGACATCACTTGCCCGTCCTGAACGTAGTCGACGCTCATGTGCGACCATGGCGTCGTGCCACGCGGCCAGGCGCGCGGACAATGACGTCGCTTCCGTTGTTCCGATCCCAGAGCTCAACATTCCGTATGGATTCATGTCACCCCACGGCTCGCGGTTTGGCGAGCAAGGCAATTGGCTGAGGCGCAGGCGCCTTTCGCCGAATCGATCGATGCGGTTGGTTGACGTCCTTACCCGCGAGGGGCAGGACTGACGGTGTCGGTGCCGCTCGGCAGCGACACCGCCGCTAGAAGGCAGGCGCGGACGGAGGAAGTGAAAAGTACCCGCATGGCAATCGTCATCCACTTATAGAGCAAATTGCGGGCCGCCAGGATCGGCCGCCAAACGACCGATCTTCTACAGGTGGCCATTTCGATTTGAGGTGTGGGGGTTCATTTTGTAACGTTCACACTCTTTGTGGAGGGATCCATGTCTGCCGGGCAGGCAGACGAAGCGGGGCTGCTGCGCGAGGCGGTTCACCCTGATCGGAAGTGTCAGCGAGAATGGTTTTTCTGATGTGCTGCGAGAAGAGACTGACGACCTCGAAACCGAGCGTGGACACAGAAGGGGATCAGGGCGGGACATCGTGACTGACGAGTGACGATCTCTTCACGCTAGCCAGGACTGGCGTCGGTGACGGTTTCAGTGCGCGGGAGATTCCCGCCGCGGCGTAGATCTCGGGTTCGTCCAGACTCTCGCGCGCGAGCAACTGGACGACAATCGCATCAAGTTTGTCGCGATGGGCGCGTAACAGCCTACGCGCTTCCGAATAGCATTCATCGGTGATCCGCCGCACCTCTTCGTCGACCGCATTGAGGAGTCCGTCCGAGATGCCGGCCATCCGCGGATCTCCCTCCGCAGGCAGGACCGAGAGCGTGCCAATCCGTTCGGACATCCCCCACCGGCCGACCATCGATCGCGCGATACGCGTGACCAGTTCGAGGTCGCTTTCCGCGCCGGTCGTCACGATGTTGAAGACCTCTTGTTCTGCCGCCATACCACCAAGTGCACCGATGATGCGGCCGCGAAGATAACTCGCGTCGTAGCCGTAGCGATCAGATTCAGGTGTCGACAGCGTGACACCCAACGCGCGGCCTCGCGGAATGATCGACACCTTGCGAACGGGATCGGCACCAGGCTGAAGCATTCCCAGCAATGCATGCCCAGCTTCGTGGTACGCCGTGCGACGTCGCTCCGCTTCGGGGATGACGACATTCCTTGCGGTTCCCAGTTGCACTTTTTCCAGCGACTCCGTGAGATCTCGTTGAGTGACCGCGTCCTGTTTGCGCCGGGCGGCAAGAAGCGCAGCTTCGTTCACAAGATTCGCGAGATCGGCGCCGGTCATACCCGGAGTTGAGCCAGCGAGTTGCTCGAGATCGACGTCGCGAGCGAGCGGAACCTTGCGCGTGTGCACCCTGAGAATTTCCACGCGGCCCTTCTGGTCCGGCGGATGGACCATGATCTGCCGATCGAATCGGCCGGGCCGCAACAGGGCTGGATCGAGCACGTCCGGTCGATTGGTGGCCGCAAGCACGACCACCCCTTCATGCCCCGAGAATCCATCCATCTCCGTCAGGATCTGATTGAGCGTCTGTTCCCGCTCGTCGTGTCCTCCGAAGGCGCGCGCACCCCCGCGCGCACGGCCGATGGTGTCGATCTCGTCGATGAAGACGATCGCCGGGGCAACCTTCCGCGCTTCGGAAAAGAGCTCACGGACGCGACTCGCGCCGACGCCGACGATCATCTCGATGAACTCGGACGCACTGGCACTGAAGAAGGGAACTTTCGCCTCGCCCGCCGTCGCCCTGGCGAGCAGGGTCTTTCCGGTCCCGGGCGCTCCGGCGAGCAGCACACCCTTTGGAGCACGCGCACCAAGGCGGCGATATTTCTCCGGGTCCTTCAAGAAGTCGACGACCTCATTGATTTCTGCTTCGACCTCGTCGATCCCCGCGACGTCGTCAAATGTGACGCGTATGGTCTCGGGATCGACACGCTTCTGTTTCCCGCCGCCGAGAATGCCGCCCATTGTTCGTTGCTGGCGTCGAAACATCCACACGTAGAACCCCACGAGCAGCAAAATCGGCGCGAAGGAGATGAGGAGGTTGGTCACAAACCCGCGCTGCTCGACGAGCGGCCTCGCACGTACTGTTGCGCCGCTTGCGGTCAACTCAGTTAAAAGGTCGTCAGTGGCAAACGTCGGCCGCTCGGTGGAGAATTGCTGATACGTCTGATCGTGCTGCCCCGGAACAGCGGCGGGCTTCTTCAATTCGCCTTGGATCGAATTGCCGCGAGCGAACAGCGTGCTCACGTTGTGGCTCGCCACCTGATTCTTGAACTCGGTATAGGGGACCGGCTG
>Ga0065712_10068000_pt1 | contig 17554 bp, 15 predicted proteins | sample MisRhiReplicate1_FD_59099 | JGI IMG/M metagenome (GOLD analysis project Ga0065712, IMG submission 59099) | Miscanthus rhizosphere microbial communities from Kellogg Biological Station, MSU, sample Rhizosphere Soil Replicate 1: eDNA_1 v3... | ecosystem: Host-associated > Plants > Roots >...
GGTCGCGGCCGCCACAATATCTGGGAGCTTGTCGTGCATGCGGCGTACTGGAAGTACGTGGCCTGGCGACGGCTTACATCATCGACTCGCGGATCGTTTCCACTCGAGGGCTCGAACTGGTTCGAGCGCCCGAGTAACTCGACGCTCGCGGCCTGGCGCTCGGACATCGCGCTGCTCGAGCAGACCCATCGCACGTTGCGATCGGCGATTGCTGACCTCAATCCTCGCGATCTCGATCGGCGGCCCGTGAAGGGGAAGACCACCACGCGTGCGCTGGTAACGGGCGTGGCCGCGCACGACCTCTATCACGCCGGACAGATTCAGTTGCTCAAACGGCTCGCGCCCCGCTGAGGCCGCTATGTCTCCACACGTCGAAGCCATCGCAGACGAATACACGCGCTACAAGGCGCTAGGCGAAGCCGCCATCGCGCAGCTCGATGACGACGAGCTGGCGCTCGTCGCATCCGAAGGCGGCAATTCCGTCATCGCTATCGTCTGGCACGTCGCCGGAAACCTCGAGTCGCGCTTCACCGACTTCCGCACGAGCGACGGCGAAAAGCCGTGGCGCGATCGCGACGAGGAATTCGTGCTGCGGACCGTGACGAAGTCGGCGGTGCTCGAAAAATGGGAGCGCGGATGGGATGCCCTGCTGGGCGCGATCGGCGAGCTGTCCGACGACGATCTCCTCAAGACCGTGACGATCCGCCGCCAACAGTTGCGCATCGACCAGGCGCTGCAGCGATCGCTGGCGCACACGGCGTATCACATCGGCCAGATCGTGTTTCTCGCCAAACAGATTCGTAGCGGCGGCTGGCGATGTTTGAGTATTCCGCTCGGCGGATCGGCGGCGCACAACGCGCGGGGAGCGGACGAATCAGCGAAGGCGCATGCCCGTATGCTCGATCACGCTCACTCGATCCAACCGCCGCCGACGACAACATCCTCGTCGTAGAACACGACGGCCTGTCCCGGTGTCACCGCGGCCTGCGGATCGTCGAACGCGAATTCCGCACGATGGCCGTCGAGTGCGCGAACGCGTCCTGCCGCGGCGCGATGACGATGGCGGATCTGGGCAGATGCGTGCAGCCAGGTTGCCGGAGCATCCACCGAGACCCAGTTCACACCAGACGCAGTAAGTGTGGTGCGCTCGAGCGCCGACCGCGGACCCACCGTCACATCGCCTGAGTCAGCGTCGATCTTCAGGACGTAGAGCGGCATTCCCGTGGCGATACCGAGTCCCTTGCGCTGTCCGACGGTGAAGCGGTGCACACCCTCGTGTGTGGCGAGTGTTCGACCCCGGTCGTCCACGATTGCGCCGCCGCGCGTATCGGGCGTGCGGCTGGCCACAAACGCGGCATAGTCGCCGTCGGGTACGAAGCAAATCTCCTGGCTATCCGGCTTGTCGGCGACGGCGAGTCCAAGACGATGGGCCTCAGCGCGGACGGCCGGCTTCGACAACGAGCCGACCGGGAAGACGGCGCTGGCCAGTTGCTCCTGTGACAGCGAGAACAAGAAGTACGACTGGTCCTTGTCGCGATCGACGCTACGCTTGAGCCGCCAACGCCCCTCGGGTGACTGCTCGATCTGCGCGTAGTGTCCGGTGGCCACAGACTCCGACCCGAACCCACGCGCCCGCGCGAGGAGCGTCGAGAACTTCAGGTCGCTATTGCAGTGTGCGCAGGGCAGTGGCGTGCGGCCCGACGCGTACTCGTGTACGAAGTTCGAGATGACGGTCTCCTGAAACCGCTCTTCGAGATTGAGGATGTAGTGCGGAAAGCCGAGCGTCGAGGCGACGCGGCGAGCGTCGTTCAGGTCGTCGAGCGTGCAGCAGGAGCCAAACTGTGCACCGTCCTGCGGATACAGCTGCATCGACAGACCAATGACGTCATGACCCTGCTCGGCGAGCAGGGCCGCGGCGACAGAGGAATCGACGCCTCCCGACATTGCGACAACGATTCTCATTCGTTCGGATCGTTCGGATCGTTCGGATCGTTCGTGTCGTTCCAAATCGTTCGTATCGTTCAAACGCGTGCTGGCGCGCGTGTCAGACTGCGCAACTTCTCCACGATGCCCGGCATCACGGCAATCACGCGATCGATATCGGCATCGGTATTCGCGGCGCCCAGGCTGAAACGAAGCGAGTTCTGCGTGCGGTGCGACGGAAAGCCCATTGCCTTCAGCACGTGCGATGGCTCGAGCGTCCCGGACGAACACGCCGATCCGGTCGAGACGGCAATCCCCTCGAGATCGAGCGCGATCAGCAACGACTCCGCTTCGGTGCGGTCGAAACTGATGTTCGTCGTATTGGGCACGCGCGGTGAACGGACGCCGTTCAGTGCGGTCCCGGACACAATTCTGAGAATGCCGTCCTCGAGACGATCGCGCAGCGCGGCGAGCCGCGTCGCCTCGGAGTCCATCTTGGCGATCGCCTCGCGCGCAGCCACCCCCATTCCAGCGATCCCGGCGACGTTCTCCGTTCCGGCGCGACGGCTCCGCTCCTGCTTTCCACCGGTCAACGGGGCCTGCAGCCGAACCCCGCGCCGAATCCACATCGCGCCAACGCCCTTCGGGCCGTAAAACTTGTGCGCCGAGATCGACAACAGGTCCACGCCGAGAGCCTTGACGTCGATCGGGATCTTGCCGGCCGACTGCACGGCGTCGGAATGGAACACCGCGCGGCGCTCTCTGGCAATCGCGGCCAACTCGGCGATGGGCTGCACGGTCCCGATCTCGTTGTTGGCGTGCATCACTGACACGAGCGCGGTGTCGTCAGTGATCGCCGAGCGCAAGGCGTCCGGCGACACGATGCCGCTCTCATCTACTGGAAGGAGCGTCGTCTTCCACCCCCGGCGGGCCAGGGCTTTGAGGGTATTGAGGACCGCCTCGTGCTCGATTGCGGTGGCGATGAGGTGCTTGCGACCGCTTGGCTCGAGGGCCTCGGCAATCCCGCGGATTGCAAGGTTATCGCTTTCGGTTCCGCCACCGGTGAAGACCACATCACCCGGGTCCGCCCCAATCAGCGCAGCAACGGCCGACCGGGCCCCGTCGATGATCGCTTTGGCTCGCTGCCCGAAGTGATGGACGCTCGACGGATTCCCGAATTCCTCCCGTAACGTCGAGGTCATTTGTTCGACGACCGCTTCGGATGGGGGAGTCGTGGCGTTATGGTCGAGGTAGATGCGCATTGCGGTGGTTCGTGGTTCGTGGTTGGTGGTTAGTTGTAGAGAGTCAGTGGTTTGGCGGTAAAAATCCACTCCACTGCAACGACGACCACGAACCGCCGACCACGGGCCACTAACCAGTCTAACCCTTAGCCCCGAAACGACTAGACAGAAATTTCGAGCGGCCGATATACTCTGTGGGCTCCCGCCCAGACGGCCCGCGTTAGCGGGTCAGCATCGCGCGCAGGGCTCCCCCCCGTTCGAGCCCAGAGCGCACTGGACACGATGGGGTCAGCAATTGGGAGGCCCTGTAGTGACGGTCACGTACTGGGTCGTCGTTGGTCCCAAGCGCAGGTGGTAATTTCCAAAGGAAAACGCCCATGGGAGGGCGGAAGGACACGACATGTGGAAGCGTGATGAAGCGGTGAAACCGACCAGTGGTCAGCCTGGCAGCAGCCCGGCACCGGTCGTCTCAACTCCGTCGGCAAGCCCGTCGGCGGCGCCGCAGCCGGAAAGCCGGCGGATCGAGAGGGATATGGTGAACATTGGAAAGTCCGTCGTCATCAAGGGGGAGTTGAACGGCAGCGAAGATCTCACCATCGAGGGTCAGGTCGAGGGGAAGATCGAGCTGAAGGACCACGTGCTCACCATCGGCCCGAACGGCAAGATCAAAGCGCAGGTCTTTGCCAAGGCCGTCATAGTGCTCGGCGAGGTCAACGGCAACGTGACCGCGTCTGAGAAGGTTGATATCCGCGACGGCGGATCCGTCGACGGCGACATCATCGCGCCACGCGTGGCCATCGCTGAGGGCGCGCACTTCCGTGGCAGCGTGGACATGCAGCGTAAGGGTGGTCAGCCGGCCGCGAAGGAATCGCAGAAGGCGTCGTCGCAGCCCACTCCGCAGCAGTCCCAGGCTCAGCCGCAAGCCGCCGCGCACTAACGCGCGGCGATCCCGCAGCGATTGCGGGTCGGTGGGGAAAACGGAACGCCGCGACGGCGTTCCGGTGGACCCGTGCACCGACCCGGAATCTCTGTGTCATCATCACGTCGGTGTCGCTCTCCGATCTGTTCTCCCGTCGCCGTAAGGAACCCGCCGATTCCGATGCAGGTGCATCGGATGCACCCGTACATCCGACGAAAGTCCTTGCCCGATTCGTGGCGAGCCTGAGTGCGCGGACGCAGCCAGTCCTGCTCGATCTCGGTCCGGTGGTCGGGTCGAACGTCAGCTTCTTCGGCGAGCAGCTCGGCTGCAAGATCATCGTCGAGGACTTGTCCAAGGACATCGATCGGCATGTCCGTGAAGGCAAACTCGAGGATTTGCCGGCGGCCTTATCGAAACGATTTCCGCACCCGTCCGCGAGCATCGACGGCATATTGTGCTGGGACGTCTTCGATTATCTGGATAAGAACTCCGCGAAGAAACTCGCCGAGCAGCTGACGCGCATCCTGAAGCCCGAAGGCGTGTTGCTGGCATTCTTCGTCACCGCGGAGCCGCAGCCTGGTGCGAAGCCGGAATACACGCGGCACATCGTCATCGATCCCACGCACCTTCAGCATCGACCCTATGCGGCGGCGCGTGGCAAGCAGCGCCCGATGCCGAACCGCGACATCCAGCGCATGTTCGAGGAACTGCGCGTCACCGAACAGTTCCTGCTCAAGAGCAACCTTCGCGAAGTGCTGTTCAGGAAGCCCGCCGAGGCGCCTCCCACGACTCCGCCGGCCACTCGCTGATGCTGAACTTCGAGCTCACCGACGAGCAAAGTCTTCTCGAACAATCCGTCCGCGAATGGGGTGCGCGCGAGGTCGCGCCGCGCATTCGCGAGTTGGATCGCGCGCACAAGTTCGATCGCGGCATCCTGCCGCAGATGGCCGAACTCGGTTTGTTGGGCATCTCAGTGCCTGCCAACTACGGCGGCGCCGGCATGGACTATGTCTGTCTGGGGCTGGCGAGCGAAGAGTTGGAGTACGTGGATACGTCGCTGCGCGTGATCATGTCCGTGCACGTCGGCTTGAACTCGCTGACCCTGCTCGCGTGGGGCACCGAGGATCTGAAGCAGCGCTATCTCGTTCCGCAGGCACAGGGCAAGAAGATCGCCACCTTTGGCCTGACCGAACCGTCTGCGGGCAGCGACGCTCGGGGTATTCAGACGGTGGCCATCAAGAAAGGCGATCGGTATCTGCTCACCGGCGAGAAGATGTGGATCTCCCTTGCCGATGTCGCCGACAACTTCCTTGTGTTTGCGTGGAGCGATCTGGACAAGAAGAAGCAGCGCGATCCATCCGGGATGAGCGCGTTCATGGTGGAACGCGCGTTCAAAGGATTCTCGAGCGGCACGTTGACGGAAAAGTGGGGCATCCTCGCCGGCAATACCGGGTTCTTCAAGATGGAAGACGTCGAGGTGCCCGCAGAGAATCTTGTCGGCAAGGAAGGCGAGGGATTCAAAATCGCCATGTTCGCGCTCGACCAGGGGCGCTACACCGTTGCGGCCGGAGCCACGGGGCTCATCCGGGCGTGTCGCGATGCCAGCGTCAAGTACGCGAGAGAGCGCAAGACGTTCGGCGTCGAGATCGGCTCGCACCAGCTCGTCAAAGAGCTGATCGCGCAGATGGAATCCGACTATCAGGCGTCGCGGCTGCTGTGGACCCGCGCCGGGTGGCTCAAGAACGAGGGCCGCCGCAACACACGCGAGACCGGTCTGGCGAAATGGTTCTCGACGGTCGCGTCTGAGCGTGCCGCCGGCGATGCGGTGCAGATTCACGGTGCGAACGGCTACTCAGATGAGTACCCTGTTGGCCGCTTTTATCGGAATTGCAAAGGCGCCGTGATCTACGAGGGCACACGCGAGATTCACAAGATCATGCAGGCGGATTACCTGCTCGGCTACCGAACGGACAAGCCGACGCGGTGTGAACTGCCTGCGTGGAGACAAGATGGCAACTAAGACAGTCACGAATCCGAAACAGGACGCTCCGGCTTCGGCCGACGATCTCTCACTCGATTTCCTGCGCGTCGTCGAGCGCGCGGCGATTGCCTGCGCGCACACGATGGGACAAGGCGACCGCCACAAGTCGGATCAAGTCGCCGTCGAAGCCATGCGCAGCGAGATGGATTCGGTTCCGATCGACGGCACGATCGTGATCGGCGAAGGCGAGCGTGACGAAGCGCCGATGTTGTACATCGGCGAGAAAGTCGGAATGGCGGTGCGCGGCGAGAGCGGGCGCCAATATCCTGAAGTGGATATCTCCGTCGATCCGCTCGAGGGTACCAATCTGTGTGCGACCGGTGCCCCTAACGCCTTGGCGGTGCTGGCCGCGTCCGAGAAGGGCGGTCTTCTCCACGCGCCGGACATCTACATGGAGAAGCTCATCGTCGGCCCGAGCTCGCGCGACGTTGTCGATCTTGATGCGCCGGTGCGGTTTAACCTGCGCGCCATCGCTCAGGCGCTCGGGCGTCGCGTGCAGGACCTCGTCGTCATCGTGCTCGATCGTCCACGGCACGCGCAATTGATCGAGGAGATTCGCGCAACCGGAGCGCGCATTCGTCTCATTGGGGACGGCGACCTCTCGGCGGGCATCACCGCCGCGGTTCTCGGCAGCGGCGTGCACGCGGTGATGGGCACAGGTGGCGCACCCGAAGGTGTGATCACGGCCGCTGCAATGCGCTGTCTCGGCGGAGAGATTTTCGCCCGGCTCGTCGTGAGCACGCCGGAGCACGAAGAGCGTTGCCGCGCGATGGGCATCACTGATTTCAAGAGGGTCTATCGCTCAAAGGATCTGGCGTCGGGTCAGAACCTTGTCTTCGCCGCGACCGGCGTCACCGACGGCTCGATCATGAAAGGCGTTCGTTTCTTCGGCGACGGCGTGCGCACGACGTCGCTGGTCATGCAGACGCACCCGCACCGCATTCGCTTCATCGACAGCATCCACCTGAAGCCTGGCAAGGACGGTCATATCGGAAATATTCGATTCTGATCGGTGAACTCCCGGAACCCGAGCTGGCGACGAAATCAGATCGCGGTTGTCGCCGCGACCTTCGTTGGCTTCACCGGCTTCACGCTGGTGATGCCGTTTCTCTCGCGCTATATCCAGGAACTCGGCGTCACTGATACCGGAGAGGTCGCGCTGTGGACCGGTATCACGCTCGGCATCACACCGGGCGTCGTCGCGATCTGCGCGCCCGTCTGGGGCCGCGTCGCCGATCGCTTCGGCAATAAGCTGCTGGTGCAGCGCTCCCTCTTCAGCTGCGTCATTGTCATGGCCCTTATGGCGAAGGCGACCGAGCCGTGGCAGCTCTTCGCGCTCCGTGCCGCGCAGGGCTTGCTCGCCGGCTACGGCTCGCTGACGTTGACCATGGCCGCGAGATCGGCGCCACCCGAGCAAATGGCTGCGGCAATCGGTGCGGTGCAGACCGCGCAGCGTTTCGGCCCGGCGATCGGGCCGGCGATCGGCGGAGTGCTCGCATCCGCCGTTGGCTTGCGCAACGCATTCCTTGTGTCATCGCTCGTCTACGTCATCGCGTTCGTCATGCTCACGGTGATGTACAAGGAACGAGGCGACGAGGTCGTCGAGCAGGCCGCGCCAGAGGAGCGCGTGAGCTTTTCCAACGTGCTGGCGTTCGAGAACTTCCTGTTGCTGATGCTGGTGATCTTTGCGTTGCAGGTCGTCGATCGCAGCTTCGGGCCGGTGCTGCTCCTGCACGTCACGCAGATCGGCTACGCACCGGGACGGGCGGAATTGCTCGTCGGCGTGCTGTTCTCAGCCCTTGCTCTGTCAGCGGTGGTTGGCCATCAGCTCGCCGCGGTGGTGCTTCGTCGAACGACCGCCCGCGCAGTGATCGTGGTGGCTCTGGTCGGGGCCGCGCTGTCGCTGCTGATGTTCGCTCTGGTGGAATCCGCGGCGCTCATGTTCGTGGCGATGGCGGCGTTTGGCGTCGCGGCGGGAACCGCACTGACGACGGCGTTTACTGCGGCGGGGGCCGTCGTCCCACGTCATGCACACGGTGTGGGCTTCGGCTTTCTGACTGGGGCAGGCCTTATCGGGTCCGCGATCAGTCCGGCCGTGAGCGGACTGCTCGCCGCGCGCAGCATCAATGCCGTGTTTCTCACTGGCGCCGCCGTGCTGATGCTGCTGGTCTTCCTGGTGCGGCGATTGATGGCTGAGCGCGATCTGCCGGTCGAATCTGCGCCAGCGGTGGACGAAACCTAGGGTTCGTCCACCTTCTTGTGCTTCCGTCGGCGCCACGGGCGCTTCGTCTTGTCCTCGTGAACGCCGCCGGTCTGTCGTGGAAGCGGAACGCGCGGACGGGAAGGACGCTTCGGTTGCTTCGACGAGGATCGGCGCATGCGTTCCGTTCAAGGCGAGGCGGAAGACCCGCCTCTACAGGCGTGAAAATTGTACGATAGGGCCGTGCCCGAACGCGCTGCGCTCGTCGGCCTCGTGACTGGATCCGCGCGTCGCGTGGATGCCGATCAATCGCTCGAGGAGTTGGCCGGTCTTGCTGACGCCGCCGGTGGGGTCGTCGTGTTGCGCGTGCTGCAGGAGCGCCCCAAGCCCGATCCGGCGACGTTCATTGGCAGCGGCAAGCTGACAGGATTAGCCGCAACGTGCGCCGAGCTCGATGTCGATGTGGTGATCTTCGACAACGAACTCTCACCCGCGCAATTGCGGCAGCTCGAAGCCAAACTCGAGCGGAAGGTCATCGATCGCACCCAATTGATTCTCGATATCTTTGCGCGCCGCGCGCGGACGCGGGAAGGCAAGTGGCAGGTTGAACTGGCGCAACTGAAGTACCTGCTGCCCAGACTGGTCGGGTCCTCAACCGCGTTGTCGCGTCTCGGCGGCGGCATCGGAACTCGCGGCCCTGGTGAAACCAAGCTCGAAACCGATCGCCGGCGGATTCGTGTGCGCATCCAGTCGATTCAACGTGAGATCGACCAGGTGCGTCAGCGTCGATCGCAGCTTCGCGAACGGCGGCACAAACAGTCGGTCCCAACCGTCGCGCTCGTCGGCTACACGAACGCCGGCAAGACGACGCTGTTCAATCGGATGACGAATGAGACAGCGGTGGCGTCCGATGCGTTGTTCGTGACACTCGATCCGCTGGTGCGACAGGTACGGCTGCCGGATCGGCGCGAATTGCTCGTCTCCGACACGGTGGGATTCATCGATCGCCTGCCGCATGCTCTGGTCGCGGCGTTCCGTGCCACGCTCGAGGAAGTGGCCGAAGCCGATCTCGCGCTTCACGTGATCGATGCGGCCAACCCCGAGCGGGAGCGACAGGTCGCCGCGGTGCGTCGCGTCCTCGACGAGGTCGGTGCCAACGATGTGCCGACGATCGACGTTTACAACAAGACCGATGCGATCACGGCGGACGAGCAACGGCGGCTGCGGGATGCGGACCCGGCGTGTGCACTGATCTCGGCCAAGACGGGCAACGGCCTAGACGAGCTTTTGCAAATGGTCGCCTCGCGACTCGCGCTCGACACACGACGAATCACGATCACCTTCGACAGCGGCAAGGATTTCGATCGCCAGCAGATCGCGCGGATGTATCGTGTCGCGCGGGTGATCAGCCACGTCGCGACCAACGGGAAGGTGGTCATCGAAGCCGATGTGCCACGACGCTTCATCGAGCGGCTCACCACGCCGATGCGGCAGGAGCAGGAGTCGCATGCAGACTAAGCGCGTCGTCGCCACGCTCATGCTGCTGCTGACGGCCGCGTGTGCCGCGAAAAAAGTGCCTGCCGCGCCCGTCAGTCTGGCTCATCCTGATTTCCTCTATCCGACTGTTCCCGCCGCGATGCAGCGGTCGTTTGCCGCCGAGCACGTGGACCTGGGTTGGAAGTATCTGCAGATCGACGATCTGCGCGGCGCCGATCGCGAGTTCGCCGCGGCACTCAAGAGCAGTTCGCAAATGTATCCCGCGCACGCCGGTCAGGGGCTGGTCGCACTGGCGCGGCGCGACTTCGACCGTGCGGTCACCTCGTTCGATGCCGCACTCCGCGCGTCACCCGCGTATGTTCCGGCGCTCGTCGGTCGCGGTCAGGCGTTGCTCGCCTTGAAACGGGAAGGGGAAGCGCTGGCGTCTTTCGATGCGGCGCTCAAGGCTGATCCGTCGCTGACCGACATTCGCCAGCGCGCTGAAGTCTTACGCTTCCGCGGAGTGCAGGACCTCATCGAGACTGCCCGTGCGGCCGCCAAGTCAGGTCGCGTCCCCGAGGCGAGAGCGGCGTACGAGCAGGCGATTGCGGGATCTCCTGAGAGTGCGTTCCTCTATCGCGAACTTGGCGTACTGGAGCGCCGGTCCGGGAACGACGATCAGGCGTTATCGCGGCTGCGTCGCGCGACCGAGCTTGATCCCCTCGACGCAACCGCGTTCATCCAGCTTGCCGAGCTGCTCGAGTCGAGGCAGGACGCTGCCGGCGCTGAAGCCGCGTATCGAACGGCGCTCGAGCTCGATCCCTCGCCGGAGCTCGAAGCGAAGCTGGCGACGGTCACCAAGAGCCTGCGCGAGGCGCAATTGCCGCCCGAATACAAGGCAACGTTGAGCGCCGCCCAGATCACCCGCGGCGATCTTGCCGCCCTGATCGGCGTGCGTCTCGAGTCGGTCGTCAAGGCTGCGCCGACGCGTCAGGTGGTGATGACGGACGTTCGCGGCCACTGGGCCGCGACGTGGATCGCGCGAGTGGCAGAAGCGGGTATCATGCCACCGTTCGAAAATCACACATTTCAGCCGAATGCAGTCGTGCGTCGCGGTGATCTCGCCGTGGCGATCAGCCGTCTGCTCACGGTGCTCTCATCGAACGATGCCGCTCTTCGCTCCCGTCTCGCGCAGCGTCCAGCGATTGGTGACATGAATCGCCGGCACGTGCAGTACACAGCGGCCGCCGCCGCCGTGGCATCAGGCGTCATGCCGTTGCTCGAGGGCGATCGTTTTCTCGTCGGACGGCCGGTCGCAGGCAGTGAGGCGGTCGAGACGCTCGACAGAGTCAGCGCCCTCTCGGCGCAAACGGCCAACGCAGGCCTTTGACACGCAGGACGTTGTGACGTGGGCAATCTGACCCTCGCCAATCAACTGACGATCCTGCGGATCATGCTGATCCCGGCGTTCGTGCTCCTGCTCGTGGACGGCCGCCTCGGCGCTGCGCTCCTGGTGTTCGCGTTTGCTGGAATCACCGACGCTCTCGACGGGCTGATCGCGCGTAAGGCCGGACAGCGCACGAGCCTTGGCGCGTGGCTCGATCCGATGGCCGACAAGCTGCTGCTCGTCACCACCTTCATCGTCCTGACGATCCCCTCGATCCCGCTGACCAACCATCTGCCGTTGTGGCTGACGGTCAGCGTGATCAGTCGCGACGTCGTCATCATTGGGGTGGTGGCCATCGTCAACCTGGCGGTCGGACCGCGCACGTTTCGGCCGTCGATCTGGGGAAAGATGACGACCGCCGCGCTGATCCTGACCAGCGTGATCGTGATGTTCTTCAACTATCGCAACGAGAGGTCCCTGCTGGTGGACGCGGCGATCTGGATTTCGTTTGCGCTGACGGCGATTTCGGCGGCAGATTACTTCCTGCGTTTGCGGCTGCTGATCAACGAGCCTCCGCCGCCAGCTTCGACTTGAAGTAGCCGACGGTCTTCGCCAGCCCTTCTTCGAGCTCCACCTGGGGCTGCCAACTCAGAAGCGTCTGGGCCCGAGTGATATCGGGTTGGCGTTGCTTCGGATCGTCCTGAGGCAGCGGCCGATACACGATGCGACTGGTCGAGCCGACCAACGAGATGATCGTGCGGGCGATCTGCTCGATCGTCACTTCGTGCGGGTTGCCGATGTTCACAGGATCGTGTGTATCCGATTCCATCAAACGCAGGATGCCGTCCACGAGATCGCTGACGAAGCAGAAGCTGCGCGTCTGCGTGCCGTCACCGAAGACGGTCACGTCCTCATTGCGCAGCGCCTGCGACATGAACGCCGGCACGGCGCGGCCGTCGTGAAGTCGCATGCGCGGACCGTAGGTGTTGAAGATGCGCACGATCTTCGTGTCCACGCCGTGGGCGCGGTGGTAGGCGAGCGTGATCGCTTCGGCGAAACGCTTGGCCTCGTCGTACACCCCGCGGGGACCGATCGGATTGACGTTGCCCCAGTACGTCTCGCGTTGCGGGTGCTCGAGAGGATCGCCGTAGACTTCCGACGTCGAGGCGATCACGAAGCGCGCGTTCTTGGCCTTGGCCAGGCCGAGTGCGTTGTGAGTGCCAAGCGCTCCGACTTTCAGTGTCTGGATCGGCAGTAGCAGGTAGTCAATCGGACTGGCTGGACTCGCCCAGTGCAGCACGCAGTCGACCGGACCATCGATGTCGATGTACTGCGTCACGTCGTGTCGAATGAACTGAAAATCTTGATCGCGAAGGTGAGCGATGTTGGCGAGGTCGCCGGTGATCAGGTTATCGACGCCAATGACGGAGTGACCGCGCTTCAGCAACGCTTCGGATAGATGTGAGCCGATGAAACCGGCGGCGCCGGTGACGACCGTTCTGGGCAAGACGACTCCGCTCGTGGACCTTAGTATGCTACGCCGCGCTGGAAGAGGCCGCGGACGAGCGTCAGCCACATGATCTTGAGGTCAAGCGTGACCGACCAGTTTTCGATGTAGTAGAGGTCGTACTCGATGCGCTTTTCGAGGGATGTGTTGCCACGCCAGCCATTGACCTGAGCCCAACCGGTGATCCCGGCTTTGACTTTGTGGCGCAGCATGTATTGGGGGATGCGGTGCTTGAACTGCTCGACGAAGAACGGACGCTCCGGCCGCGGACCAACGATCGACATGTCGCCCTTCAACACATTCCAGAACTGCGGCAGCTCGTCGAGATCCAGTTTTCGCAGCCAGCGGCCCACCGATGTCGCACGCGGATCGTCATCACCCGCCCACACCGGGCCGGTGTCTTCCTCGGCGTCCTGGTGCATCGATCGAAACTTGAAGACGGTGAAGGCCTTGCCGTCGAGTCCCATGCGTTCCTGCTTGTAGAAGACCGGACCCTGCGACGTGAATTTCACCAGCGCGGCGATGATCGCGAAGGGGATCGCCAGCAGCACCATGGCCGCCGTGGACAGCACCATGTCGAGACCGCGCTTCACCCAGGCGTTGAACCCCTGCAACGGAATCTCGTTGATGTTGATGACCGGCAACCCGTCGAGATCCTCGAGGCGCGCTCGCAGCGCGATGAACTGCAGGATGTCGGGCACGACCTTGACGTCAATGAACTCGCGGCTGGTGACCTCCATCAGGTCGAGTAGCTTGGCATGCTCTTCAAGCGTCAGCGTGACGTAGAGATGATCGACTCGCTCACGCTGTGCGATCTCGACCACCTCAGACAGCGTGCCGAGCAGCGGGAGGCCGCGATAGCCGATGTGATCGCCGCCAGCGCGATCGTCGATGAATCCAACGACCTGGTAGCCAAGCTCGCGATGCTGCAGGATGCGATCGGCCACCATGCGGCCGAGATCGCCGGCGCCGGCGATGAGAATCCGTTTCAGGCCGATCCCTGCGCGCCAGCGGCGTTCGAGCAGTTCGCGGACTGCCTCGCGCGAGGCGTAGGTAAACATCACCGACAGCGCGAGGTACAGACCCCAGACGATCTGCGAAACCTGGAACGCTCCCTGGGCGCGCGATGTTTCTGAGGCGTAATACGCGCCGACGTACAACGTCGAGAGGACGCAGAACACCACCGCGAGGATGCTGCCGATCAGCACCGCGAAGAAGTCGTCGACGCGGGATCGACCGCGACGCAGCCGATAGACGCCCTGCAACCAGAACGCGATCGGCGTCAGCACCGCCACAAACGGCAGCAGATTGAGGTACTGCTCGAGCGGCGGATAGCCGCGGGTTACCGGAATCAGTCCGCTTTCGAAGCGGATGCCGAATGCGAGGACGAAGGCCCACATCGCCAGCACCGCGTCGCTGACGACGTAGAGCGCCACGAGCAGACGGTTATGCCGTCTTACCATTGCGTTCCCACCGGCGCGGCCAGTGTGTCGTCGATGACTCCCTGCATGGCGCTGGCATGGCGATCGCGGGAGAACCGTTCGGCGCTGGCACGGATGCGGGCTGGCTCGAACGACAGCCGATCCATTCGTCGCAACGCGTCGGCGAGCGACTCGGGCGTCGCCTCCGCGAAGAGGACGCCGGTCTCACCGTCGGTCACGGTTTCGAGGGCGCCGCCTCGAGCGAGCGCCACGACAGGCCGCCCGCATGCCTGAGCTTCGACTGGCACGATCCCGAAGTCTTCCTCACCCGGCATGATGAGCGCACGGGCGCGCTGATACTCGCTGCGCAATTGCTCGTCGGGCAATGCACCCAGAAACGTCACGTCGGATCCCGACATGCGCTGCAGTCGCTCGCGATCGGGACCGTCGCCGACGATGCGGAGCGGCGCACCGATACGGCGGCACGCATCAATCGCGATTTCAATGCGCTTATACGGGACGAATGCGGACACGATCAAAAAGTGGCTCTCGGGTGAAACGGCGGAAGGCTGATAGAAGACCGTGTCAACGGGCGGATACACGATCGTAGTCTCGCGATTATAGTATCGCCGGATCCGCGCAGCAACGTGTCGCGAGTTGGCGATAAACCTGTGCACGCGATGCGCGGTTGCCGCATCCCATCGTGCCAACCGTGAAAGTACTGGCCGGTAGAGCCATCGGCTCGCCACAGCGCCCACCCGTTCCGGCCCGAAATACGCGTCGAACTGATCCCACGCATATCGCATCGGCGAATGGCAATAGCACACATGGCGCGCACGCCCTGGCGCGACGACCCCTTTCGCGGCGCAGTGGCTCGAGCTGATGACGAGATCGCACCCGTCGAGATCGAACTGTTCGATGGCCATCGGGAACAGCGGCAGGTATCGACGGTACTGCGAGCGGGCCAGCGGCATGTGTTGCAGAAACGAGGTGTGGATCCGGTGCCGTTCGATCGCCGCTGACACCGACCCGCGCCAGTGGAAAAGGGTGTGGATGTCGGCGTCGGGATACAGCCCACAGACCACTTCGAGCACTTTCTCGCCGCCGCGCATCCCGGTCAGCCAATCGTGGACGAGCGCGACTTTCATACGGTGGCAACTGCGAGCGGCGCGCCGATGCGCTTATAGACCTCCAGAGTGCGAGCGACAGATCGTTCCCACGAGAACTCGCGCGCGCGTTCGAGACCCTTACGACGCATGTCGTCGGCGCGTGCGGGGTTCGTCAGCACGCATCGCAGGCCGTCCACGATTGAGTCGATGTCGTGCGGATCCACCAGCACGGCGGCATCGCCGACGACCTCAGGCAGCGACGACACGTTCGAGACGACGACCGGTGTGCCACTGGCCATCGCTTCGAGCGGCGGCAGACCGAAGCCCTCGTAGAGCGACGGGAAGACAAAGACGGCGGCGAGCCGATACAGCACGGCGAGTTGATCGTCGGGCACGTAACCGAGGAAGCGCACGTGCTTGTGCAACTTGTGGCGATGCACCGCGTGCCGCAAGGCCGGCAGCTTGGAGATCTCGTCACCGATGATGAGCAGCTTCAGATCTTCGAGATCGCCCGTCCGCAGCTCGCTGAACGCCTCAATCAGCCTGACCAGGTTCTTATGCGGCTTGATGTTGCCGACATACAACAGAAACCGGTGATCGAGTTGATAGCGCTCGCGCACGCGCGCCACGGCATCCGGGTGCGGCGTCACCGAGAAGTGCGCGTCGATCGCGTTGTACACGACGACGATCTTCTCGGGCGGGATGTTGAACAGGTGCAGGATGTCGCGCTTCGACGCGTCGGACACCGTCAGGATGCAATCGGACCTGTGCGCCGCCGTCCACATCTGCGCCCGTGCGTAGGCATATGCCATGCGGTTCGGCAGATACTGCGGAAACATCAGGTGAATGCAGTCGTGGATCGTGACAACCGAGTTGCAGTGAATCGCCGCCGGCAACACGTAGTGTGGTGCGTGGAAGAGATCCGGTCGCTCACGGCGCAGCACCCAGGGCACGTGGATCTGCTCGCGAATGGAGTAGTTCGGCGCGGGCTCGAGCACTGAGCGGAAGTTGGGCCCGAGCTGGGCTGCGACGCCCAGGTCAGCCTCGGTGCACAGCAGGACAAACTCCGTGTCGTGGTCGATTCGCGCAAGATGCCGCAGCAGATTGCGGATGTACGTGCCGATGCCGAAGTCGTGGAGCTTGCGCGCATCGATCGCGACTCGCATGTCGCCAGAGATTTTACCGGCTTTGGGCGTTGGGCTTTAGGCTTTGGGAGTTGGGACTTGGGAGTTGGGATGCGTTACCGATCCCAACCAGGCCAGTTCATCCGATGGCGGCGGCGGATGTCTCGCAGTACGCCTGGATAGACGCCACTTTGACGCGCGCCCTCGCCAGCCGTCTCGACGGCCGCCCGAATTGGCGCAGCGTTGCTATACAACGAGTCGACCCAACCCTGACAATTCAGCGTCGACGCCCCATTGAGGCGGATACCGTTTGTCTCGAAGACCGAGAACCACGGCCGATCGCCGCTCCGCGACGAGGACAATACACACGAGCCCGCGTACTTGTCCCAATACGCGTCGAGCTGTGCGCCGTTTTTATCGGCCCACTCGATCACTTGCGCATATGCCTGCTCACCCTTGGCTCGCGCCGAATCGGTCTCGCTCGGGCCGCCCATCGCCTTGGTCAGCGCCGTGAGCGGCGTTTGAGAGGAATTGCCACTCACTTGGCCATCCAGCAGATCCATGGCGTGATCGATCGCCACTGCGAAGGCGAGGCCTTGGCCGGCCTGTGCGGCAACGGCCAATGAATTCACCCCGATGACCGAGCCGGACCGATCGACGAGTGGCCCGCCGCTGTTGCCCGGATTGATCGCCGCGTCGGTCTGGATGAGCGTGATGTTGCCGATCTGCCGCACCGCGCTGACGATGCCGCGTGTCACGGTATTCGAGAGCACACCGAGCGCTGACCCGACGGCAATGACCTCCTGGCCGACACGGGCGTGTGTCACCGAGCCCATCGTCAACACCGGCTGACTCGGGTTCGCACCGTACACCTGAAGCAACGCGAGATCGCTGCCGGTCGAAACCGTCTGCACGCGTGCGTTGTACGTCGCGGTGCCCACCTGCAGCGTCACCGACGTTTGACCCTGGATGACGTGCGCGTTGGTCAGCACTTGATCGGGCTTGATGAAAAAGCCGGTCCCGCGCGACGGTCCCGCAGTGATCGACGCGACGGCCGGAAGGATACGGCTGACGACGTCTTCGAGAGACGCGGTCGGGGGTGGGTCTGGTGTGGTCGGCGCGGACTCCGTTGGTGTGTCCACCAGCGCCGGCGCCGCGTCGGCGACAGGCAATGAGACTTGCGCCGCCGGACCGGCGGCGGGCGCC
>Ga0065712_10068001_pt1 | contig 17519 bp, 20 predicted proteins | sample MisRhiReplicate1_FD_59099 | JGI IMG/M metagenome (GOLD analysis project Ga0065712, IMG submission 59099) | Miscanthus rhizosphere microbial communities from Kellogg Biological Station, MSU, sample Rhizosphere Soil Replicate 1: eDNA_1 v3... | ecosystem: Host-associated > Plants > Roots >...
GACATGCCAGCACTGACGCCAGCAAACGACTTGGTACGCGCTCGCAATGTCAGTGCGTCAGAAGTGTACGCGCTGTTGGGGCACCATCCGTATTCGTCGCCAACCAAGATATTCGACCGACTTATGACGCCAGCGATGGACACGCACCAGCAGAGCGAAGCGATGGCGATTGGCTCATTCATGGAACCATACGTTGCCCGGTACGCTGCCCGTAAGTTGGGGTTGCGTGTCCGGGCAGCAACGCGTTCTGTGGAGTACAAAGGCAAACTGTATCGTCCGCTAACGGGCGAGTACGTTGGGGTCAATCTCTGCGCTACCCCTGACTACTATGTGTTGGGTCAACGCATGCTCATGGAAGTCAAGGTATCATCCATCCTGTATGGGTGGAATGAGGATGACATTCACCCACACTACGAATACCAAGCGCGAGCGCAGATGGCATGTACCAATCGGGATGTGTGCATCATCGTCGCATTGGTTGGAAGCGCATTCTTCCATATCCCCATTGTAAGGGACTTACAAAAAGAGGAGGTGATGCTTAGGGCAGTAGACAACTTTTGGTACTCGCACGTTATGACTGGCATCCGTCCCGAAGTGACGGAAACGCCGAGAGTCACAAAGATAACAGTGACTAGGAGTTAGAGACTGTGGCTACTCCCCTTCGTGGCGCGACTGTCGAGGACATCGTTCCCGTTATCCCCGCTGGTATCTACCCGGCAATCTTCCAGAGCATCGAGTCAGCGGAGAACGATAACGGTAAGTTTTGGCTCTGGCGGTTCGCTGCCCGCAATGGTGACGAGGATGTCGAAGTGACTGCCACGTCATCGCCTCGCATCACTCCCCGGACCAAGGCTAGCAAGTGGCTGGCTGGCATGGGTGTGAATGTGGAAGTTGGCAAGGACATCGACTTTGACTCGCTGCTCGGGATGCCGGTGCAGTTGGTCATTATCGTCAACGAAGCGGGATACTCCCGCATCGAGTCGGTGCTTCCGTTCCCGGCTGAGGGCATCAAGAAAGCCAAGTAGCACAAGCAAGCCAATCGAGAGGGTGGAGCGTTCGCGCTCTACCCTCTCTTTGCGTTGGGAGGGATAATGGTGCTAGAGGCTCGCATCAAGTTTGTGGTGGATGGCAAGCCAAGCAGTCAAGGGAGTATGACTGCCGTATACAACAGACGGCTAGGGGTAGCGCGGGTCAGGCATGTCAATGCTCCCGCGCTTTCGCTATGGAGGCAGCAATGCAGAGAGGCAGCAAAGATGGCAAAGGCAGAGGTATGGGATGGTCCGGTTGGGATCAAAATCTCATTCGGCATTGCGGCACCGATTAACCAGAAGCATGGATACCCTAAGCGTCCTGACTTGGATAAGTTGGTTCGTAGCGTACTCGATGCTCTTACTGGCACTTGCTATCGTGATGACTCGCAAGTAATCATGCTGACGGCTGAGAAGATGTGGCAACCTGTCACCATCATCGAGGTATGGCGGATTGAGAAGCAATCGACTCGCAGCACAGACTCACAGGCGACCCTCTGGACGGAGGATGCCGAAGGGATGGGCAAAGGTTAGGCGGCGCGTACTGGCGCGGGATAATGGTATCTGCTACCTATGCGGACATCCCGGCGCTGACAGCGTTGACCATGTAATACCCCATGCTCGCGGAGGCTCAGACGATTATTCCAATCTGAGGGCAGCGCATATGGGATGCAATGATAGGAAGCGAGCGAAGGTCATAATCGCGGTTCCTAGGAGAAGTCGCTTTGGGTAACATCATCCAATGGGGGGTCACTAATAGATGCCGGTATTGCAGGGGTACGGGTAGGAGGGGGGGTATTAAGGGGGGTAGTAGGTGCATCCACTGTCAGGGTACAGGGTATATACAACCCAACACATGCTGGCATATATGTGGGTGTAATAATGAGGTATCACCCCAACTGGTATTCATATGTATGGATTGTTATAATGAGGTGTGCGATTATCCAGCATCAGCGGGTGTAATAGAATGAAACAGAAATGTAATACACTTACATTCCAAACCATCCCCCCTTTTTTTCTTGGAGTTGTGGCTGTCACGAGCAAGCCTTCTAGGACTGTGCCTGACATCTCGGTTTCCGCCTCGCGCGTTATTCCACGCGTGGGGGCGCGAGGGCGCGAATACTCCGAGTTTAATACCCGCCAATCGGGGCCGAGTCACCCGCCATGCACATCTATTCACCCCCTGTAGGATGGCCGTCAAGCGATGTAAATGGTCCGGGTGGGGTAGGGTGCCACTCAGTCATTAAGACTGATTAGGGACCGTTTCAGACGATGTAAATATTAAGGGGTTGCCAGCATGTCCGAGAGTCACAGTTATTCAGAGTTGCCACCAAGGGACAGGCGCGGGTGGTGTCTAGCCGGTTGCCTGTCGCTGCTGACTTGGGCAGTCGCTATCGCGCTGGTGGTGCGTCGATGTCAGTGACTTACATTCTCGTCTCGGGCCATCCGGGGGCCGGTCCCTCAACTCTCGCATGCCCGGAAGTCAAGGGCGCAGAGCGAGCGCAGCGAGCGTCCCTTGACGGAGGGGTAGCATGAGAGAGTGGGGGCCGGACCCGTTGGCCGTAGGACCAGCATTGGAGTCGCCACGTTCGCCACTCGCTACCGGGTCATTCGGACCCAAGGTGGTTAAGTGGGTCAAGCGCCGATTGCACATTACCCTTGACCCTTGGCAGCAGTACGCTCTCTATCGGATGCTGGAACATGATGCTGACATGCGATTGCTTGCATCGACGGTGCTGTTGTCAGTGGCGCGGCAGAATGGCAAGAGCGTCATTGTCCGTGGCATCGTCGGTTGGATACTGGACGAGGGGCATAAGTGGGACACATTCCGCAAGTGGGACTTTATCCTGCTGGCAGCACACGATGCGAAACAGGCTCGCATCCCGTATGACTACATCCGGCGCGATGTCATGTCCTACTCAGACATCAACACATGGGGCCACAGCGCGAGGCGTCAGGGAGTAGCGCGAGCGCGGGCAACGCAATACACCGGCATCGAGTTAAACGGTGTCCGGGTGGACGTGGCAACGTCACAGCCGGGTAGCGCCCGTGGCATCTCGCCCGGACTTATCTGCTTTGACGAGGTGCTTACGCAGACATCGTTTGAGACATACGAGGTGCTATCCCCGGCGCAAGTCGCCATCCGCAATGCCATGATGCTGATGACGAGTACAGCAGGGTTTGCGGACAGCGTAGTGCTACGGGCCATGTATGACCGCCTATACCGCCAATCGACCAACGCTGAGCAGCATGACCCATCGTTTATGGGGCTGTGGTGGAGGGCGGACGATGATGACGTGGAGCCGTCCGATTGGGAGCAGATTGTCAAAGCCAATCCTGCATTCGATGGCGGTCGCGGACTGTCTCGCCAGATGATAGAGAACGAGTATCTAATCTTGCCCAAGGGGTCATGGATTAGGGAGCGTCTTAATCGGTGGCATGATGAGCGAGTCGATGCGCCATTCAGCATCGCTGCTTGGGGTGCCTGTCGAGTACCTAAGCCACTGCATCCGTCGGCAGTCTCGGGCAACTACGTCATCGCCTGTGACGTTACATCAACGTGGAGCGAGGGCAGCATTATCGTTGCAGCGATGCGGAAGGATGGTAAGGTTGGGATCGAAGTACATCGGCACTTGCTAGCGCGGGGAGATACCCCGCTAGCGGCGACGGACTTTACGCGGGAAGTGGCAGCGATAGCAGCAAAGGTCAGAGTCGATGCCATCGTATATAGTGCATCGTCGGCACTTGCGCCAGCATTCGAGCGACATGCAGTGGAGAGTATGCTTCCGTATCAGTCCCTCCCGGCAACGAAGGTTCTCATGGCTTGCTCTGACTTTGCAGAGGCAGTCACTAGCCAGCGACTTGCCCACGATGACCCATTCCTTGACAGTCAAGTGGCAGGAGCGCAGCGCCGGTTCGTTGGTACTGACGGTGCTTGGCGGTGGACGATTAGCAACAGTCCTGTTACTGGTGTGGTTGCTGCGACCTTCGGCGTTGCCACTGCTGCTAAGTCATTCCATCCGGTGCAGGTATTCATGTAAGTTGCTTACATTGGGCAAGTCTGTTATCATTACAGGGTGAGTAAGAAGCATCACACTTCCTCCAAAGTAGAGAAGCGTGATGCGGTGGTGCCAGTCCGCATCGAGGCTGTAGCGAGCGAGTCTCGCTATCGGGAGGTTATAACTTCCTCCCTTGCAATCCCCACAGCAGCGTATCCCCTGACTGTCGTAGAGGCAGCAGGGGTTTCCGCTGTCCGGCGCTGTGTCTCGCTGATTGCTAACGCGATTGCAGGGCAGCGGTGGTCAGAGTGGGAGGGCGAACCGGCAACGCGATTGCAGCAGACGAGTCGCATCGTCAAGCGACCAGCAGCGAGCATGACCCGGCGCGAATGGGTGTGGCGTGTCATTGCGTCGATGGCGCTGACTGACGTGCAGTACATCTACATGGTTGGCGGCGTTGATGACGAAGGGGTGCCGGGTAGCCTAATCCCGCTGCCGCGCGAGGCTATCCAGCCATCGGGCATGGTTGACCCTTGGGGTGTGTTTCCTCCGTCTGCTTACAGCATCTCTGGTATCTCGGGCACAGTCTCTGGCGAGGCTGTCATTCCGATGCGCTCGGCGTTCTGGCCCGGTGTGCCAATCCACTTGCAAGGCATCTTGCAGATGGCTCGCAATGCCATGATGATGGCTCATGCGAGCGATGCCTACGTCTCGCGGTACTGGCAAGCCGGTGGCGCACCGACGACTCAGATTACAACTGAGCAGTTTCTAGACGACACTCAGGCTGACGCCATCGGCAATCGCTACCGGGCACGTCGGGCGAAGGGGCCAGACTTCCCGTTGGTTCTCGGGCAAGGTGCGAGCGCATCGCCTTGGGGTGCTGATGTCTCGCAGCAAGCAGCGGTAGAAGCGCGGCGCGAGATTGTCATTGAGATTGCGAACCTGTTTGGCGTTGCTGCCCATTACGTCAACGTGGTGCCGACAGGCTCGTCTCAGACTTATGCCAACATCCAAGACGAGGCGCTGTCTCTGGACAGGTTTACGCTCGCTGGTTTCTATGACCCAATCCAAGACCTTGTAAGTGACTTACTTCCAGAGGAACGGTTTATGTTGATTGACATGACCCGACTGACGCGAGCCTCGCAAGAGTCGCGCTTCCGGGCATGGGCAATCGCCACTGGCAATAAGCCTTGGATGATGCCGGAGGAAGTCAGGACTGAGGAAGGCATGGGGCCATCGCCAGAGATAGAGGCGATTGACGAAGCGCGGGTAAAGTCGATCGAAGCGGGAGCAGAAGGAATGGCCCGCGCTGGCGGACAGGAGCAGCAGGGACAGCAGCAGGAGCAGAAGCAAGAGGAACCAGTCAATGCCTGAGACTCGCACGACAGCACTTGGCAATGTCGAAGTCAGAGACGTTGACGGTTCGCCCGGTCGCTTTGAGGGCATGGCGCTTCCGTATGGCGTCACCATTGACGTTTCCTACGGGCGCGAGCGGTTTGTTCGCGGAGCGTTTGCGGATGCCGTTCGGGATATCAACGGTGGCGAGAGAGTCGCCTATCTGAACAGGCACGGCATTGACGGTGGCGTTCCCGTTGGTGTCATCAACCACTTGCAGGAACGCGATACCGGACTCTGGTTCGCTGGTGACTTTCTGGATGTTCCAGAAACGCCACAGGCTCGGAGTCAGGTACAGTCTGGACTCAATGGCGTCAGCGTTGAGTTTGTGCCCGGTAAGCATCGGCGCAAGGCTGACGTTATCGAGCATTACAGCGGGGCGAGACTCGCTGCTATCGCGGGCAGTTATGCGCCAGCATATCGCATGGCGCGAGTTGCACTAAGGAGCGTCGCGCGAGCGACAGGAAGGGGCATGGTGCCTAATCTGACCGTTGCTGCGCTCACGGAGCGACGCGACACAATCACGTCTCAGATTGCCGCAGTGCGGTCGATTGCGGAGACAGAGGACCGGGCGCTTGACGAGGCTGAGACTCGGGACATCGAGAGTCTCGGACAGCGACTGACCAACGTTGACGCGCTCATTGTCGATGCGCGAGCCGACGAGCAGCGGCGCGATGCAGAGCGGCGTTCGCTGCCGTCGCAGCGCACTGGTTCGCCCGCTGTGGTGACACGCTCGGAAAGCGTCTACGGACCCGCATCCGGGCATTCGTACTTCGCTGACTTGCTGGTTGCCAACCGGGACAGCGGAGCGAGCGAGCGACTGCACCGGCACAAGTCGCTTGTCATCGACCTTGCGGGGCAGATGGATAGGGCGACAGACAGCAGCGATATCGCTGGTGCCTATCCCACGTCCTACTACCCTGACCTTTATGTGCCGGACATCGCTTACAGTGGCCCGCTGTCGGCGTTCTTCGCTACCACCACAATCGGTGCGCCTAATCCAATCATCGTCCCGACGTTCGGGTCAGTGACTGGCGATACCGACGTGCAGACGGCAGAGAACGCGCCAGTTGCCAATGTGGACGTTGCAACGGGTCCGGCAACCCTGACACCTAAGACAATCGGTGGCGAGTCGATTGTCTCGCGTCAGGCTGTCGATGGCGCGTCTCCGGGCACTGATGTCATCATCGCCAATCAGTTGCGCGAACTGCTGATGCGGGACACGGAGCGAGAGATTGCGCTTGTGCTGGAGGCGCTTCCGGCAGCGGGCGCAATCCCTGACACCGCTGGTGCCGCTGGTGCTGGTGCTGACTTGCACAACGGTATTGCCGGTGTTCTTGGGCAGTACTATGCGGGTGCTGCTGCCGGTGGTGCTGGCGCTCGTATGCTCCCTGCTGAGGGGGTGTTTGTGAACGCAACCGATTGGGGCAACCTGACCGGGGCTGTTGACGCATCCGGGCGCTCGCTGCTTTCTTACGTCAATCCGCAGAACGCGCTTGGGCAGCAGGGGTCAGCGCCCGGTTTCCAGAGCGCGATTATCGGTGGCGTCCCGGTCACTCCCGCATGGGCGCTGCTGGCGGATACCAACGAGATTGTCGCACGTCGGAATGATGCGCGGCAGTGGAAGTCGGCAATCCTTGACCTTCGCCTCATTGAGCGCGAGGGGCCGCAGAGCATCGTCTTTGCAATCTGGCAGTACTTCGGTTTCGCGGTTCTGGAGCCGAAGGGCGTTCGTCGCTACACCTACACCAACGTCTAGGTAAGTCACTTACATTCGGAGGTGAGAAATGGCGCACGAGAATAAGCCAACCAGCGCCAAGACTTCCAATAAGGCTGAGGCTGACAAGGCTGAGGAACTGGAAGTGGCAGAGGAAATCCATGAGACTGCCGAGAGCGAGACTCCGACATCGAATGATGTTGGTAAGCAGACTCTCACGAAGGCGGACATGGGTGGACGCGATGTGACGGTTGATGGGGTGCCAGAGGAAGAACTGGCAACGCCTCGTCATCCTGACGACCCGTCGGGCGATTAGCCAATGTATTCTCTGACGGCAGAGCAGGTTCTAGCATTCGTCGGCGTTACGGTGCCAACGGACGAGGAAACTGCATGGGCCACGATGGTCGCCAAAGCGTTGGTTGCAGGACTGACGCAGCGACTGAATGGCGCTGTCATTGTCGATGGCTCTGCCGCAGAGGATGAACTGAACGTTGCTTTGATGATTGGCGGTGCCGAAGGGTACAAGCGTCGAGAAGCAACGTTTGGCTTGACTGGCTACGCGGACTTGGAGGGCAACGCCATTCGGGTAGCGCGAGACTATCTGGATGGCGTTCGCCCGCTAATCGAGCGGTACAGCGTTCCGGGCATCGGATGACACTGACCGATGCTCGGGCGGAGTTGCTCGCTGCGCTAGAGGCAGCGGGTGTTCGTGCGTTCTATGGCATGGGCACGTTTGCTGCGCCATGCGCTCGCATCTTCCCGTCAGAGCCTTGGGTCGAAGTGTCGGGACGGTTTAACGGACGAAGGACGCAGACTTGGGAGGTTTGGGCTGTCGCGGGGAGAACCGACTCAATGGCAACGTTTGACGAGTTGGAGTCAATGGTGGTTTCGATCGACTCCGCTATTGACGCGTTGCAGAGTTGGTCCCATCCCACATGGCGTAGGCCAGCCGTTACCGATATGGGCGGTACTAAGTACTTTGCCTGTCGCGGTACTATCGAGACGATAGCGGAGGTTCATTAGTCATGGCGACAATCCTGTTTATGAAAACCGCCAAGTTTACCCTCTCGCTTGCTGCCGCTCCCGGCACTGAGTTTCAGGGTGACGCAGCAGACGTGCATGTCGAAGTGACAGCGGGCGATACCGTTGACTACCCGACACTTGACGGAAACGTCGCGTCGAATGCGGAGCCAGAGACTTACGCTCTGGTGATGCGAGCCGGTCAGGATTACAGCACGACCGGATTGGCTCGCTTCCTTTGGGACAATAAGGGCGAGGTTGCCGATGTGGTGCTTAATGCTCACGGGCAGTCAGTTGCCAACAGCGCCGAGACTCCCGCTGTGACCGGGCAAGTAACGCTAATCCCGGTGCAGTACGGTGGAGAAGTTGGGACCTTCGCTGAGTTTGAGGTTACGCTGCCGTTTGTGGCGACTCCGACACTCGCGGTTGCGTAGCATAGTTATGCATCTTCGGGTGTATAACTATTCGTGACCTTTGGCCCTTGACAAAAAGTGTCAAGTATGCATTGGAGGCCCAAAAACGCTAGGAGCCACGCTAAGGCCAGTTAAAACCAAAAGTAATGTCCTAGCATTACTTTGAGAAACGGGAGCCGTAGCGGGCTTCCTAGAGCGTTGTGGGGCATTCACGAGGGGAGATTGTCAGTCACTTACATCGCATAAAGGGTATGCATAGGATGGCTGAAAAAGGCATCAAGTTTGTCGCCACCGGGATACCGGAGACGGTCGCAGCATTCGACAGGTTCGCTGATATGGACTTGGAGAAGGCTGAGGACAAGGCGGCAAAGGCAATCCTCCCGACAGTCAAGGCAAACACCAGACACGATACAGGCTCGATGCAGGGAGCATGGAACGTCGAAGGTGGCGCATTCATCAACAACGTCGATTACGCAAGTTATCAAGAGTTTGGGACACGCTTCGTGCCAGCGGCGTTCGCAGTGCAGAGAGCATGGGACGAGAAGCAGAGCGAAGTAGAGAAGGCGTTTACTGAGGTAATCGAGCATGCTGCAAGTCAAGCAGGACTTGACACTTGACGTTCTGCCAGAGCCGCGCCATATCACTCTGAACGTTGCCGGGATTACTCCCGGCAATCTGACGTTGCTGGATGCGTTGGACATCGCTGACGCATCCGGCGTTGGCGTTGACGAGATGGTGGATGTGCTGAAGGGGCCACAGAACCGGACCCAAGGATTGCTGCTGTACGCAATGGCTTGGGTCATGGGGCGACGGGTGGAACCGGGGCTGACGTTTGAGGAAGTCAAGTCATGTCATCTGCATGTTGTCGGGTCAGCCGCATCCGACGATGTGATAGAGGCAGAGCAGAAGCGAGCGGCAGCGGTTGTCAGCGTTGCGCTGCTGGCAGGGGTATCTCCGGCAGAGGCTGAGGACATGACGGTGGCTGAGGTTTCGGCAGTCACGTCGATTACCAAGGCACGTCGTCGCGCTCGGAGGCGCTAGCATGGCAGAAGTCGGCGTTGACATTACCGGCAATAACAAAGACCTTGTTAAAGCGATTGACGGCGCGACCAAAGAGATACGCGCATTCGGGAAGTCGCTAGACACTGGCATTAGCACTGGCAAGATTGACGCTGCTACTGATGCCATCCGCAAGGTTGGGAAGGTTACAAAAGATGTTCTAGTCGCTGGCAAGGATGCCGCAGCGGCAGAGGAACAGTTTGCTCTTGCCTTGGGTAATGCCGGGATCGAAGCAGAGTCACACAAGGCAGCGATGGACGCTGCTGTGGTTTCTGCACAGAAGATGGCGTTTACGGATGACGAGGCGCGAGCATCGCTGGTTGCTTTGGCTGGCGCGACTGGCAGCGCGGGTGTGTCTGTCGAGTTGCTGGCGCAGTCTCAGGACATCGCGCGATTGGCTGGCGTTAGCCTAGAGTCTGCGACTGACGCAGTTGCCAAGGCATACGCGGGTCAGGACACGGCGCTACTTCGGATGCTGCCCGGATTGGAAAAGGGCGCAACCGGGATGAACACCATCCAGAACGCAACCGAGTTGGCTAAAGGCTCTGCTGATACCTACGCCGCATCTGCAACCGGGATGGGCGAAAAGGTCAAGATTGCTTTCAGCGAAGCAGCAGAAGCGATTGGCGGCGCGTTGCTTCCAGTGCTGAAAGACTTGGGCACGGCGCTTGGGCCACTCATCATCGCGTTCGCTAAACTGGTAGAGTCGCTGCTGCCAGCGTTGCTGCCGCTCGTCAGCGCACTGGCGCGGGTTGCTGAGATTGCAGCGAAGGCGATTACCAAGATTGTCGATGCAGTGACCAGACTGATTACCAAGATTAGGGAGTTGCTTGGTCCATTGCGCGAAGCAGTGGACGGACTGAAAAACCTTGACCTTAATCCGTTTAACGGGAAGTCTGCGCCAGCGCCGATTAGCGGTCCATCTGTAAGTGGCTTACAGTCTGGCGGTGGCTCTGCGACTCGCGCGGGTGGAGTCACCATTAACATCTATGGCGACCCGTCTGTGATTGAGGCGCGAGTTACCAAGGCGTTGCGCGATTACGCACGTCGCAACGGCGCTGGCAGTGTCTTTGCTCCGGGTCGCACTTAATGGCACTTCCGCCTCTGCCCGCTATTGGTCGCGCTCGCATCGAGATATTCGGACCAGCGCCGGGTAGCGCGAAGTGGGGCGAAGCGCTTTGGGGTGTCTCTACATGGCCCGGACTTGGGTGGAATGACATTACACCGCAGAGCATGGTTGCTACTGTGACATGGGGTGCCGATGACCCTGCTGGTGTGCTAACCGTTCCTGCTGCCGGTTCTTGGACTGTCAACACTTACGACCCTGAACGTATCCTTGACCCGTCTAACGGGCAGTCACCATACGCCACAACCATCCGTCCGGGTAAGCCAATCCGATTGGCATACGTCAATGAGTCTGGTACGCATAGGGTTGTGCGTCAGGGACTGATTGACGAAGTTAAGTACGACCTTGTGACAGCCAAAGGCTCGCTGCGGGGAACGGACCAAGTACAGTTGATGGTCGGAGCGCATCTGCCGGAAGGTCAGCATACTGACCCGTTGATGCCGACGACACTGCGAGCGCGGGCGCAGTATGTTATCAATAAGGCTGGACTTGGGTCGCTTGTTAAAGTCATGTTGGTTGATGAGTTAATCTACAATGGTGACTTTGAGTTAGGACTTACTGGTTGGGCAACGATTGGTAATGTCCGCATTACGCCAACTAGAGCCGGTGGTGGGAATGTTTGTCATATCACTGGCGACACTGGCTTCCCCCAGATACAGGGGCAAGCGCTACCGCTAACAGGTGGGGTTACTTACAGGCTGTCGTGCTGGGGCAGAGCGACTGGTGCAACCGGAGATTGCAGACTGGACGATGCTGGGGGAGTGACCGCATCATTCCTGCACTTCGATGCTGGCCCGGATTGGGTATACAAAGAGACTAACTTTGTGCCACCGGCAGACGGCATGTACCATATCCTTGCCTACAATGCCGCTGGCCCGGTTGGGTCAATCGTCGAGTACGACAATATCAGTTTCGGGGAAGTGCTAACGGACCCGCCAGTAGGCAAGGTGCAAGAGCGCGAGGCGACAGTATGGAACATCATTCTGACTGCCGCCTACGATGCGCTGTATGCGACGTGGATGGACAGGTACGGGACGTTGCGTTTTCGATCCTTTGGCAATCCCCGCGATACTGGTTTTCAGGCTGGCGGAGTGGACGGTATCGCAATCAGTAACATGGAGACTGACGCCTCGCTACAGAATGTGTTTACGCGCATCTCTACCTTTGACATTGCGGTTTCGCCCGGACAGCCAGTGGTAGCATTCGACGCGACCAAGGCGAGTATCTATGGCGACATCCTGCTGCATCGGGACCAGCCAGTGCCCAACGCGCGAGCATGGGTTGATAGCATCCTTGCTGACCGTGCTGGTGCGTCATTGCAGTACTCGCCCGGTACGCTGTATCCACAGACGGAGGATGCGCTAGAGAGCATTCTTGACTTGGGCATGGTGGACATCGCGCATCTGGTAGTGGAGTCAGTCACGCCATCCATCGACGTTGCTGCCCGCGTACTCGGAGGGACGATTACTGCCGATACAGATACCGGGTGGACGGCGCATCTCAGCAGTTACATTCCGGCAAAGGAATGGGAGGAAGCAGACACTCCCCCGCCAGTCATTCCGCCAGAGCCACCGTCAACGACACAGGTTGTGCGTACTTACAACTGCACTGCTGACGCTAGGCTCGCGCATTCGTCATCTCTGGATGCTGGCAACGGGACTGACGTGCAGTTGCCGATTGGGTACATCAGTCCGTATCGCAATCGGGCAGTGCTTGACTTTACTGACATTCCATTCTCCGGTGTGGTGCGAGTTGTCAAGGCAGAGTTGGTAGTCAAGATTGGCACTAACTCATGCGGGGCATTCGGGTCAGAACCAAAGGTTAACGTCTCGCGGATTACCGGCAGTTGGAGCGAAGGCAGTTACAGCGCATCATGCGGTTTCGGTACTTCCAACAGCGTCAAGTATCCCGGTCCTTCCGTAACGTCATCCGGGTCAGTGACAACCACGGTGCCCAAGGGCACTGGAACAGAGAAGGCGATTGACATTACCGCGATTGCAGAAGCATGGCGTTCGGGACAGGCGCAGCGCGGCGTTATGGTCAAGTCTGCTGGCGAGGATACCAGCAAGTACACAACCTGTTTCTACTCTCGCCATCATGGGACATCTGGCAATCGTCCGTTCCTACGGTTGACGCTAGAGGTTGCAGCATGAGAACGGAGACAATCAAGCGAGGACTTGCGCTGTTGGCGCTCATTCTGGCAGTGGCGTCATTCGCTGGTATGGGAGCGACCCTGCTTGCAGTGGCGATTATCCTAATCGCGGTGGCAATCGTTCTGTAAGCCACTTACAAAAAGGAGGCAGCACAATGGCGGTTCCTACTCCCCCGACAGCGGGTGAACCCATCGCAGAGGCATGGGGCGATGTGGTGCATGACCAAGTGGTTGCAATGGAGTTTCAGGCTGGCAGTTTTATTGCGAATGCGCCCGGTGGCAGCACGTTTGCTGATGTCGGTGTGGTATTCCCGCATCCGTTTGCTGCTGGCAGCAAGCCGACAATCATGCTGACGATGGGGTCGATTGACCCGACGGCTATCTCAGCGGGCCACACAAGCGTCACCAACGTTGGCTTTACCTGTCGCATCTCCAAGGGCAATGGCAATCTCTCGGCGTTTGGGTGGACAGTTACTTATCTCGCCTTTGGCCCCCGCGCATAGGCCATGAATGACATCGAGTATATTGCGCGGTTGCCGCGAGCCATCGCAGTAGCGGTTGGCTTACGGCAACTTTCGCCACGTCCTGACCGTATTCCGGGGATCGAAAACCTACGCCATGTCGAGCCAATCGACACTGGTGGCGCGTTTCGTCCTGACTGGCGGATGCAAGACCCTGCCAAAGACCCAAAGGAGCCTTACGGGTCAGAGAGCAGCGGCGCTGGCAATGACCACGGTTGGAGCAACTGCACGGCAGTCAGCGCGGCGCTTGCTTACGCATATCACACTCAGGACAAGTCAGGACCGCAAGGTGGCGACATGCGCCACCATCAAGACGACCAATCTGGCGGCACTGACCTTTACGACATGCGGACAGCATGGGACAGGTACGGCAACCAGACACTGACAATCAAGACTGGTGCCGGATGGGGTGCGGTCAAGACAGCGCATAATGAGCGCAGAGCCATCATCATCCAAGGCGAGGGTAACGTTCCCGGCAGTGAGTCATTCGATGGCGGTCACGCATGCGTCATTGGCGCTGAGACTCACAGTGACGGACGATGGCTGTTTGGCGACCCGCTAGCGGATGGCTGGCAGTGGGTCAAGCCATCGGACATCGAGACATGGGCAAAGCGATTGTCGAGCAGCATCTACTTCGCTGTATCGAAGGTGCCACCGGCAGAGACGACAGCGCCGACGACACCACCGCCAGCGCCGGTGCCCGATTGCCCGGATTGTCCTGACCCGCAACCGATGATTGACAGTGCGATTGCAGTGCATGAGCAGAAGTTGCTTAACGATGCGTACCTGTGGTCGAAGCATCCTGACGAACAGCCACCGTTCCCGATTGGCGACATTATCGAGATGGTGCCTAATGCCGGTTGGGACGTTGGCAAGTGGAACCAGACGACTTGGTATCTTGACCCGAAGGCAGCGCGATGGGGCGAAGCAGTTTGGGCAGGCTCTGGCGATATCCCCGGAGGGGTATGGGCATAACTTGCATATATGCAGTCGAGGGTGTATACTATACATCGGTGCCCGGTGTCGCTCTGGCACAGTCTCCGCCGGGCACTAACTGATATGTAAGGGACTTACAATCTCCGAGACTGTGCCAACTTTACGGAGAGACTGTGTACCAATCGTGAAGGTATCCGTATACCGTGACCTTGGCGACCATGAGGTTGACGGTACAAGGATGTGGCAAGGCGGTGGCCCGATTGGGGCGCTTCGCGCTTATCAGGCTTACCATCCCGGCGCTGCCATCTATACCGTCACCTATCGCGGGCGCACTGTCTGGATGACATCGAAGCAGCAAGCGATATGGTCAGAGGTACAGAAGTACTGGAAGCGCGAGAAGCGCGATACACTGGAACGGATTGCTACCGTTGTCGGATGCAGTCGAGCCACCGTATCGCGCTTCCTTCGTCGCCTTGACCTTTGGCGGTTTATTGACCTTGTGACATTGCGCGGTCGCGGTGGTGGAACGTTCATCTTTACGCGGACATGGGAAGAACCGCAGCGATGGACGATGCGCGCTCGGGATCGAATACGCAACTTCCGGGCATGGCTAATCAGACGCGATGCGCTCATTGCCTTGGAGCCGGTGTTAGCGAAGTACCGGCAACCACGGAGGGTGCAGGAGCCGTACTGGAAAACGGCAACCCAACCACCACTCCGACTTGGTAGTACGGATGCAACTTTTAGATGACGAACGAAGATTAGCGGAGGCGTTATCGGAGACAAACGGACAAGCCATTGGCGAACCGCATTACGCGGTTGGCTTTGGTTTGCCAAAAGGCTAAGTTGACGTGTAAGTGGCTTACATGGTAAGATGTCATAGACAGGGAGTTACCTGTCTGCATTAGGAGAACAGAGACAGTGCCTAAGACGTATGAATACCAGTGCGAGAAGCACGGTCCTTGGACGGACTTCCACGCTAACAAGAGGGCAACCTACGATTGCCCGACGTGTCTGGTAGAGAACCAGAACCATTACGCCATCCTTTACGGACGGCAGATTACCACCACACACCTGCTGATGGTGGCTAACGACTCCCTGACTTACACCGCTACCGCGCGACGCCTTGCGCGGCAGTTGGCGGATGTCGTCGCGTCGAATGGTATCCCGGCAGCGCAAGGCTGGCTGGAAGGCTGGTGGTATGCCAGTGGCAATAGCACCGACGAAAACAACGAGGCATGGAAGGCGCTTCGCATCATCCTTGGGACGGTGTAAGTGACTGACATCCGACTCGATTGGAAACTCTGTGAGTGTAACGCTCACTACCCCTACGTCTGCAATCGCAGACGAGCATGGCGCAAGAGGATGTGTAAGCAATGCTTCGACTACTGTACGCGCTAGGGATTAGCGCACCACCGGCACCGCCAGCGCATTGGGTCGCAGCGTATCGCCAGACGCGAACCGCGAACCGCGCTCCCGGTATCGGACTGCCAATCTTCCTATTGCTCTGGTGGAGCCTATGACAAAACTGTAATGTTTGTTAAGGCGGCTTAACCAAAAACCCATTGACACTCGCTGTGAGTGTGCTATATTAAGAGAGTCAAGAGAGGGACACAGCAAGAACCTTAGGAGCCTAGAGCACCGGCGGTTCTTCGCAGCAGATGCAGGTTTCATCCCTGCTAACTCTCTTGACAACCAATCCGCTGCCACCGGAATGTAAGTGGCTTACAGGAAAGAGGATAGAGACTGTGACCGATACCGCCGTCGCCATTCAGGGCGAAGTCGTCAATACTGCCGAGGGTAGCGCCGAGGTTCGTAAGGCGATGCTTAAGGAGAACGAAACTGTCATCCGAAAGAACTGGAAGGTTCTGGAGGAAAAGGGACAGAACGTTTACCGGGCGCTGACAATCATCCACTCGTTTAACCTGTGGAAGTTGCACACCGATGCCAAGGGCAAGCGCAAGTACACCAACTTTGAGACGTATCTGTCTCAGGAGTTTGGTTGGACGCTTAGCCGGGTGCGGGCGCTGCAAGTCATCAAGGCAACGCGAGCGCAGATGATTGAGTCGGGCGAACTGCCCGCCAGCACTGCACAGTCGCGGACACGCACCGCACCGGAAGTCACTTCCGAGCGGGCAGCGAAGGTCACGTCAGCGCAGTTGGTCAAGGTTCTGGAAGCCTTTGAGGGTCGCGTCAATAACATTGACGAGGGCGACCCGGACAAGGCAGAGATGGTCCGTATCTTCGGAGATGCCGCAGAGGCCATCAACGCAATCGTCAGCGACCTTGACGAGATTGTCGCCCGCAACGCTGCCGATGCAGATGACACGGACGAGGACGAGGACGAGTCTGAGGATGACGCCTCGTAAGTAAGTGAGTTACACGGAGGGTGGAAGTACCACCCTCCGTTACTCGTATTGGATTGGAGTGGAAAGACTGTGCCAAGCAAGGTGCCCGATATCATGGGCATGGTAATCGACCTAGAGGACGGGCAGCAGTGGGACGATGTAGTCTCACTGACCATGACCCGCGAACAGGCAATGATTGCCATGTCTGCATGCAGCATCATGCTGCGTAATGTGATGGACGGAATGGAAGGTGCAAGGGGCGCTGCCGACGAAGGCGATATCCTCGCTATCGTCATGGGGCCACACCTGTACCAGTCCGCCAAGGACTTGCAATCGACAATGCGGACGATGGCAGAAACGCTACTGCCCGCGCTGATTGCAGAGGTTGACAAGGTGGACGCTAGCAAGCCACCAGTCAACTAACCATATGTGCCCGCTGCTATCTCCCCCCGGTGGCAGCGGGCATACAACATTGGAGAGACAATGCCAGAAGTCTATACGTTTCCAGAAGTCAGAGCAGCGGCAGCCAAGGTAAGCATTCGATCCCGGCTGTATATCTTTGACGGAGGGGAGACAATCGAGTTGACGGACGAGCAGGGCAAGCAACTTGCCCGCATTACATCGCTGTGGGGCGACCCATCAGCACCGGACCAGACGGCTAAGTGGCTGATGGAAAATACGACCCTTACCGTATTCGACTTCGCAAAGGACTGACGACATGCCAGCACTGACGCCAGCAAACGACTTGGTACGCGCTCGCAATGTCAGTGCGTCAGAAGTGTACGCGCTGTTGGGGCACCATCCG
>Ga0065712_10068002_pt1 | contig 17501 bp, 33 predicted proteins | sample MisRhiReplicate1_FD_59099 | JGI IMG/M metagenome (GOLD analysis project Ga0065712, IMG submission 59099) | Miscanthus rhizosphere microbial communities from Kellogg Biological Station, MSU, sample Rhizosphere Soil Replicate 1: eDNA_1 v3... | ecosystem: Host-associated > Plants > Roots >...
GTTACACCAATTATGCCGAACTAAACTTCAGCGCCGAGAATACCACTGGAAGTTCAGCGACTTCTGCCAACTTACTGATCGATTCCAACAAGTCGGGGCTTGGGGCTTCCTTTGAGGTTGCTCTTAACACAACTCCAATTTCAACGAACAACACTTCATTCATTAAGTTCCGACAAGATTCTGTAACGCATTTTCAAGCTAATCAGATCGGCATCCAGACTGCCCAGCCAAGCACCGGGGACACAACCATTACGCCAAATCCAACTAATGCCGTCTGGAGACTCGGCAAGGTAATTACCGGCGCTACGGTCGCGTTGACCACAACGAATTACGTTGAGGTTTATATTGACGGCGTGGTTAAGAAACTCGCACTAGCCCAATGATCACCAATCTAGTAATACTCAGCGTCTCTCTCGTCACCAATTCGCAGCAAGCCATCGTCGGCGAATCCAACGGCAGGGCAATGCTTGCCTCTCAGGAAACGGTTATTCAGCGCACGATCACGCTGGAGGATGTCATGCTGAGGAGCGCGATAACCACTAATCTTGTCGGCTTCGCACTGCCGCCACGACCAGCAACTACGCCAACCAATGTTGTGGCGAACACCAATAAGCCACCAACTCTCAACACCAACTCACCGGCTTTCAAGCGCAGGCTCGAACGCGAGCAGCGCATGAAGCCAAACACCAACGCACCCCCACAACAAACCAAATGAAAACACTGATCGTATCCATCCTTCTCATTGCAGCCGCTGGCTGCACCAGTCAAAAGAATCTCACCGAGCTTGTCAAAGCTCTCTCCAAAGACCCCGCGACCGTCCGCATCAGTTACGGCCCGCTAATCTTCGAAAGGTTCGTTCCTCAAACCCAGCAGCCGGGCGGCTATGTGCCGATGCCGATGCAATGGGGGCAACCTCCAGTGATTCTGTTTTGGCCAACCAACAACATCGTGAAGTAACTGTATGAACCCATTCTTCTTTCCGCCACGTCAGATTCCGAATGTAGGCGCTGCTCTCTACGTTTTGGGTCTCTACGATCAAGAGATAGCCGGTTCGGTTGACCAGACGCAGGGACTGCGAGAACAGTTGGATGCTATCGCTGATGTCCTTCGGCAGAAGCATCCCGATTTGATTCCTGATTTAGATTTGCTCATCGACGCGGCTGTTAACGTCGGACAGCTACAAGGTGCACGGCAAGACTTGGATACCCTTAAGAGTCAATTCCGCGCCTCTCTGCCATTCGGCATCAGAAAAAGTCTGGAGACGCCTTCGCAATGATCCGAAACCTATTTTGCCTGCTATTGTTTTGCCAAGTGGCGAGCGCTGCAAATGTTTGGCACGTCACCCCAGGAGCTTCCGCCTTTGGTGACGGTTCGAGCGGTAATCCATTTCAGTTGCAGATTGCTTTCGATAAGATCGGCATCATTGTCGCCGGCGATTTGGTGTGGCTTCACGGGGGAGTCTATTCGCACCTCCCCCAAAACAATATCCCCGGCTCGCAGGAAGGCTACATCTTCCAGGTCACCGTTTCCGGCAATACTGGTGGCCAAATCACCTTCAAGTCTTATCCAGGTGAACTGGCGCGGATTGACGGCGGAGCTTACGGAGGCGCGACCTACGGATTCCACGCCTGCGCTCGTCCGACTGTTACCGTGGGCAACTCTTCGACCGCCAGCTTTGGCAACTACATCACCTTTCAAGATGTCGAGTTTTTCAGCAGCAGCACCGAAGCTCGGTTGAGCGGTGACGATTCCAGTTTCCCCACCGCTATCACCAGATCCGATGGGCCGAATATCTTCGGGACCGGCGTGAAGTTCATCAACTGCATCGTCCACGACTTGTCCAGTGGCATTTCGTCCTGGAGACAATCGCAACTCAACGAGTTTTACGGCAATAATGTTTTCAACAATGGTTGGCAGGGGACGCCCAATAAACACGGGCATTCGTTCTATACGCAGCATTCGGTCGCAGCGAGCGGGTTGGCGACCATCAAGCGCAATATCAGCATGGGACCGTATGACTGGGGCATTCAGGCGTACGGCTCAAGCAGCACGGAGATTTCGCGCTACAGGATTTCGGAGAACATTTTCATCGGCAACCAAGTCGCTCACGGCGGTATCATAATGGGCACGCGCCCAGGTGGGCTGGCCGATAGATTGACCGATAATCAAATTCTCTCCAATTTCGGTTACGGCGCAGACTTGAGCTTTTACTTCTCGCTGCCTGATGGCAATTCGTATCGAGACCTCATCGGCGCGAACAATTATTTCTACAAAGCCTTCTGGGAATTATCGAGTTGGAAGGCGGGCACGTTCACGAACAACTGGATCATCAGCCCGGCTCTTTTGAAAGTCGTTGACCTTTACCCTAACATGCCGGGAGCAACGATCCCGCCCTGGACGCTGAACCGCAACGTCTATGTGGTTTCGTCCTCAGGTGCCCCCGTTTTTGGCGTCGAGACAGAGGCCCCACGAACATTCGCGCAGTGGCAAGCCCGTACGGGTTTCGACGCCAATTCTACCCTTCAAACTGCCCTGCCCGCCGGCACGAATTACGTCATCGTGCAGTCCAACATCTACGATACGAACCGCGCGCACGTCGCCAATTTCAATTGGACGCTCGGCAATTTCGCCGCCATCGATGTCTCGTCCCTGAGTTGGGGCATTGGCAGCACGGTCATGGTGAGGAACGCCCAGAATTATTTTGTGGACGTGACGACGAACCAGATCACCAGCACGAATACGCTGGTCCTGGACATGCAGGCCGCGTCTCATTCGGTGGCGCTCCCGTATGGTGCCATCACTCCGACCGCACCGATGACATTCCCTGACTTTGGGGCATTTGTCTTGATTCGCATGGGAACCGGGACCAACATTCCGCCGATACCGCCGCAGCCGCCAACGACCTCCTACGTTCTGACAGTCAACTCTAGCAACCCGTCAAGTGGCGTGTTCGTTCAAATGGCTCCCGTCGATAAGAACGGTGCTTCCAATGGCAGCACGCCTTTCACGCGGCAGGTGATCACCAATACGATCACGATGTTGACGGCTCCGTTACGGAGTGGGCCGGGCACAACGTTTCAGAAATGGCAAAGAAACGGGGTTGATTATGAAAATAATTTAGCGACCACGTTTACGAACAGCGCAGCGACCACAATGACTGCGATATATCTCTCGCTTGGCCCGACGCCACCGGGTAATGTTCCAGGGATCTCGTATCGGCGGGGAGCGAGACAATGAAATGAGTGATCCGACCATACCGCGGGCTTATGAGGAACTACTGATGGAAAACCAGAGGCTGAAAGCGACCTCACCCATCGGCCAAAAAGCAACGCTCTACGTGATTGCCATCGTAATCCTGTGCTTCCTGTTCGCCAGCTTTGTGTTACTTGTCACATTCATCAGACCCGATAAAGACAATGCGACCCTTATTCTTTCCGTGACCGGAGTTGTCGTGCCTATAATCACTGCGCTCCTGGCGGCAACTATCCAGCAAGTCCACCTCGCAGTGAATAGTCGGCTGTCTCAACTGTTGGAGCTGACGGCGGCATCAAGCAAAGCAGAGGGACAATTGGTACGACGGAAGGAGAAGGAGAAGGAGAAGGAGTAATATGAACATGATTCCAATGTTAGCAGCGGCGACCGGCGAAGGAATGATCCGCCTAATGCTCTACGTTCTGGTGATAATGGCTTGTTTGGCGATTGTCTGGTGGCTTGGCAAGTTGCTGCTCACTACCCTGGAAGCCAGCGCCAAAGTCTTGCAAATTTGGACCGTCCTGTTTTACATCATCGGAGCGTTGGCGCTAATCAATTTCCTGTTGTCCTTAATTGGGCATCCGATCATTCCGTTCAACTGAATCCAGTGAACGACGAATTTATCAGCGTACAGTATCGTGGGAGCAATCTACGGAATTTGCTCTGCGGACTGCTCAAATGCGAAAAACAAAAGGTTCGGATTTGGACCGTGACTTTCATGGCCGACGAACCGCTACCCAAAAGGAACACAATGAAGTTAACGAAGCCAATCAAACCAGGCTTCCGACGGCCCTTCGAGATTACTCCCGATGAAGCCGTGGACATCAACGACAGCGGAACATACGTGAAGGTGGAAATCGTCGCTGGCGATTCGACCGTGACGATCGATCCAGCATCGACCGCAACCAGCATCAAGGGCTGGCTGAACGGTGACGGCGCTACCGGCGACAAAGCCGTGCGCTTCACCGCTGACGGTCACATCGGCGATGGCGATCAACCCGTGAGCTTGGATGTGGAATACTCGGTGGCAACACCTGACGCTACGATTCTGGGATTCAAAGAGGGCGTTGACGAAGCAATCCCGACCTGATCGAAAACTAAATCCTGTGCACGCCGCGCTGACTTAGGTTGGTGCGGCGTTTTACATTCTTCCCACCATCCAACTCTCAGGGTCGGCATAGTTCCAGCCATCCTTATGAAAATGAGATGGCGCATAACTCGGCCACTGGTTTGTTTTGATGCACTGGCAGTATTTGCGGAGCGCAAAAATATAGGATTCACGCCCCATTTGCAGAAATTCCAAAGATACTTTCATCTTGGATGTTTCGAATGGAGGGAAGTTTTCTTGAACGATGTGGCCAAATTCAATGCGATCCTCGCCAGTCGCGGCAACATAAACGTCCAAATAAAGTGCCGCTTGAACGTGATAGCCACGCTCGAAAACGATTCTCGGCCAACGGGCAGGGTCGGCGGAAACGCTCGTCTTGAAGTCGAATAGCTGCCGCTGATAGCCCGACGATTCCAGCGGCTTGATGTCGATTAGGATTTTGACCGGCACGACGATTCCAGTTTCCCTGTCCTTGTACTCGGCAACGACCATGACCTGATGCTCTGAGCCTAGCAGCACCTGGGAAATGTCTGGATCGGAGTAAAGCGCCTTGATCGCAATCTCGCTTTCAACCAACTCGTCGGCTTTGATGATCGTCTTGTCGCCCTGCGCCTCTTCCCACTCCCGGCAGACACTTGCATTCCGATTCCACGGCTTCTCAATCTGCGGGTCGCCCTTCTTCCGACCGTCGGCAAGGTAGGTTGTCGGGGCTATTGCGTATTTGTCTCCAAAACGATTCGGGTCGAGCACCCGACAGTCAATCAGGCAACCCCAGTCGGTCGCATCGGTGTCTTTTGGTTGGTAGCCAAGAATCCAACGATGCGGGCACTGAGCGAAAGACATTAGCTCACTGCGCCCCATTACGTAAGCGGAACTGCCGCGCTCGATTCCAGGCGCTTGATGGTGGTACACGGCGCTATCAATTCCAGTGCCTACGACCTTGGCGTTTACAAATGGATTTATGAATTCTCTCATGCCATTGAGAGATTAAGGAATTGCCCTCTAGCTGAAATCGCTGCCCTTTTGTATGCTTCCCCAGCCTCCGCTGGAGAATCAAACCAGCCTAGCATTTTCCTTTTATTGCCTATACTAATTTTGGCGTTCCATTTTTTCCATTTTGGACACCACGCAACACCTTTGTACCCCCAGCGATTGCGTGGGGTTTTTGAATTGGCAGCATTTTCTGCAAATGTTGCTGGTCGCATATTCGAGCGCCTGTTATCTAACCCATCTCCATTTCGATGATCTATAAGTGAGGAAACGCCAAGCAATTTGCGATGCATTAAGATTAGTGGATCTGTTTTCTTTTTATGATGCACAGCGTACCATTTGTTGTTGTTTCTAACTGCATACCACTTGCAGGCGGCAAGTTCCGGCCAATCGCACTCATTAATAATGGCAACCTTGCCTTGAGATAGTGGAATCTTAACAATCGGCAAAAGAATAAGAGCGGTGCAATCGTTCATTGGGCCAGAACCTTTCTCGTGCTGTCGATTACGAATCGGAGTTGAGTCGGTGTCATTTCAAGAATCGGCGGATCGCCTTCGCCCATAACAGTGTGATCAATGGCCCATTTGTGAAACGTCGCCCAACCTTTTTCAGTCCCTCGCACTGGCTTGGCAACGCTCCATAATTCGGTCACAAGAGCTTTGCGCTCGTTCTCGGTCGGCTTGCCATTGGGTTTGACGGGGCTTGCTCCCGGCGCAGCGCACCAGCGGGCCAAGGCTTCACCGTGGGCAATCGTGATTGGCCCTTTCTCTGGGAAGCAGAGACGCAAATCGGGATGTGAGCATTTGGTCAGACGTATCGAGTGGTCTTGTAGAATCTCGAAATGGCAGGTCGCCTCAAAGATGAAGTCCTCGGCCTGTATCGGGCTGACGAAATCATCCTTGATGATGACCGTTTTCCCGCGCTCGTCCTTGCCCTGCTTGGTCTTAAACTTCGCGCGCAGGCAGATGATCAGAGGGATTTTGGACCGAAGTAACCGCTGAACAAACTTCGCATGTTCCAGCTTAGGTGTTTTCCAGTTGTGCAGGCCTGACTTTCCGCTTTTCTGCTCGTTGTCGCCGGCCATGTCCAGCACGCCCCCGATACCCTCCCACTCGTGCGATCCGCTGTCGATGATGCCAACCGCAGCACCCGACTGTTCTATAGTGTCAACGGCCTCGATGTATCTCGCTGGGCTGAACGGCTCGCAAATGTCGAATGTCTCGAAGCCGCCAGGAATTACATCGGCATAGAGGCTTGCCCGCCTGCTTTCCGAATCCCCGACAACGATTCTTCCGGTTGGACCGGCCAGTCCACGAGCCAGCAGCAATGCAGACATCGTTTTGCCGCAGCCTGATTCAGCGTATGGCACGATCAGCGGCTTGACGCCCTCCCGCGTTGCTTTCTTAATCTCGAAGCTCATGGTTTTAGAATGTGGTAAATCCCAGCACGACGAATCCGATCGCTAATGCATGGTCGAACCATTTCATAGCGCCATCGCCAGCAGCAGAAGCAATCCGGCCAGCGTGCAGCCCCATACCGCGACGTATGCTTTTTCAACGGTCGATAGTTTTTTCATGGTTTGTAATTCGCTGCCGCGTCCAAGAGCCTCCTGGCCCACAAGTGCACCGGCAGATCGCGCGCCGCTTTCTGGTATGCCGCCTTCCTTGACGGCGTGAGGCAGATCGCAAATCGCAATGCAGCCTTTTCGCTGTCCTCGGTTGGCCTCCCTGGGCCGAAGTTTCGTTTCATTCTGTAAATCGATTACACCGAACTGAAATAATTGTCAATAATTTCCGTAAAAGAAACCGCGCTGGCCGAGTTGTTTTCCATTTAGATAGCCAGCGCGGTATGTTGTGGATTCCCGGTAGAGTTAACCGGGCGTGGGTCGCCGTCGAGGTGCGGCGAAAGTGTTCATCCAATAGCAAATGGACCGATACGTATTCCGCTGGTTACTGCTCCGTCCTTGATTTGCCGCCGCAGTTCTGGCTCGAAGTTGTCACCCCTCCATGAGTTTCCTTTGGCAAATCCAATCCCCATGCTTTCGATTCGATCCAGAGAGATCACCGCACACGCGCCATCTTCATCAAATAGGGTTGCCAAGAAATTTTCCGGCTTGTCCGAATCATCGGGTTTCCATTGAAACCGAATAGCGTAAAAGCCCAACCCACAAATCCCGTTTCTGTGGAATGACGCCTCCTGTATTTTGATGTCCTTGATGTCCATTATTGTTCTTTGGTTTGTTGTTTTTGTTTCGCCGCCAATCTTGCTCGACTTTCTACGACCGTTTCTTTAAGCTGCCGATCCACGTCGTAAGATGCCTGACATCCCATGACGTGACGGCCAATGCAGACCGATCCGCACAGCTTGCACCATACCTTGTGAGTGTTTGGAATTATCATACTGGTTTGTGGCACCGAAATTCATTTCCATGTCGGCACGCTCGAAAGCAGGAACTCCAATCGCGCCTGCTCCCATTGCTTAGGCTCATCGAGCAATGCTAATTCGATTCGTGCGTCATTTCTGCTTTTGGCCGCGATGATTCGCCATTTGGCGCGCTGGTATGCCTTAACGGTGACTGGCAACGCAATCGACGCCAGGATTGCGATTACCACCATGACCGCTAATGTTTCGAGCAGCTTCATTCCTGGCAATCGGGGCACCGGCGCGTAAGATAGCGCCGTGTGCCGAGGCACGTTTGGCAGACTCCCTCACGGTCGCGCTGTTCTCTTTCCTCCGCTTCCCAATCCGGGCGTTCCCGGTTGTGTATGGGCCTCCTAACTCGTGCCGCCAGCGACCGTTGAGCGTTCAGCACTTCGAGGGCCGCGCCAGCTTCATGATCTGAAATCGCTTTGGCCGATAGCGCGTCAAATACCGCGTTGAGATTGGCCTCCATCAACCTTTCGATTGCCTTGTCCCTGCCCGTGTGCTGGCACACAAGGCAGACGGGCGAACAGGATTGGACAACCAAAATGTTTCCGCATTCGGGACACAAGCTCATTTGGCCTCCCAAGGTGGCAAGCCTTCAGGGATTGGCTTGCCGTGTTCATCGGCTTCCAGCATTCCGAAACCCTTGGCAGTTTGACGCTCATAGAATCGTTGCATTGCGTCCTTGCAACGCTTGACATCGCCTGTGACCCGCCGAGGCGTCGAAGAATTGAAGTCCCATAAATAAACTTCGTATTCCGCGTCCCCCGGTTTGAACAAGGCCGCTGCACACGTATTGCCAAGCCTGTCGTGCATCTCGAATGATTCCACTGCGTTTTCTAGTCCTATTGTTTTCATTTTGCCCTCCTGGTCCCCTCGAACTCTTCCACCCTGCGAACGATCCGCAGTGTGGCCTGGGCTGCGGCCACGTCGCTATCGTCACGGTCAGTCTCCAGGAAATACTGCGCCCTGCCAAGCAGGTGCATTAAATCCTGGGCAACCTGATTCTGCCACTTGTGCGGCTGGCGCTCGCAGTCAAACTGTATTGCGTGGCATTCCAGGTGCAGCCGCTTGCATTGTGCTTCGACCTGTCTGCGCTCTGCCGCGCTGTTAAACCCAACTGTCTTTTCGATTGGCATAGGGTTAGGCTTCCTCAAATTCCGCTTTGTCGCTCAACCGTCCCGGTTCGTGCTGGCTGTTCCAGTCCTCGCACATTTCAATCGCATCTTCCCGCGTCAATCCACGACCGCCGCGAAGATAATGCTTTTCGCCCGCTTGAGGCTCTAAGCCGTTAGGCCAGCCCGGATTTTCTTTCCACCATGTTCGGTGGAACACGTCAAAGTATTCGCTCATAGCGCTTCATGGCACGCTTGCCGCGCCCGGCCAATGACAGCATCAGATTGATTGTCGGCAATCGCCTTTAACTTCCGAGCTTCATCCGTGGCCTTGTCAACGATTCGTTTGGCTTCTGCGATGGCATCAGCGCGAATTGTGTCCGCAGCTAATTGAGCTTCGCGCATTGAACAGTTGATCGGAAAATCCGACTGCATCAGCGATTGAACCTCGCCCACAATCCCAGAGAGCCACGGGCCGATATATGTGTCGGCAGGCAACGATTTGATGAAACCGCGTAATGCGTCGATTTCTTGTGCTTTTGTCATTGATTTGTTGTGTTTGACCGAATTAACTCTTACTCTTACGGAAGAATCCCCACTGGCCCGCTAAATGGTCGATACGTGTCGTCGGTCGATTGCTCCCGAATGTATTCGCAGACCAGTCGCCGAGAATTGAGATACACCCACAACCTGCCCCGCGATGCGAGCGTCGTCGCGTTCGTCCAACCGTAAACTTTTGCCAACATTGTATTCATGGATTTGTGATGATTGACCGCGTTGCGTTGAATTTGTTCTTACTCTGTTAATAAACTACTCTTTTCATATTAAATGTCAACCAGAAAGAGTGCCAATGTTTATGCATGTTTGCTGACGTGCGTGCAAAATAGTTTACGCAATCTTTCAACTTGTTCGCGTCTTGGATTGATGCCTCATTTGTAAATCTCTTTTACCTTCCTGATCGTGTCGGCAAAGTAACGTCGAAGGAAGTAATCGGCCTCGCTTGCGCTCCTCTGGTTGCCGATTTAATCTTTCGTTAGCTCCTTTCCTCGCTTAACCTGCTGCGTGGACTCTTTTGACCGTCGAATCTTCCTTTCCCGCAATGTCCACCGCGAAAATCAGAATTTTAAGCAATGGTTTGCTCAGCTAAAACGGGTTTACCCGTGGCCTGAATGGTCGTTGGCAGAACTTATCGACGTTGATGTGACACAGGTGTGGAGATGGCGCAATGGCCAAGGTCGTCCAGCCCGACGAGTCATCCGGTTTATGGCTTGCCTCATTGCTTGGCGAATCGGAGCGGTGGAAACTGGGCGCGACTTGCTTCGAGTCCGCAAGTGGGTCGCGACCGGTGAGCTTGAATCGATGGTTGACGACTTCCTCGAGCGTGAAGCGGCGCTCGAGGCCCAGGCCGATGCTCGGAAGGCGCGCAAGTGTGCCAAAACGAGACGGCAAACGCTCCCCTGGTTCCAGAAAAGCTGATTTCATTGGGGTTTTCGCTCAACGGAAGATAATTAACATTGCACGCAGGTTTCACCCCTGATATGCTGTGTTTAATGTCAATCCCAACTACGGTCAACGGTAGGCTCAAGCGTTCTTATCGGAAATATGCTGCGATGTTTCAGCGTTGCTACTCACAGAACGCTCACAACTACAAATACTACGGTGCAAAAGGCATCACAGTTTGCGAGCGGTGGCATGGCAAAGATGGTTACACCAATTTCATGCAGGACATGGGCGAGCCGCCGCCGAAACTCACACTTGACCGCATCGACAACTCAAAAGGATACAGCCCGGAGAACTGCCGCTGGGCAACGTGGAAAGAGCAATCCGAGAATCGACGCAAAGGAGGTCCGGCAATCAATCCAAACTCAATCCGGCAACGAGCAAAGGCCGCTGGACTGCCTTACGCGGTCGTTCAAGGCCGCATCAAACGCGGATGGACGATAGACGAAGCTCTCGCAACGCCCAAACTCAAGCCCGGCGCTCAACCTGGACATCCGTCAACGCGAACCGGACTGTCAAAGCAGATGCTTGCCTTCCGAGCAGCCCGTCCACCTTCGACTTAACCTTCCATCCGACCGCTCGCCAGGATGCCCGCCGTTCGCTCGACGTTGACGCAGGACGAACGAACGCAGGCGAGCGAAGCCGATTTAGGGGGGATACCCGTGGGGGTGGCCGGGTGGGTGCCCTGCGGTTCATAGATCCATGTCGTCTATTTCTCGAAAAAATCAGAAACGAAGGGTTTTCGTTCTCGAGCAGAAAAGTGAGGATTACCTGGGTGTGTTCTTCCCACCCCGTCTATTTCTCGACCAAATTGAAACCTGGATTTTCGTATTGTTCCACACGGAACATTTTTCGAGGTTTCCGACAGTCTGACGAGGCGCCTGCTGTCTGCTGACGAACCCTAAAGGGTTCTCGTCAGTCAGACAGGCGGCTTGGCTAGCACCTGACGGGAACTGACGAAAAAGGTTTTCGACAGGCGACTGTTAGCAATGAGTAGCCAGAAAGGTTTTACCGGCATCAGTGAGGTATTGGCGTGCGGATGATGCAGATCCGACAGTTTTGACCCAGCCTTTGGAGCGGAAGCCTTGCAAATAGGCGATAAGGGATGTTCTTGGGATGTCGGCAGAAGTGGCCCAGGACGATATAGAAACGGGGTTTTGGGCAGAGGTATTTTGGATGGCAGACAGGAGGTCAACGGGTTTGTAGATAGCGGTTCGACCGCCGGAGGATTGTTTTAAGTCGTTGGGGTCAAGGTCATCAGAGACGAGCATAAGTGGCCAGTCCCATCTGACGACAAAGGAAGGTTGTTCTGGGAGGTTGCGAAGGATGAGGTCGACGGTGAAGGCGTTTTCTTCTTCGTGTTTGGTGAGGGTGATGATGGAATCGGCATCGCGGGTGAAGACGCCGGAGCCGCCGATGCGGTCGATGGATTCCTTGCCGGATTGGTTGCCTTTGGAGAAGTGAGCGCCGAAAAGGACGGCGGCGCCAGTTTCGACAGCGATGCGTTCGAGTTCGTTGCAGAGCTGGGAGATGTCCCCAGCGCTGTTTTCGTCCCGCCCGCCGAGTCCTTTGTAGATGGGATCGATGATAACGAGGACGTATTCCTGGTTTTGGATGCGGGAAATGAGCATCGGAAGCAATTGCCAAAGGGCCGCGCTTTTGCCGCGCAATGTCCAAATATCAAGGTTGTTGATGTTGCTGATTCCCTTTCGTTTGCATAATGCAGCAATACGCTGTCGAATGAAGGCGCGGGGGATCTCGAAATTGATGTAAATGACCTTGCCTTTTTCGGTCGGCCACGTCCACCAATCCATGCCGGTCGCTACGCTGATTGCCACGTCGAGCAGAATCCACGTTTTTCGGGCTTTTGACGAGCTGCCGATAACACCTTTTAATGACTGATGCAGAACGCCTTTGATAATCTCAGGCGGCAGGATTATGGATTGGTCGGCCAGGAAAGTTGTGGCGTTGTCAACCAGCGGCAAATCATGTTCACCGTTGGAACCGGAGGCTAGATAGTCGAGTGTTTTGCGAGAGGTATTGAGCAGCGTAGCCAGCGGAGTGGTGGGATCGTCCAAACCGGCCATGAAATCGGTGAAGCTTTCTTTGATCGCCCGCCGGCCGTACAGGTCCAGTAGTTGAGGGAGCCAATATTCGAGGTTGTGCTTGGTTGGAGCGGCATCCATCAGTGTCGCCAGATAAGCGATGCCGCCGATCCCTTCGAGGAGTTCTTTATCACGCAACCGATTGCCGGTTTCAATCAGCACCAAGTCGTCCGGGGTCGGGCCAGCCCGCACCAGCACGATGGCATCGAAGATAGCCTTGTGCCTTTGGTCGTAAAAGGCGACTTCCTGAAGTTTCGGAGGGACCGGAGCGCCGAGCAAGAGACAACCCAGAACGCCCTGTTCAATAGCTTCGAGGTGGGCAGAAATTGCCCCATTCTTTACTGGATTTACCATGACGTTAACCTAGTCTCCAGACACCGAAGGTTTGACCTGACAAATCCGCGCGCCGAGTCTTGATTTTCCAACCGGAGAGACGGGCATGATTCCTCATGGCGACGAGGAATTGCGCGTCGATGAGGTGCACTTGCTGGGGATCAACTGGTATTTCTTTGAGATGATGAGGAAGGCCGTTGGGGGCAGGCTTCTTCGCGGTGAGGGCTTTCATTGACTGAAAATAATGGGCCTTCGGTATGAAAATATCAATAATTTTCTTGTAATTTTGATCGGCTTAAATCATATACGGGAGTGTGGCCGACATTCCAATCAAGCACGCGATGATTGCATGGAATTCAAAACGTCACGGCGACGGCAGGATTGTAGTCGTTCTTCATCCAGACAGGACGCGGATGTGCGACAAGCTGAGTTTGTCATCCACGACTGGAGCTTGCAATTCAGGATGGGAGCGGATGACTAAAGAACAGCGGTTGCTGAACCTGTTCATGGAGGCTTGGTGGATCGTGCTGAACAATGGGCTTGATCCAAAAGACGTGCACGCTGCATTTATGGTGATTCCAGAATATCGCGAGCTGCTTATCGAAGCGGGCTGGAACAGGGATTTTCCAGAATTGCAGGTGCCCAACGAGGCAGGGTTTGCGATATGAAGCGAGTTCCCTGCAACTGGCTGCTCTCGCCAACGTGGAAGCAGTGTTCCTCGCCAGCGGTCGGGATGATCAAGAAAGCGGGCTATTGCCTGGAGCACGGACCGAAGGCCGCGAAAATGTTCGGCGAGTTCAAGCTGTTTTTGAAAGAGGAACTGTTTGACCAACGAGAGATGGCCGGAAAGAAACCATGAACGCCGAGCAACTGGAAGCGAGCGATCTGGCGGGGCGCAAAGTCAACCTCGAATCTCCCCGTGTCAATCCATACGCGTACCAAAACCCGCGTAGCGGCATAATCACTCTCAGCAAAAGTTTGCCCTACTTTCGAAGCTCGGTTGGCAACTACATGCACCGGGTGCGATGGGCGCAGCATCACTTGTTTGACGGTGAATACAAACACACAGCGATCCGAATGTGGTGCGGTCAAGTTGGCTTTGCCGGTAGCAAAGAAATGCACAGGGGAGGTGGGCATTTTTTCTCTCTGGTGCCTAATGACGCTGTGATTTGCGCGACGTGTGAGGGCCGGGCGATTGGTGCCGGTCAAGACGGCTCACACAAAATCAACGGCCGCATTGTGCGGTATGCTCCGAGAGCAAACCGATGATAACCCCCAACCCCCGCCCGCGAGACAAAAAGATATGAAATGTCAACATCCCGCCGACCAAGTAACATTTGACATCCTCGAAGGCGACTGGCCGGAACACTCAGTCAGATGGTGTCGGATTTGCGGAGCGTATCGCGTTGATTACGGCGATGGACGTTTGTCAGCTTGGCGAGAACGATTCGAAACTCCCGCTGGCCTGATTCCGTTAAGTCAATCCCGGCAGGCACTCATTAAAGAATGGGCTGCTGATGACCGTTTGTGGACCACGCAAGAAACAGTCGCGCTCAACCTTGAGACATTCGCGCGCGCAATTCTGAAGGTGGAACAATGAAGGTGCTCTCGGACACTGACGAAATGCCATTTGGAAAACACCGAGGCGTGTTCATGCAGGATGTTCCAGCAAGCTACCTGCATTACCTCTGGCAGAACGGACTCAAGGACGACAAGCAGTCAAATGTCACGGATTACATCCGGCGAAACATGAATGCGCTAAAGCAGGAGTATCCCGACGGAGTGTGGGCGTGAACACCCTTGAACACCACCTCCGCGCCAAATCCCTCAACGAGATCGAGTCGATGAATGCTCTGCAAGATGCCGGCATCGTTAGCGACCTTGCCGTCTTTGCCTGCGACGTTGCCGAGTGCGATTGCACGGCGGCGATCGCGTTTCTGACGTTTCGCGGAATGACGGAAAAGCAGCAGGAAATGCCTTTGGAAAAATGACCAACGCCCAGCCAACCTCACTATGACGCCTGAAGAATTAGCTCGATTAGAGCCTCTGGATTACGAAATCGTGGAAGAAGAGGATGGCGACTTTGCAGTGTGGACTCCTGATAGCAATGGCGGCGTCATTGGTCTTGGGAAAACCAAACAGGAGGCCGTGCACAATGCGATAACCTCTCTTGGCATGACGATAGTCAAATTAGTTGATGAAGACTTGAAATCATGACCGCCCAGCCAACCCAACGGGAGTCCGTCGCTTTATTTGGCGGCGTGAGATTGGTGAGAGTGTGGGACATGCCGCACAAGCATACGTTCAGAATTCCAACGGTGAAATGTCTGCTACGGCGCTTCATGGAATCTGGTAAAGGCTGGGCTGACCCCTTCGCAAACGACCGAAGTCCTGCGGAACACACGAACGACATAAACCCGCAGACCAATGCGACAAGCCACATGGATGCCGTGGAATTTCTGAAGGGGTTCGATGCGAACTCGCTGTGCGGGGTGTTGCTTGACCCGCCCTATTCGATGCATCAACGCACGATAAGCTACGAAGGTTACGGAACCGAGCGAGTAATCGCACTGACGCCCGTATATGACGAAGTGGCTAGAATCGTGAAACCGGGTGGATTGGTGCTGACTTTTGGCTGGAACTCTAACGGCATCGGTGTCGGGCGTGACTTTGAAATGCTGGAAGTGGTGCTGATACCCCACGGCGGTCATCACAATGACACACTCGTAACCGTGGAACGGAAACTCGATGTAACGCCCGAATTGTGGAAACCATGACCGCCATCCCCCTCAAACAATGAAGCCAATCATCATCCTGCCCCCACAAGCGGTGTCCGAAAAGGATATTGAATTATTGCGCGAGAATGGCCTGTGCGTCGTCGTTGCTAAGGAACCTTCCCTCGTCCAATTTGTTGATCCGATTCCATCCGTATCCTCCCGCACGCAGATCGAGGATGCGGCAATTCGATTATCACGCAAGATTCTAAATCCCGGCTTCTGGACTAGCGATGGCACACGGGAACAAATGACGCGAGCTTATGTGGACCTCCTCTTTGAAGGCACGCCATTAAGTACTAAGCCAACCAAGGCCGAACGCGAACAGGAAATTTTCGATTCTGCAAAATTAGACGAACTGAGACGGCTGGCTCGCGAAGAAGCTAAAAAAGAGAGAGAACTGGCAAAGGCGAAAAAGGCCACACCTGTTGTTTGAGGGGGATGGTCATTTACAGACACCACAAAGGCTTGGATGTTTTTAGAGTCGGAAGTCTCAAGCTGCGAAATTCACGGGGACAATTCGGCCAGGGAAAACCAATTTATGCCTAACTGGGATACTGCAACCTACAACGCTTTTCTGGCTCGGCGCACAAAGCTTCCGTGCCCGATTGAGGCATCGGATAAGGATCGCCTAAGCGAAAGCCTTCAAGCGATGACAAAAGAATCCCGCGTCTCGACTGATGAGGAAAAGCTCAATAAATTGGAGCGAGCGTATCTGGCATATCTGCGTGCGAAGTTCGGAGCCGAAAGAATTGGCATACAAAACGTGACGCTCAAGCTCGCCCATCGCTGTACCTACACAGCCGATTTCTCTTTTTGGTCACTTGACGGGCGGTTAGCATTGTTCGAGACCAAGGGGAAATTTATCCGTGAAGATGGATGGATCAAGCTGAAGATGGCGGCGCGTTTGTTTCCTCAAGTCAAATTTGTTCTAGTAAAGCGATCTGTGACGGGGTGGGAAGAATCGGTTGTCAGCATATGAGATTTGGCAGCGAAAATCCAAACTGGAAAGGTGGAGAGAGAATTCTTGCGTGCATGGTTTGTCGATCTGAGTTCCAAGTGAGGCCATGCAGAGCGGCGAAAGCCAAGTGTTGCTCTTTGAAATGTTGGAATGACTTCCAGAAAGCTTCTAATAGCACAAAGGGTATTCGCAAGAAGGAATGGGTTGAGAAGGTGTGTCGCTGGTGCAGTCAGACGTTTGAGTTGCCACCGGCGCGAGCAAGGGTTGTGCATTTCTGTTCTCGTAAATGCCAGTTTACGTGGAGGTCTGAAAGGCACTCAGGGGAAAGAAATCCAAATTGGAATGGCGGCACGCGAAGCGAAGAATACCCGGCATCTTTTTACGATATAAGGCGAAAGATCCTCCATCGTGATGGTTTTACTTGTGCCGTTCCAATGTGCAGATCGACCAGTTCAAAAGTTTGCGTTCACCATATTGACTACGACAAAAAGAACTGCGTAGAAACAAATCTGATCAGTGCTTGCCCATCGTGTAATTCGCGGGCCAATTTTAGTCGGCTTCTCTGGAAAGGTCTTTTGTCCTCATTTCTTCGGTGGAGAATAGCAAACGGTATTATGAATATCGGGTGGAGAGGAACTGTTGAAATCAATAGTGCGTGAAATCATGAGCGCCAAGATTAAATCCTGCGAGTGGATGAGCGTCGTTAAAGCTGAGATCGTTGAATGTAAAGCCATGCCCACGAAACTGGCCAAACGTTGCGGAAAATGGTTTTGTAAATTTCATTACGCGCTCGGCAAACATTTCAAACCGTTTGACAAATGAGCGGACTTTGAGAAGCTTTCGCGGGTGCCTAGTGGCAGATTGGTTTGTTGATACGCGGCCCCGTTGTCATGCGGGGCCGCTTCTCATTTCTGCACCAGCTTGAAATTCCCCGGCGCG
>Ga0065712_10068003_pt1 | contig 17488 bp, 12 predicted proteins | sample MisRhiReplicate1_FD_59099 | JGI IMG/M metagenome (GOLD analysis project Ga0065712, IMG submission 59099) | Miscanthus rhizosphere microbial communities from Kellogg Biological Station, MSU, sample Rhizosphere Soil Replicate 1: eDNA_1 v3... | ecosystem: Host-associated > Plants > Roots >...
CCCCGGCGAGCGCAGCGAGCCCTTCCCGCCGCGAAGCGGCGCCACCCCCGCGCGAAACGCGCGCCTCTACGGGTAAGCTGTTGGTCAAATCGACGCCATCGGGCGCGCAGGTTCGTGTGGACGGTCGCGTGCGCGGCAAGACGCCGTTGGTCCTGCGCGAACTGCCGCTGAAGGTCATGCGGGTCACCATCGAGCATGGCGGATTTCACGCCGAGGAGCAGCGCGTCGCGCTGAGCGCCGCCAAGCCCACCGTGACCGTGGATGCGAAGCTGACGCCGCTGGCGCCACCCGCGCCCGTGGCGAGGACCGGGAGCCTCGTGATCGAGTCGCGGCCCGCCGGCGCGCGCGCCTTCATCGACGGGCGAGACCTCGGCACGACGCCGGTCTCGCTGCCCGACGTGGCGCCAGGCCCGCACCGCGTGCGGATTGAGCTCGCGGGCTTTACCCCGTGGGTGACGATGGCGGAGATCAAGGCGGGGGTGCGTTCGCGCGTCGCCGCGTCGCTGGAGCAGGGACAAGCGCAATGAAGGCAGTGCTGGCACTGGAAGACGGAACCATCTACCGCGGCACCTCGATCGGCACCCAGGGCGAGACGCGCGGCGAGGTGGTCTTCAACACGAGCATGACCGGCTACCAGGAGGTACTCACCGACCCCTCCTACGCCGGCCAGATCGTGACGATGACCTCCTCGCAAATCGGCAACTACGGCGTGTCCAGCGAAGACGTCGAATCCAAGCGCCCGCAGGTGGCCGGCTTCATCGTCCGCGAGTCGTCGCCGGTTGCCAGCAACTGGCGCGCCGATCAGCAGCTCAGCGAATACCTCGCGGCCAACAACATCGTAGCGATCGCGGACATCGACACCCGCGCGCTTACGCGCAAGCTGCGCTCGGGCGGCGTGCTCCGCGGGATCATCGCGACGGGCGAGCCCGATGGCGAGGCGCTGGCCGACCGGGCGCGGGCGATCCCGAGGATGGAAGGCACCGACCTGGTGCGCGAGGTCACCTGCGAGGCCCCGTACGACTGGCCGGCCGCCGGCGACGACGCGCACGAGGACTTCCGCGTGCCGCCGGAACGGCGCGCCAAGAAGCGCCTGACGATCGCCGCCTACGACCTGGGGATCAAGCTGAACATCCTGCGCAGGCTGGCCGCGCACAATTGCGACGTGCGCGTGTTCCCGGCCTCGGCGCCGGCTTCGGACCTGCTGGCCGCAAGCCCTGACGGCATCTTCTTAAGCAACGGCCCGGGCGACCCGGCCGCGCTGCCCTACGTCATCGACAACGTGAAGCAGCTCGTCGCCTCGGATGTGCCGGTGTTCGGCATCTGCCTCGGGCACCAGGTGCTCGGCCTCGCGATGGGCGGCAACACGTTCAAGCTGAAGTTCGGCCACCGCGGCGGCAACCACCCGGTGAAGAACCTGGCGACCAACAAGGTCGAGATCACGTCCCAGAACCACGGCTTCGCCGTGGATCCTGAGTCGCTGCCCGGGCACGTCCGCGTGACGCATCTGAACCTCTACGACGGGACCGTCGAGGGCTTGCGTCACGTCGACAAGCGCGTCTTCTGCGTGCAGTACCATCCGGAAGCATCACCGGGCCCGCACGACGCCGACTACTTGTTCCGTCAGTTCCTTGACGAGATCGAAAAGGACTGACGCTGTATAGCACCTGAAGTGCGAAGTTAGAAGTGAGGAGTGCCAAGTAAGTGCGAAGTTGGAAGTGAGAGGTGCCAAATGGGTTCGCGTGACACGTGTGACATGCGGCACTCTTACTTGGCACTCCTCACTTAACACTCAGCAATTCACTACACCGTCAATATGCCCCGTCGCACCGACCTCAAACGCGTCCTCGTCATCGGCTCCGGCCCGATCGTCATCGGCCAGTCCTCCGAGTTCGACTACTCGGGCACTCAGGCCTGCAAGGCGCTGAAGGCCGAAGGGCTCGAAGTGATCCTCGTCAACAGCAACCCCGCGACGATCATGACGGACCCCGAGTTCGCCGATCGCACCTACATCGAGCCGCTGACGCCCGAGATCGTCGCGCAGATCATCGCGGCCGAGCGGCCCGATGCCGTGCTGCCGACCGTCGGCGGCCAGACGGCGCTGAACCTGGCAGTCGCCCTGTACGAGAACGGCACGCTCGCGAAGTACGGCGTGGAGCTCATCGGTGCGCAGATCGACGCGATCAAGGTGGGTGAAGACCGGCTCCTGTTCCGCGACGCGATGGAGGAGATCGGCTTGGAGGTCCCGCGCAGCGGCCTCGCGCGCTCGCTCAACGAGGCGATGGAGCTGGTGAAGATGACGGGGTTCCCGTCGATCATCCGGCCCTCGTTCACGCTCGGGGGCGTCGGCGGAGGGATTGCCTACAACATCGAGGAGTTCCGCGAGCTGGCCGAGCGCGGCCTGAACCTCTCGCCGGTACACGAAGTCCTGATCGAGGAAAGCGTCATCGGGTGGAAGGAATACGAGCTGGAGGTCATGCGCGACGTGGCCGACAACTTCGTGGTCATCTGCTCGATCGAGAACATCGACCCGATGGGCGTCCACACGGGCGACAGCATCACCGTGGCCCCGGCGCTGACGCTCTCGGACAAGGAATACCAGCGGATGCGCGACGCGGCGCGGAAGATCATTCGGCGCGTCGGCGTCGAAACGGGCGGATCGAACATCCAGTTCGCCGTGAACCCCGCCGACGGCCGGATGATCGTGATCGAGATGAACCCGCGCGTGTCGCGGTCGTCCGCGCTCGCGTCGAAGGCCACGGGGTTCCCGATCGCGAAGATCGCCGCCAAGCTCGCGCTCGGCTATCACCTCGACGAGATTCCCAACGACATCACGCGGCTGACGCCGGCCTCGTTCGAGCCCACCATCGACTACGTCGTCGTGAAGATCCCGCGGTGGAATTTCGAGAAGTTCCCCGAGGCCGACCCGACGCTGACCACGCAGATGAAGTCGGTCGGCGAGGCGATGGCGATCGGGCGCACGTTCCGCGAGGCGTTCCTGAAGGGGATCCGCTCGCTCGAGCTGGGCCGGACCGGCCGGCTGTTCGGGCCGCTCGCCGAAGGTGACGAGTTCGACGAGGCCGCGCTGCGCAAGAAGCTCGTCGTGCCGACCGACCGACGAATGTGGGCGGTGTTCGAGGCGCTCGATCGCGGCTGGTCCACGGACGACCTGCACGATCTCACGAAGATCGATCCGTGGTTCCTCCGGCAGTTCGCCGACATCGTGGCCTTGAAGAAGACGGCGGAGCAGTCGGGCCTTGAAGACATGTCCCCGGACATGCTGTTGTCGCTGAAGCGTTCGGGCTTCGGCGACCTCGAGCTGTCGGGTGTGCTGGGCGTCCACGAGAGCGCGGTACGCGCGCGCAGGCTCGAGCAGGGCATCACCGCGGCCTATAAGCGGATCGACACGTGCGCGGCCGAGTTCGAGTCGTTCACGCCCTACATGTACGGGACGTTCGAGCCTTTCTGCGAGTCGGAGCCGAGCCCGAAGAAGAAGGCCGTCATCCTGGGAAGCGGCCCGAACCGGATCGGGCAGGGCATCGAGTTCGACTACTGCTGCTGTCACGCGGCCTTCGCCCTCGCGGAGGAAGGCTTCGAGACGGTGATGATCAACTGCAATCCTGAAACCGTCTCGACCGACTACGACACAACGGACCGCCTGTATTTCGAGCCGCTGACGTTCGAGGACGTGATGGCGGTGCTCGACAAGGAGCGCAGCGCGGGCGGGGAGGTGGCGTGCCTCGTGCAGTTCGGCGGGCAGACGCCGCTGAAGCTCGCGCTGCCGCTGCAGGCCGCGGGCGTGGCGATCATGGGCACGTCGCCGGATTCGATCGACCTGGCCGAGGATCGCCAGCGATTCTCGAGGCTGCTGTCCGACCTCGGGATTCCGCAGCCGGCCAGCGGCACCGCGACGTCACGCGCCGAAGCGCGCGAAGTGGCGGCGACCATCAGCTTCCCGGTGGTCGTCCGCCCGTCGTACGTCCTCGGCGGCCGCGGCATGGCGATCGTCTACGACGCGGCGACGCTGGATCGCTACATGGCCGGGGCCGTCGACGTCTCGCACGAGCGGCCCGTACTCATCGACAAGTTCCTCGAGGACGCCTTCGAGTTCGACGTCGACTGCGTGGCCGATTCGACCGGCGCGGTCGTCATCGGCGGCGTCATGGAGCACATCGAGCAGGCCGGCATCCACTCCGGCGACAGCTCGTGCGTCGTCCCGCCCTTCATGGTCGCCGAACGTCATCTCGGCACGATTCGCGAGTGCACGCGCCGCATCGCGCGCGAACTCAAGGTCGTCGGGCTGATGAACGTGCAGTACGCGATCAAGGACGACACGGTCTACGTGCTCGAAGTGAACCCGCGTGCCTCGCGCACGGTGCCCTACCTGTCCAAGGCCACGGGCATTCCGCTGGCGAAGGTCGCCGCACGCGTGATGGCCGGGCGCACGCTGGCCGACCTCGGCCTCGTGAACGACCTGGACGTCGCCGGCGTGTTCGTGAAGAGCCCGGTGTTTCCCTTCGTGCGCTTCCCGGGCGTCGACACGATCCTCGGGCCCGAGATGAAGTCCACTGGCGAGGTGATGGGCGGCGCCGACACCTTCGGCGCGTCGTTCGCGAAAGCGCAGTTGTCGGTGGGGCAGCGATTGCCCGACACCGGCCGCGCGTTCATCAGTGTCAACAACACCGACAAGCCGAACGTGCTCCCCGTCGCGCGCGACCTGGCCGAACTGGGCTTCACACTCATCGCCACGCGCGGCACCGCGGCATACCTGCGCGCCCACGGCCTGGACGTCGAGGTGGTATTCAAGGTCAACGAAGGCCGGCCCAACGTGGCCGATCAGGTCGTCAACGGGCAGGTCGCGCTGATCGTCAACACGCCGCTCGGCCGCGAGTCGTTCTTCGACGATCGCACCGTCCGCCGCGTCGCGATGATGCACGGCGTGCCGTGCATCACCACCCTCACCGGCGCGTCAGCCACCGTCGCGGCGATCCGAGCGCTGCGCACCAGGACACTCGACGTCAGGGCCCTGCAGGACTACTACGCGGCGAAGACGACGGCGTGAACCTGTCTTCGTATTGAACGCCCTACGTACATCAAAAGCTCGGCCCTACGAGCGCCAGATGCCGCCCAGTGAACGTCGTGACTTCCACGACGTGGCCATCCGTCGACAGATCAATCTCTCCATCCCGATCCGTGCGGAAGATCTGCAGGCGCCTCGCCGCGTAGCGTGCGAGGACCGCCGGCGCCGGGTGGCCGAAGCGGTTGTCGCGCCCGCAGCTCACCAATGCGATCGACGGGGCGATCGCGTCGAGGAAATGATCTGAGCTCGATGACGCGCTGCCGTGATGTGGCGCTTTCAGCACGCGAAACGGCGCGGGCCCGATTCGATCGGCCAGGTCCCGTTCCACCTCCCGGCTGATGTCGCCAGGCAGCACAACGGATACGTCGCCGTAACGCAACTCCAGCACAACCGAGTCATCGTTCCGCACATTGCGGCGCTCCCAGTCGGGCTCGGGAGGATTCCAGACCTGGAAGGAGACTCCGGCGTGCTCCCAGCGCTGGCTGGCACGGAGCTCCCGCCAGATCAGCCCGCCGCGGCGTGCCCGCTCGCGCAGCGCGTTCATCGGCGCATGCGGCGGCACCACGATGCCGTCCCAGACGAGGGGAGGCGTAAGGGTATCGAGCACACTCGCGGCGCCGCCGATGTGATCCGGATCGCCGTGAGTCAGCAGCAGGGCGTCGAGCCAGCCGATGCCGCGCGCCCAGATGGCGGGCGCGACCACCCGAGCGCCGATATCGTAGCGGGCGTCGATTGAGAGGCCGCCGGCATCGACCAGCACCGTGCTGCGATCGGGAAGCTCGACGAGCGTGGCGTCGCCCTGACCGACGTCGATCGAGACGATGTGCAGACGGCCATCGCCGCGCCACGGCACGCGCCAGGTGCCCGGATGCCAGACGACCCAGCACGCCATCGCCGTCGTCACGCCAACGCCCGCGCGGCGGCCTGTAACACGCCAGTGCCCGGGACACGCTGCCAGGCCAGTGGCGCCAAGCGCCAGCGTGAGCCCGGCGAAATAGGCGATGGTGACCCACCACGACGGCGCCGGGACACGCCGCGCGACGACTGGCATCCAGTCGACGAGCGCTCCCGATCCTACGAGCAGCTCCGCGCCGGCCCTCGTTACGGCGCCGGCCATTGACGCCAACGGCGACGACCAGCCGGCCGTCGCCACCACCGCCAGGCCGGCCAGCTGGACCACGGCCATCGCCGGCACCGCGCACAGATTGAGCAGCGGGCCGGCGAAGGTTACGCGCCCGAACAGCGTCGCCGAAATCGGGAGCAACACAAGCTCGGTCGCGACCGACGCCAGTGCCACCGCGGCGGCCGCGCGCAGCCCTCGTGGCCAGTCCGTCGACGACATCAGCCGCGGCGTCAGCCCGATGATGGCGGCGGTCGCGCCGACGGTGAGGAGGTAGCCGGAATCGGCGATGAGCATCGCATCGGCCGCCAGCAGGGCAGCCGACGCCGTCGCGAGCGCCGCAAGCGGGGCCGCCCGCAGATCGCACACGCGGAGCAGCAGGAACGCCGAGGCCATGGCGGTGGCGCGCGCCACCGAGGCGCCGCCGCCCACGAGCGCGGTATAGCCCCACAGAACGACGACGATGAGCACGTTGGTGATGCGCGGGGACACCCGCAGCAGCCGCGTGAGCCCAATCAGCGTTGCCGCAAAGATCGCGATGTTGCCGCCGGAGATGGCGATGACGTGGTACGTGCCGGCGCGTTGCAGCCGGTCCTCCAGCTCCGGCGAGAGTCCCGTGCGATCGCCGATGAGGATGGCAGTGGCCACCGCGCCGGCGACAGGATCGCGGGCGCCGACGTACCTCGCGATCTCGGCGCGCACGAACGCGCGCAGGTCGGCCGCCCGCTCCTCGGCCCACGAGCCGCGGGACACGACGTCCACCAGCGCGCCGCTCTTCACGCTGCCGACCAGCACGAGCCTGCGGCGGGCGAGCGTCAGCCGATCGTCGTAGACCCCGGCGTCCAGGTAACGAGACGGAGCGCGAACGCTCGCAGGCAGGGCGATTTGCCGTCCCGCACGCCAGGCAGGCCACTCCTTCAGCGCGATGGCGCCGGTCACGGTCAGAGAGGCGGTGCCGTCCGGTGCGTCAGCGCGTGCCAGGCGCGACACGTCGACCTTCAGACGGACCGAGTCCTCGTCGGGCACGGCGTCGGCCAGGAGCGTGCCTTCGATGTGTACCGGTGAGGCCAACAAGCCTGCAGCCCGGGCCAGCGGCGTCGCGCGTGCCGCACGCTCGCCGCTCGAGGCAAGTGCCCACGCCGCAACCATGCAGCCCGCCAGCGCGCGCCACAGCACTGCCGGCGTGTCGTCCCGGCCGAAGGCGGTGACGGTCGCCGCGAACAGCACGATGAGGGCGGCAGCCGCGAAGCACTGCGACAGCGGAAGCTGGAGCCCGGTCCACGCGCCAGCGGCCAGCGACGCGGCGATCCAGACCGGAAGGGAACGCACGCCTCCCTGGGAGCAAGAATTGGGGCAGGTGATGCACAGGACTGAAGTCCTGTGCCACAGACATTACTGCCGCAGTTTCTGCGTCACGAGGTCGAGCAACATGAGGCAGATCCTTGAATTACAACGTAGTACGTAGGGCCGAACTTTAGTTCGGCCGGTCGCCGCGAGGCGCAACTGAAGTTGCGCCCTACGACTAGTCGATCGTCGTCGGCGGGAACACTGCGACCGCCGAGCCTTCCGCGATGAACGCGGATGACGGAGGACGGGAGAGCGCATCCACGAACGCAGGACCGTAGAGAGAGGCCGCATCCCCCGTGAACTCCGGCGTGGTCGCATCCCAGACTCGCCACCGCGGGTGGGTAACTTCGTACTCGGCCGTGCGGCCGTCCTTCAGGCGTCCGTAGCCCCAGTAGTGCTCGGTGATGAACGTCGCTTCACTGTTGCGAGACGGCAGGAGCGGTGCGCCGATCGCGGTAGCGGCGACGCGCTGCCAGGCGCCGTCGATCTGCCACTCGTACGCCACGCGGCCGGGCCCCTCGGTCTCCCCCAACGGCGCATCGCTGCGCATCGGCAGCGCGCGGTAGGGCTCGTTGTAGGCGATGCGTGCCACCGACGCGACGAGCGCCTTTGGCACCAGCTCGCGGATGAACGTCACGCCGCGCCGCACGGTGCCGTGCGGCATCTCGCGCCTGACGTAGAACCGCAGGTTCACCTCCTCGAACTGCTGATGCAGCAAGAGCGGCGCGACACCGCCGACGCGCGTGTGCAGGAAGCGGAAGCCGACGACGCTGATGAGCGCGCGGCCGTGCCAGAGATCGACGGTGGTGTGACGGGGCAGGAACGGAAGCAGCGCCTCAGTCGCGATCTCGTAGTTGAGCATCACGAGATATCGCCAGTCGGCAGTGAGAAATGGAGTGCGGGACATGCCAGGCGGAATCAGTGATGCGCAGAATTGAAGTTCTGCGCCACGAGTGTCAGTGTCCGTCTCGCTTCACCAGCTGCCACTCGTTCTCGAGCTCTTCAAGGGTCTTGTCCTGGAGGCGCTCACCGCGGCCGACGATGCGGGATTCGAGGACGGAGAAGCGGGCCTGAAACTTGTCGTTGGCGCGGCGGAGGGCCGCCTCGGGCTCGACGCCGAGTTTGCGAGACAGGTTGGCGATGGCGAACAGCAGATCGCCCATTTCCTCCTCCACACGCCGCGCTCGATCTCCCTCGTCGCCCTGTGCGCTCTTCGACAACTCGTCGCGCAGCTCCCGGACCTCCTCCTCGATCTTGTCGATGACGTCGGCCGCGCGGATCCAGTCGAAGCCGACGGCCGCCGCGCGGCTGCCGTATTCGTAAGCCCGCAGCAGCCCCGGCAGGGTGCGCGGCACGCCGCCGAGCAGGGTCTTGCCGCGTGGGCCGGCCGTGCCCTCGGCGGCCTTCATTTCTTCCCACTTGCCGCGCACTTCGTCGGCCGTCTTCAGGCGCGCATGATCGCCGAAGACGTGGGGGTGGCGCCGCACGAGCTTCGCGCCGACGTCCGCGGCCGCGTCTGCCACCGAGAAGTACCCGCCCTCCTCGGCGATTCGCGCGAGGAACACAATCTCGAACAGCAGGTCGCCAAGCTCCTCGCGAAGCGAGTCGAGATCGCCGCGATCGAGCGCCTCGAGGGCCTCGTAGGTCTCTTCGAGCAGAAATGGACGAAGCGACGCGAGCGTCTGCTCGCGATCCCAGGGACAGCCCTGCGGCCCGCGCAGCGTCGCCATGATGCGGACCAGCTCGTCGAAGCGTTCCCCGGGCGTTGGCATCGATGCGGTATTCTAGACCGCATGTCCGATCAGGATCAGGCGCCCACGCTGACGTTCACCGGGTTCGTGTTCTCGCTGATGCATACCGCCGCCGTCCACCTCGGCGACGCGGCGGATCCAGGCACGGGACAGATGGCGCCGCCCAATCTCGAGGGAGCCCGGCAGATGATCGACATCCTCGGGCTGCTCGAGGAGAAGACGCGCGGCAATCTGTCGGCCGAAGAGCGCCAGCTGCTGGAGCAGGGCCTCTACGAGTTGCGCCTGCGGTTCGTCGAAGTCCAGAACGGCGGGCCGAGGATCATCGTCCCGTAGCGTACACAGCAGGACAGCGCTAAAGCTCTGTCCCACAAGTGTCCACGCCGTTCCGCACCCCGTGTCGCACCCCACGCACCCAACGCACCCTGCGCACCCTGCGCACCTGCTATTCCTTGGCACCGGCACATCCCACGGCGTGCCGATGATCGGGTGCACGTGCGCCGTGTGCACGTCCTCCGACCCTCACGATCAGCGCACGCGGCCGTCGGTCTATTTGTCGTTGCCGGACGGCACGCGCGTCCTGATCGACACTTCGCCCGATCTGCGCGCGCAGGCGCTGCGCCACAGCCTGACGCGGGTGGACGCGGTGCTCTTCACGCACGGCCACGCCGACCACGTCCTCGGTCTCGACGACATGCGGCGGTTCAACGCCATCCAGGACAGCCGCATCCCGTGCTACGGAGATGCCCGGACGATCGACGAGATCCGCAGGACATTTTCGTACGTCTTCGATCCGAAGACGCCTGCCGGCGGCGGCCTGCCCGAGATCGATCTTCACGTGGTGGATGCGCCTTTTGAAATCGGCGGCTGCCGCATTGTCCCCGTGCCGCTGTGGCACGGAAAGCGGCTCCTGTACGGCTACCGGATCGGATCGCTCGCATATCTCACCGACGTCAGCAGGATCCCCGACGAGTCGTGGCCCCTCATCGACGGCGTCGACGTGCTCGTACTCGACGCGCTGCGCCACCGTCCGCATCCCACGCACTTCAGTCTGTCGGAAGCGCTCGAAGCCACCTCCCGCATCAGGCCCGCGGACGCGTGGTTCACCCACATCTGCCACGACCTCGGTCACTCGGCCACCAATGCCAGCCTGCCGCCGCATGTGCAGCTGGCATATGATGGTCTGTCGGTCGACTTCAGCGTCGACTGACGAATGGACCCGGGCCGCCGCCCGGCCCCGAGGCCCGTGGACGTCATCCACTTTCCCGACGACCGTCGTCCCCCGCGCTGGCAGCATCCCGTCCTCGCGCTGGGCAATTTCGACGGTCTGCATCGCGGCCACATCAAGATTATCGAGCGCGTGCGCCGCGTGGCCACCGAGCGCGCCGCCACGGCCCTGGTGATGACGTTCGATCCGCATCCGCCGCGCGTCGTGCGCCCCGACAAGGCCCCGCCGCTGCTGATGACGAAAGCCCAGCGCCTCGAGGGGATCGAACGCGCCGGCCTCGACGGCGTCGCCGTCGTCCGCTTCACGCCGGAGCTGTCGCGGTGGGATCCCGAGACGTTCGTGCGGACTGTGCTGGTCGAGTGGCTGCACGCGGCGGAAGTGTGGGTCGGCGCCAACTTCCTGTTCGGCCACGACCGCGCGGGCAACTTCTCGATGCTGCGCAGCCTGGGCGCGCGGTACGGGTTCCGCACCGAGAAGATCGACCCGGTTCGCTACAAGGATTTCGTCGTCAGCAGCACGCGCATCCGGCGGCTGATCAGCGAGGGCCGCGTCGACGAGGCCAGTGCGCTGCTCGGCCATCCCTATTCGATCGACGGCACCGTGGTGGCCGGCGACCAGCGAGGCCGCCAGATCGGGTTTCCCACCGCAAACATGGCCAGTGAGAACGAGTTGATCCCGCCAAACGGGGTCTATGCGGCCATCGTCCGGCTGGACGGGGTAATCTATCCCGCGGTCACCAACGTGGGCGTCCGGCCTACTTTCGGAGATTCGACTCAGACGATGATAGAGGCGCACCTGATCGACGCGAACCGCGACCTGTACGGCCAGACCCTGCGTCTCGGCTTCATCCAGCGCATGCGCGACGAGCGGCGCTTCGATGGCATCGACGCGCTGAAGACGCAAATCGCCGCCGACGTGGCGAAAGCGCGCACGCTCTTCGGGCAGATGTCGCTCTGACACCGATGGCGCTCAATACGTTCCATTTCACGGCGAGCATGCCGGCGCATCCCGACTATGTGGAGCCTCTTCGCCAGCTGATTGCTCACGCCCTCGAATACGTCGGCGTGGGCAGGGGCGACGCCGGCGCGGAAGCCACGGTACTCGCTGCGAAGGTCGAGCAGGAGATTGGCGCCGGTACTCGAGGGCAGGTCGAGGTCCGCTTCCGCAGGGATGCCGACCGGCTGCACATCGAGATTCACTCGGGGGGCGGCACGCACAAGCTGACGCGACACGTGCGCGACGCCTGACATACCGCATGCGCCTCTACAACACCCTGACTCGCCAGGAGGAAGACTTCGCGCCCCGGCCCGCGCCGCCGGTCCGCATGTACACCTGCGGCCTGACGGTGTACAACCGCGGACACATAGGCAACTTCCGGACGTTCGTCTGCCTCGATGTCCTGCGCCGCACGCTCGAGCACGTCTGCGGCTGGCCGGTCCGCCAAGCGATGAACTTCACCGACGTGGACGACCGCACGATAGCGGGAGCGGAAAAGGCCGGGCAGGAACTGCGCGCCTACACGGACCAGTACATCGCGGCGTTCCGTGAGGACGCCGGGGCGCTGGGCCTGGAGCCCGTGGAGGAAAACCCCCGCGCCACCGACGAGGCGAACCTGGTGGCGATGGCCGATCTGGTGAAGGCGCTGGAGCGCAATGGCCACACGTATCGCAGCGACGGGTCGATCTATTTCCGTATCGCCTCGTTCTCGAAGTACGGCGAGCTGGCGCGGCTGGACCAGGAAGGCATCAAGCCCGGTGCGCGCGTGGACTCGGACAACTACAACAAGGACGATGCGCGGGATTTCGTGCTGTGGAAGGCGACGAAGCCGAACGAGCCGACGTGGGACTACGGGCTCGGGCCAGGCCGTCCGGGCTGGCATCTCGAGTGCTCGGCGATGGCCCTGCGCCTGCTCGGCGAGCCGCCGATCGATATCCACGCCGGCGGCATCGACTTGATCTTCCCGCACCACGAGAACGAGATCGCGCAGAGTGAAGGCGCCACCGGTGCGCTCTTCTCGCGGTTCTGGGTGCACGTCGAACACCTGATTCTCGACAACGAGAAGATGTCGAAGTCGCTCGGCAACGTCTTCACGGTGAAGGACGTCATCGAGCGCGGCTTCCGCGCGTCGACGCTGCGCTACCTGCTGCTTTCGAGCCACTACCGCAAGCAGCTGCGCTTTTCGTGGGAGATCCTGCAGCAGGCGGAGGAAGCGGTCCGTCGCCTGGCGGACTTTCTTGCACGACTGGACACGCTGAGGGCTGGGGAGGCCCACGCCGACATCTCGGCCGCGCTCACGGCGTCGCGCGCGGAGTTCGCCGAAGCGCTGGAGGCGGACTTGAACACCTCGGCCGGCCTGGCGGTGATGTTCGACCTGGTGCGCACGCTGAACACCGCGATTGACGACGATCGCCTGAGCGAGGCCGATGCGGCCGGCGTCCGAGACGCCTTCGCGCACTTCGATCGTGTGATCGGCGTCATTGCCCTGAGGCGCGACGAAGATGCCAGGCCGCCGGTCGATCCGGCCGAGATCGATCGACTGATCGAGGATCGCCACGCGGCCCGTCGCCGCCGCGACTTCGCCGCGGCCGATCGTATCCGCGACGACCTCGCCGCTCGCGGCATTGTCCTCGAAGACGGTGCAGGCGGCACGCGGTGGAAGCGGAAATGACGAAGGACGACGGACGAAGGACGATTACGCACATAGGGCCGAGCTTCAGGCCGGCCATCTGATAGCCGTTGTGGAGCTGACGTAGGGCCGAACTTCAGTTCGGCCGTCGGGCGCTGATATGGATGCACCAGTTCTGAAAACCCCGCTGCCGGGCCCCAAGGCCGCCGCGCTGATTGCCCGCGACCAGAAATTCGTGTCGCCGTCATACACGCGCGACTATCCGCTCGTAATGGCCGGTGGCCACGGCGCGGTCGTGGAAGACGTGGACGGCAACCGGTTCCTCGACTGCGCGGCCGGCATCGCCGTCACGTCGACGGGACACGCGCACCCCGACGTGGTCAAAGCCATCGTCGATCAGGCGCAGCGTTACCTCCACATGTCGGGCACCGACTTCTACTACGAGCCGCAGGTGCAGCTGGCCGAGGCGATGAGCCAGATCGTGCCCATCACGGGCGGCGTGAAGACCTTCTTCGGCAACTCGGGCACCGAGGCCGTGGAAGCTGCCGTGAAGCTGGCGAAGTACCACACGAAGCGGTTCGGGATCATCGCGTTCCTCGGCTCGTTCCACGGCCGCAGCATGGGCTCGCTGTCGATGACCTCGAGCAAGATCACGCAGCGGCGCGGCTTCGGGCCGCTGCTGCCGGGTGTCTACCACGCGCCGTACCCGAATCCGTACCGGCCGTCCGTTGGCATGTCGGCCGAATCATGCGGGGAGGCGTCCGTTGACTGGATCGAGCACCAGATCCTCACGCACCTCGTCTCGCCCGACGAGGTTGCGGCGGTGGTCGTCGAGTCGATCCAGGGAGAAGGCGGCTACGTCGTCCCGCCGGTCGAATTCCACCAGCGGCTGCGCGAGCTGACGAAGAAGCACGGCATCCTGCTCGTGACCGACGAAGTGCAGTCGGGCATGGGCCGGACCGGAAAGATGTTCGGCATCGAGCACTTCGGCGTGGAGCCCGATATCCTCGCCACGGCCAAGGGCATCGCCTCGGGCCTGCCGCTCGGCGTCTGCTGCGCGCGGGCCGACGTGATGGACTGGCCGCCGGGCACGCACGCGAGCACCTTCGGCGGCAACCCCGTCTCGTGCGCGGCCGCCGTGGCGACGATCAAGCTGCTGCGCGACTCGCTCGTCGCGAATGCCGCGACCGTCGGCGCGTTCCTGCTCGAGGGCGCGAAGGCGCTGATGGACAAGCACCACATCATCGGCGACGTGCGCGGCAAGGGCCTGATGATCGGCATCGAGCTGGTCAAGGACCGGGCGACGAAGGAGCGCGCAATCACCGAGCGCGACGCCGTCGTCCTGAACTGCTTCTACAAAGGGCTCCTGGTGCTCGGCGCGGGGAAGAACGTGATTCGTCTGTCGCCGCCGCTGACGCTCACGAAGGATCAGGCGAAGACCGCACTCGAGCTCCTGGACGCGGCCATTGGTGACGCCGCGGGACGTACGTAGGGTCGAACTTCAGTTCGGCCTGAGGATTGCACCGCAATGTGGCATGTCCTGCGCGCCACATCTTGCTCTGGGTGAACGCGGCGAAGATCTGGCGGTTCAGGCGCTGCAGCGCGAGGGGTACGCAATCATTGCGCGCCGGTACCGCGTCCGCTTCGGCGAAATTGACGTCATCGCCATGGACGGCCGCTGCCTGGTGTTCGTCGAAGTGAAGACCCGGCGCGGCAGCCAGTGCGGCGACGGGGCCGACGCCGTCACATGGCGGAAGCGGCGTAAGATAGTCGCCGTCGCCAACGATTACCTGGCCCGCCACCGCGTGCACGCCGTGGCCTGCCGATTCGATGTGGTCACCGTGCGGTTCGATGAGAACGCGCCGCACGTGGAGATCATCCGGAATGCTTTCGACGCCTGAGCATGCCTGAGCTGCGCAAGGACCCTATCACCGGCCGCTGGGTGATTATTTCCACCGAGCGGCGCAAGCGCCCCGACGCGTTTCGCGTCGAGCACCTCGAGCCCATCGACGGCATGGTCTGCCCCTTCTGCGAGGGGCAGGAGGCGTACACGCCGCGCGAGGTGCTGTCGTACCGCCGCAACGGCGGCGCGGCCAACGGCCCGGGCTGGGACGTCCGCGTGGTGCCGAACAAGTTCCCCGCGTTGCAGGTGGAAGGGGAGCTCGATCGGCACGGCGAGGGGCTGTTCGACAAGATGAACGGCATCGGCGCGCACGAGGTGATCATCGAGACGCCGGATCACAAGGCGTCGCTCGCCACGCTGCCGGCGACCTCCGTCGAGCGCGTGCTGTGGGCGTTTCGCGAGCGCGTGCTGGACCTGAAGCAGGACAAGCGCTTCCGCTACATCCTGATCTTCAAGAACCACGGTGCCGCGGCCGGCGCGTCGCTGGACCACACGCACAGCCAGCTCATCGCGCTGCCGGTCATCCCCCGCAACGTGCGTGACGAGATCTCCGGCGCGCGGCAGCACTATCAGCACAAGGAACGCTGCGTCTATTGCGACATCGTCCGGCAGGAGCTGGATCAGCGGGCACGCGTGATCTCCGAAAACGCCGACTTCGTCGCGCTGTCACCCTACGCCCCGCGGTTCCCGTTCGAGACGTGGCTCCTGCCGAAGCGCCACGGGTCGAACTTCGAGGAGGCGCCGCGCCACGAGTACGAGACGCTGGCGCGCATCCTGAAGGACACGTTGCAGCGTATGAACCGCGCGCTGGAGTCGCCGCCGTTCAACCTGATCATCCACAGCGCGCCGTTCACCGAGTCGGCGCAGGACTTCTATCACTGGCACGTCGAGATCATGCCGAAGCTGACCAAGGTGGCCGGCTTCGAGTGGGGAAGCGGCTTCTACATCAACCCGACGGCACCGGAAGAAGCCGCCGACGTTCTTCGCGAAGTCGTGATCTGAAGGTCGCCGGGCCGGGCTGTAGCCCGGCCATCGTTCCGTTGGACGGCCTCTGCGCCAGGCCTAGGCCGACTTTCAGCCGTGACGCCGCTGAGCTCGCATCACGGGGGCGCCGTGGCGCACAATGCGGACATGGGCACCCCCAACCGAACACCTCAGGCACCCAAGCCGACTCCGGCACCTCCGCGCCCGGAGCCGGACGTCGATGAAGCGGGCGACGAGTCGTTTCCCGCGAGCGATCCGCCGTCGTGGAACTCGTCCGAGGCGGTTCCACATCCCCATCCGAAGCCTCAGAAAAAGGAACAGCCCAAGCCACGCCGCTGACCGAACCGTCAGTCGTAGGGTCGAACTTCAGTTCGGCCGACAAGCGTCGCGCGGCCCCGGTTGCGCCAGTCCAGCCGGCTGTATTACCATGAGGGTTCGGTAGTTAGGCCGGAGCGCGGGAATAACTCAGTGGTAGAGTGCGACCTTGCCAAGGTCGAAGTCGCGGGTTCGAATCCCGTTTCCCGCTCCAACTCCACACACCGCCCATGACCACGCGACGCTGTCGCCGCACGTAGCACGACCGGTCTCGAGCCACCTACAACCGGTCGATCATTCCCGAGGGGCGCCGTAGCCAAGCGGTAAGGCAGAGGTCTGCAAAACCTCCATCCCCGGTTCAATTCCGGGCGGCGCCTCCAACTTCACTGAACGTCTTCACGGGTTTCGCTTTCGCTTGCCGGCGAAGGCCCCCGCCTGTCGATATTTGTCCATAGCTCGCCGAGTGGCGTTCATCGCCGCGCGCAGATCTCCGTCGCTCACGATGTTGTAGCGGTCGAAGGACGCGACGCTCCACGATCTCGCGCCGTCGGCTCCGTCGCGATGTTAGCCGGCCGCTCGCTCGATCTTGGTCCACTTGGCCAAGTCGAAGCGATCGCCTGGCTTCAGCCAGTAGTACCACGAGCCATTGTGATTGACGTTATCGTAGATTGCGACGTGTCCGGAGCCGAGCACCTCAAACGTGTTCTGGCGAACGAGGATTGCAGCGTCGTCGTCGATGCCAATGCCGAGGATGTCCGGGTGCGCATCGACCACGTTCACCAGCTCGGCATCGCGTTGGGCCGACGTCAGGTGCGGATTCACGGCGACGTTCGTCAGCCAACCGAAGCCTGTCGTACGGCCTGGCGCCATTAGCAGAGGCTTGTCAGGGCGACCACGAACCACGAACGATCCTTGGATGATCGCCCCAGCGGAACTGCCGAAGATTACGCCGCCTCGAGCCAGGACTGCGTTCAACTCTCTTTCTGTGCGGGTCCCCAAGTACGCATCCGCGTATCTGCCCGCATTGCCTGCTACAAGATAGACTCCCGTCGCTGCCCTGAGTGGCGCGACGAATGCGTCCGAGTTCGCGACTGTGCGATCGCGCGTGTGGATCACCTGCACGATGTCGACGCCCAGCCA
>Ga0065712_10001132_pt1 | contig 17379 bp, 18 predicted proteins | sample MisRhiReplicate1_FD_59099 | JGI IMG/M metagenome (GOLD analysis project Ga0065712, IMG submission 59099) | Miscanthus rhizosphere microbial communities from Kellogg Biological Station, MSU, sample Rhizosphere Soil Replicate 1: eDNA_1 v3... | ecosystem: Host-associated > Plants > Roots >...
TCGATTACGATGTATTTGCCATAGTTTGAGTAGCCAGCGACGGAGCTGACGTGCACAACCTCGCCATCTGCAATCGCGCGCACTTCGTCCTGCGGCTCGCCAGTTGCATCCCGGTGCACGGACCGGATATCGATGCCTTCGTGAAACCGCGTATAAACGAGGCCTCCTCCAGTGCTTTTAGCATCACGGACAAAACCATATTGCCCGCCTTCCCATGGTGCGGCTTTCACGCCGTCATAGTCTCGATCGACAGATTGGTAAAAAGCGGGGCCATCTCCTGAAAACAAAGCATCATTGTCCGTGGGCAGAACAAGGTCGAGAACCTGATTTTGTGCCGCTTGAATTGTTATCGCAGCAGAGAACAGGAGAGCGACAACAACTCCGATAAACAATAGTCGCATGGAGGATGAACCTTAGCGTTTTGGTTGCCCGGGGGTGCGCCACTGTTTCTTCATCAGCTCAACATCCGTGGCAGTGAGTCCTGACGGAACGTAAATCTTTCCATCCGATACTCGCTTGTCGATTTGTAATTCGGTGATCATTCTGCCGTTGATCAATACAAACAGAAAGCCGCCCCGGTGCTCGACGCTCAAGGTATCGAGCACGACGCGTCCGTGATCGTCGAGCTGAAACAATGCGCCAAAAGTTCCGTCCTTGGCTGGGTAGGGAGAAAAGGCCATGACATCGTGCTCCGTAATCCAGGGCAGTTTTTCAATGGCAACATCTTTCCCGGAAGAGGTCGCGCCAGCGGGTATTGAGAACACATCAGTATCTTGACGGTTTGCTTGCGCATGGACGCGAAAAGTGCAGTGTCGTTCCTTCGCTACTGCATCAATCAGCGCAAAAGTCAGGCAAAATACGAATACACAAAGAGTTCTCATGCCGATCGACTGCGGAGACATTCGCGAGTTCATAAATGGTTTGACACCAATTTTGCAACCTAGAAAACATTTCCAGGCTGCTTAGGGCCTCATGAAGCGACGCCTTGTTTTGCTCGTTCTGATAGTTTTTGTGACCGGGGCGGTGGTCGCTCAGGATGTTACGCCCACGCCTACGCCACCGCGAAAACGGGGCTGGTTGAGCCGGATTCTTCATCCGTTTTCTCCCAATGTCGTTCCGCAATACAAAGATCCACGGCTGCGCGGGCTCGCTCTCGATCTGCAAATCTCTCCCCAAACGGTGAAGTTATCAGAAGTTCGCCAGCTGAGTGTGAAAGTAACACTGGCAAATCTATCGAAACGCCCCGTCGCACTCGATTTTCCCACAACTCAGCGCATTGAAATCTATCTCACGAATTCTGCCGGCGAAGTCCTGACAAAATGGTCTGAGAACCACGCCATCACAGAAAAAACTGGAACGATCTTGATTAACCCGTCCGAAAGGATCGAGTACAACGAAACCATCTCGACCCGCGAACTTACGCCCAATAAGGTTTTTGTGGCCGAAGTTTTCTTTCCTCAATTTCTAGAGTTGCGGATTCGGCAAAAATTCCTGGCAGTGCCCTGACGAAGCGACGGAGTAGTGGACTAATGGATTCTGAAGCGCTTCCAACACTCCAGCACTCCAATACTCCATTACTCCTCTTCTCCGACTACCACATGCACCCGCAGGGACATCGTGTGCAGCGATACACGCAGGAATTGCTCCAGCCCTGGGCGGATTCGGCGCGGAGCTTAGGGTTGAGAGATATTGCTTTTACCGATCATGATCGTTACCACCTCGGAATCGAGTTTGATGAACTCAATCGGTTGCGAGAACGAAATCCCGATTTACGGATTCGCGCCGGGATCGAGCTGGATAACGATCCTGTCCATTCACCGGCCGGGCACAAATGGATCGAAGAAAATTGGGACAAACTGGATTTCGTTCTCGGCTCGGTGCATTTTCTGGAGCGGGCCGATCAGATGTTCGACAGCGTACCGGATGGCGCCGGCCAATTCGAGCATAGGAACATCGACGAGATGTATGCCGATTACTTTCGCCGTGTACGCCAACTAATTGCGAGTGGATTGATCGACGCGGTTGCCCACTTGGATTTGATCAAAATCCATGGCCATCGTCCGACAGCAAACATCGGCACGTTTGTTGATGAGACACTTGAATTGATTAGTGCGCGCAATCTGGCGATTGAGCTTTCCACCGCCGGTTGGCGCAAACCAGTGAACGAGCTTTATCCGAGCGATCCGATCATCGAATCGGCGATCAAGAAGGAGATTCCTTTTACGACCGCCTCCGACGCGCACTCACACGTCCAACTTGGGGAAAATTTTGCCAGGCTAACGGACAAGATGGCGGAAATCGGCATTCGCAGAGTCTGCATTTTCGAAAAGCACAAAGGTGTCCAGGTGCCGCTACAACTTTAGATCGAGCTGCGATTCTCTGTCCGCAGAAAACGCCTGTTCGATTTCCAACGGCAGCGGCAAATCGAAGCCGAGCCGTTCCGCGAGACGTTGACATGTCTGTGGTGCAAATCCTTCAAAGTGATTGCCGGCAAATGCCCAGACACTTCGCACGTCTGCAAGATGGCGCTGAATTTTCAGCGACCAGCTTTCCAATGCGGCTTCGCGTTTCCACATCAATTTTTCGTAACGATGGATGTGGCCCCCATCGACGTCGTATTTGGTCACGTAATCCCCAAGCAAGCGCAGGTAAATAAAATCAGTGGTGCATGGGAGAAATTCGAAGGGCGCAAGGTTTCGTTCGTTGAGCGGAGTGGTATCGGCCCATACCCAGCAGACACGGTACTTTTCCACCAGCCGAATAAACTGGGGCCGATGCCAACCCGGATGGCGAAATTCAATGGCAAAGCGAAAATCCCGCGGCAATTGCGCGAGAAACTTGCGCAGCGCGTATTTTCCGTCTGCCGGTGTCAGCGAAGGCGGGAGCTGAATGAGGATGACGTGTAACTTTGGTCCGAGGAGCTCGATCGCGCGAAGGAACGAACTTAGCTCTGCGACGCAATCTCGGAGACGGCAAATGTGGGTGATTTGACGGGGAAGCTTGCAGGTAAACCGAAAGCTGGCGGGAGTCGTTTCGGCCCACCGACGAACCGTTGTTTCGGTTGGGGCAGCGTGAAATGTAGAATCCACTTCGACAGCCGGAAAATAGCCTGCATAAAATTCGAGGCGGTGCGAGTCCGGCAAATCGTCTGGATAAAAGACACCGCGCCAATTGTCGAAGCTCCATGCGCAGGAGCCGATGCGTATCTTCTGTTGATCCGTGAGATTCAAATGAATTCAAACAGTAATCGGTTTTGCCCCTGGAAAAAGCTTCTGCCCTAACGAATATGATCTGATTTTGGGGCCTGATATTGCGCAGGTCCGATGTCTGTTGAAACTTGACTGGCAACGGAAGTTAATTACCCTGCGACACCCGAATGCAATTCCTTATTCGAGTCATTTTAATCCTGACAGCGGTACTGTTTTTTGTACCCGAACCGAGCGGAGCCTCGATCATTTTTAAACCGAACAAGACGGATTACGTACCACCGGGCGAGGAAGAAATAAACGGCAATGCGGCGGAGATCTATCAGACGGCGCAGACTGCCGAAAAGGAAAACAATCTTAAGCGCGCGATCAAAGCTTATAAGACTCTTGTCAAACGACACCCGAAAGACGCGCTGGCTCCTAACGCCCTTTTTCGGGCCGCTCAATTACAGGAACAGACACATCAATTCACTCCAGCAGCCGAATCATATCTCCAGTTAGTTGAAAAATACGCGAGCAACACACATTTTGACGAAGCGATCGAGGGACAATTTCGTGTTGGCGAGATTTATCTTAACGGGAAAAAATTGAAGGTGCTGGGCATTCCTATCGCGTCTGCCCTGGATCGAGCGGTAACGATTTTCGCAAATGTCGTCCGCACCGCGCCGTATGGAAGATACACTGCCCGAGCGCAGTTTAATATTGGCATGGCGCGTGAAAAGCAGGGAGCGAATGATGCAGCAGTCCAGGCTTATCAAGCCGTCGTTGACAAGTTTCCTAACGAACCCATCGCTGTCGATGCCCAGTATCAGATCGGTTACATTTGGTTCACGGCCTCGCAGCTAGGCACAAATGACGCCGCTGCAGCAAATAATGCGAAAACGGCCTTTCAGGATTTTCTTTTCCATTACCCCAAAAGCGAGAAAGCAGCACAGGCTCGCAAAGATCTCGACATCCTTGAGCACAAGCAGACAAACAATTCTTTCAAAGTCGCGAAATTCTACGACAAGCAAAAGTATTATCGCGCCGCGGTCATATACTATAACGAAGTGATTCGGCAGCAGCCGGGATCAGAGGAGAGCAACAAGGCTAAGAAAAGAATCGACCAACTACGCGCTAAATACGGCGACGCTGCATTGCAGCCGGCCATACCCGTTTCCGAGACCGCAAAGAAAAAACCTGAAACCCACGGAGCTAGAACTGCCGGAAGTGGATCAGCCAAGCCGGGCGCACCGAATAACGAAGCGCCCCTGCCTGCATCGGACGGCGAAAGTTCGCTTCCGCCGCCGGCTTCGCTCGCGCCGGATACCACTACTGCGCCTGAACCTCTGCCGCCTCTGCCGGGCACCAGCACAAGCTCCGATCCTTCGGGCGCTCCCGCAGCATCGTCCTCTCCCGAAGAGTCCGCCTTACCGGCGCCTTGAAAGCCTTACTAGCGACAATCCTTTGCCTTGCGATCTCCGGTTGCCTTGGATATCACGTCGGGCCGGTAAAGCCGTATTATCTCCGCGATATTCACAGCATCGCGGTCCCCACGTTTAAGAATCACACGCTGGTGCCGCGCATCGAAGTCTTNGTGACCGATACGCTGATTAANCAATTCCAACAGGATGGCACGTTTGTCATTACAAGCGACGACAAAGCGGACGCCACCTTGAGTGGAGAGATATCTCGCGTCAACCGNTTGCCGGCACGCTCGGTGCGAGGAAATGTGCTGGCCACAACAGAATTTAACCTCGCNNTAACCTTAAAGTATTCGCTAACTGCACGAGACGGCAAACCGCTCGCAGGTCCGGGCGAGGTAACCGGTAGCACCAGTTTCTTTGTCACCAGCGACGTAACAACAGACGAACGTCAAGCTTTGCCACTTGCCACCGAGGATCTCGCCACCCGATTAGTTACGCAACTAAGCGAGGGATGGTGATGAGAGGTGAAGAGAAGCTGTGGGTTATCCTCAATGAGAAGCTCGATAATCTGCGCGCTACCAATCGCCTGCCCCAGGCGATTCGGGTGGCCGAAACAGCCCTTGAAGTTGCCAGGCGTGCATTCAAAGGGAACGAGACGGCACTCGCCACCAGCTTTGAGAAACTAGGCCAACTGCTCGAACAAAAGGGAGATCACGCTGGAGCGGAATCGTATTTGCTGAAGGCGCACGCGATTCTCGAAAAGGGTAGCCCGCCAGACCACCGCGCCATCTACCGCTCGGCACGACGATTGGCTCTCTTGTTCGATAGCCTTGGTCAATCCGAAGAAGCCATCGATTTTTACCAAAAAGCAATAGCTGCTGGAACCGAGGTCGAAGACGTCCCCTATTCAGATATCGGAACCATGCTAAACAATGTCGCACTGATTCTCCGCAAATCCGGCCGCCAAAAGGCGGCCGAACCGTGTTACCTGCGCGCCTTGGAGATTTATGAGAAACAACTCGGACCTGACCACGCTGATGTGGCATCGGTGTTGAACAATCTGGCGGTATTTTACACTAACGAACGCCGATACACAGAAGCCGAGAAACTGCACCTTCGCGCCTTAGCGATCAGAGAGAACTTACAACCTCGGCCGACCGCCGATATCGCTCAGTCCAAATGCAATCTGGCGGTTGTCTATCATTCTCGCGGTGATTATGCGAAGGCGGCAGAACTTTATCAATCCTCACTCAAGAGCTGGGAACAAGTCGAGGACAAGCCTTCGAAGGATTACGAAATTGTCGTTTCCAATTATGCCGATCTCCTGCGTTCCCTTGGGCAAGCGCGCAAAGCACATCAGTTAGAGGTGCGCGCACGCAAGAAATTGGCGAGCTGAGTTATTCCCGCGGGATTGCTTCGATTCAGCTTGCAGCCACGCTGGCACACTCGCATTGTAAGTCCCCCGCTTTCTTGCTCGCGTGGCGGAACTGGCAGACGCGTACGGCTCAGGACCGTATGGGGCAACCCGTGGAGGTTCGAGTCCTCTCGCGAGCAGTTACTCTTGTCGTGCAGTCGACTCTCAGATCTACCGCAACGGCCCAATGTTAGTGGGGACTGCAGTTGCTTATTTCGAGCTGGCTTTCCTTCTGGCTGCCCAGCGAGCTTTCATTAGCTCGGAAAGTCTCTTCCGCCCGGCAGGTGTTAGCGCACCCTGTTTCCGGGTAGAAGTTTTCTGTTTTCCGCCCGCTTTCCTTCTTGCCGCCCAGCGCGCTTTCATTAGCTGGGAAAGCTTCCTTCGGCCAGCCGGTGTAAGCTGGCCTCTGCTTTTAGCAGGAGCTGCTGCTGCTGTTGCAGTGCCTCGCCTCTTTGCCCAACGAGCTCGGGCCGCCGCTGAAAGCTTCGCTCTTGTGGCAGGCGAGAAGAATCGCCCACTCGCAGTGGAAGCCGCGGGAGCCGTTGGCGTTTGAGGTCCCCCTCGCAAAAGAGAGGAAAGGCGTCGTTGCAGATTATCGATTTGCTGGCGAATTGAAATCGCTTCTTGTAGATCTTTAACAGATATGTCCATCCCGCTAGATAGCCGTAGTTGCTTAGTATGGCAATTAGTAATTTCGTGGTGAGTTCCCAGCCTTGTTCCTCAACGTTAGCTTGTTAGCTATGTCATGAGTCATAAGACGAAGTGCCTTAACAAATGCGCTGATGTTTCAGAGAGATTTCTGACATGAGTACCAAACCAGCGCACGTTCGCGAAATGTTCGGAGCGATTGCGACGCGCTACGATCTCGCGAACCACTTGCTTAGCTGCGGCATTGATTTCTACTGGCGAGCGCGCGCAGCTCAGATCGTCGAGGCCTGGCATCCGGCTACGATCGCTGATCTTGCGACCGGCACCGGAGATCTAGCGCTAGCACTACAAAAAAAATTGCCGCACGCTCAACTGACCGGTGTCGATTTTCTCCCGGAAATGCTTGAGCTTGCACGGCGCAAAGGGGTGCGGCGGGTGGTGCTTGCTGATGCGATGAAACTCCCGTTTGACGATGCGTCGTTCGACTGTGTGACTATCGCCTTTGGCCTGCGCAATCTGGAAAACTGCTCAGCCGCACTGACTGAAATGCGGCGCGTGCTTAACGCCAGGGGTCACCTGCTCGTGTTAGAATTCTCACTGCCAACAACGTCGGTCCTGCGCGCTGCTTACCGCTTTTACTTGCATCGGTGTCTGCCATTGCTTGGCTCGTTTCTAACACAAAAGAAAAGTGCCTATGACTATCTCGGCGATTCAATCGAAGAGTTTCCGAGTGGCAATGCAATGCGCGAACTGATGCAGGAAAACGGTTACGTGTCTGCCAGCTTTGAACGTTTGACCGGCGGGATCGTTACAATTTATACCGCTGCAAAATCGTAGGCATGATGTGACAAGCCAAACACGGAAAGTCCCTTGCCACCGCGCGCAAAGAGAGGTACAAAACTCGGCGTGATTGATTACATCCAAAAAGGTGGATTGTTGATGTGGCCCATTCTGGCCTGCAGCATTATCTCAATTGCTGTTTTTGCGGAGCGTCTTTTTTATTTTCATCGGGCGACCATCCATGTAGGCGAGTTCTTGAAAGGACTGTCGAACCTGATCCGTCGTCGCAATTTCGCTGAGGGTTTGCACGAGTCCGCCGGTACGACTGGGCCCGTGGCGCGAGTGATTCATGCTGCGCTAATCCGGCATGATGCGCCTCGGAGGGAATTACGCGATATCGTTCAGGAAGCGGCGCAACTGGAAGTCCCCAAGTTGGAGCGGTTTCTTCCCGTGCTTGCCACCATTGCTTTCCTGACGCCGTTGCTCGGGCTGCTTGGCACCGTTTCAGGGATGATCGATGCTTTCGGCACGATCGCCTCAAGCGGTGGTTATGCGACGGTGACGGAGCTTTCCGGTGGCGTTTATAAAAGTTTACTGACGACGGCGGCTGGGCTTGTCGTAGCGACACCAACATTTGTTGCCTACAGTTACCTTTCGTCTCGCGTAAATACCATGATGCATGACATGGAGCGCGCAGGCATTGAGATTGTCCACATGTTGGTCGAAAGCCGTCCAATTAGCGGCATCATCAGTTTCCAACAACCTGATGAGACGGTTCGTGAGATTGAAGCTCAGCGGGATCTTTGACGGCTAATCGGCTTTATTTGCTGGGTCGTTGAAGGCGAAAAACGTCATGGCATAACTGTGAAACTCAGCCGAACCACAAACTATAACTTCGGATGGCTTTTGATGATCGGGCTGGTCGATCTGGCTTTCCTGCTCTCTTTCTTTCTCTTGCTCAGTTCGAATTTTATCCTGCAACAAGGCATCTCAATCTCGATGCCGTTCTCGCGTTTTTCGCTCGGCCCGCAGAGCAATCAACAAATCATCAGTGTCACGGGCGGAGCAGTCCCCGCGATTTATTTTCAGGATCAGCGGGTCACCATGGAGCAGCTTGGGCCTTTACTCGATGCTGCCAAACGCAAGGACCAATCTGTTATTATCAAGGCTGACCGCTCTGTTTCGTATGAAACAGTCGCTGAAGTCACGAACGCTGCGCTCGAGCACGGCATCACGTCGGTTGCGCTCGCTGCAACTCCTCCACGATGAATAGCCTTGCTACGGAGATTGCAGCCGAACCACTTCTTTTCAGCTGGGATTTCCCTCGACGTCGAAAAACGATCCTCGCGGTTTTTCTAGTGCTGTCGTTGATGGCCCACGCCCTATGCTTTTATATTTTTCAAATTGTTTACCCGACTCCGGTCGCGCTTCTGCCGCCGCCGGGCCGCGTCACGTTTATTGCGTCGGACTCCGAAGAAGGCCGCTCGCTTCTGCGTTGGATTGATGCAGAAGATCCGGCGGTTGCTTTCACAACTCAGACTGCACCGGAAGCAAAGCTCGGCGCTTTGCCAAAGACTGAGCATCTGCCCTCCTATTCTGCAGTAAAACCAATTCTCAAAGAGCTCCCACCATTGAAACCGGATTTAAGGATTCCAACTTCCCAGCCACCGGGCCGCGTACATTCTGCTGCCCGGACAATGGCTTCAGCCAAAGGCATTCCCAGGACATACNTTTCTTTTTCCAAGGAACTCGATGAATTTGGCNCGCCGACNGTGCCACAAACTGGGTTCGCGATGTCGACTGAAGAAACACCNGCAACACTTCGGTTTCGCGTGGCAGTAAATGATTTGGGTGAAATTCGCTATTGCTTTCCGATTAACTCATCAGGTGATCCAGCGCTGGACGAACAGGCGCGCTTACAGGTCGTGCGAAGCCGTTTCTCACCAATCAGACAANCGGGCACCAAACCCGNCTCTTCGCTCGTTTGGGGTGTGGCTACAATTCAATGGGGCAGCGACGTNGCGCGCCCGCAGCAGGCACCGGCANCCACNGTCACGCCGTGATTCGCGTCAGTCTTGCTACTCTTGTCACGATTTATCTGCTGCTTTTTCTTGCGGCAGTGTTTCTATTCTGGATAGTGGGAGAATGGAACCGCCGGCGGCGAGAACGACGGTCTCTTCAGCACCGGTTGCGTTGCGTGATTTGCGCCTTCGAATTTGAGGATCGAACGGATGCGCTGCTTCCCCGGTGCCCACACTGCGGAAGTTTAAACGAACGATTCAGCATGGAGAACATTTAACATGGGAATGTGGATAGGCCGAAACCGCAAAGCTCGCGTGACTTACGGTTTCGATGAGATCGCGCTTGTGCCCGGGCGGGTGACGATCAACCCGAACGAAGTAGACATCACATTTCGTTTGCCTCGCAAAACCGCCGAACCCCTTGAGTTGAAGATTCCGATCCTCGCCAGCGCCATGGATGGAGTCGTTGACGTCGGCTTCGCCATCGCGATGAACAAATTGGGCGGTCTTGCCGTTTTGAACTTGGAAGGAGTGCAGACGCGCTACAAGAACCCGCAGGAAGTGCTGCAAAAAATCGTCGAGGCGAGTAAATCGGAGATTACCTCCTTGCTACAGCGAATTTACCAGGAACCCGTCCAGCAGGATCTCATCGCGGCGCGTGTGCGCCAAATCAAGGATGCCGGCGTTACAGCCGCAGTGAGTTCCATTCCTCAACGCGCAGCGGAATTTGGCAGGATCGCCCAAGAAGCCGGCGCGGACGTTTTCGTCGTGCAGAGCACGGTTTCTACCGTCCGTCACATTTCATCGGAGTACAAGTCGCTTGATCTTGAAAAATTTTGCCGCGAGATGCGTATTCCTGTGATCGTGGGGAACACAGTCGGCTACGATGTGACTTTCGAGATAATGGAGTGCGGGCCGGCTGCGGTCCTGGTTGGTGTCGGGCCCGGAGCTGCTTGCACTTCGCGTGGTGTACTCGGACTCGGGGTTCCACAGGTGACTGCCACCGTCGATTGCGCGGCAGCGCGAGACGCTTACTTCAAAAAAACTTCGCGGTACGTGCCGATTATAACCGACGGCGGCATGAGCAAAGGCGGTGACGTTTGTAAGGCGTTGGCTTGCGGCGCAGANGCAGTCATGGTGGGCAGCGCATTTGCCAAGGCACACGAAGCGCCAGGACGCGGNTACCATTGGGGCATGGCTACTCCGCACGCCAATCTTCCTCGTGGCACGCGCATCAAGGTGGGCGCGACCGGTTCATTGAAGCAAATTCTATTCGGCCCGGCCGAGGTTGACGATGGTAGCCAGAATCTCGTCGGCGCGATCACCACTTGCATGGGCAACGTGGGCGCACGCAATCTTCCTGAGTTCCAGCAAACTGAAATCATCATCGCGCCGTCGATCAGGACGGAAGGAAAACTCTTCCAGACTGTGCAAAACGTCGGCATGGGAACCAGCTGACGCTCGCACGTTTCAACTCAACTATATCGTCATGCCTGAGCGCAGAGTAGTTATCACCGGTATGGGTGTTATCACGCCGGTAGGCAACGACCTCGAAACGTTCTGGTCGAATCTAAAGAACGGCGTCAGCGGCATTCGGACGATCGACGCATTTGATACCACCGAATACGATTGCAAAATCGGCGGGCAAGTCCGCAATTTCGAGGTGAAACAGTTCTTCAAAAATCCAAAGGACGTACGGCGTACCGATCGCTTTACGCACCTTGCAATGGCCGCCGCAAAAATGGCAGTCGCGGACAGCGGAATCGATATCGAGAATTTGAAAGAACGCGACCGTTTCGGCGTAATCGTTAGCACTGGAATTGGTGGCCTGAAAACTTTGCAGGATCAGTTGCAAATCCTGTTGACGAGGGGACCTGGGCGAAACTCGCCTTTTACGATTCCAATGTTGATCAGTAACATGGCTGGCGGCGTGATCTCGATGGAGTTGGACCTGCGGGGGCCGAACCTCTGTATTGTTACCGCTTGCGCTACATCAAATAACGCCATCGGTGAATCCTGGCGGATCATCAAGTCTGGCGACGCCGATATCTTCCTCGCCGGGGGCGCCGAGGCGTCCATTGTTGAAATCGGCGTCGCAGGATTTTCAGCGATGAAGGCGCTTAGCACTCGAAACGATGAACCCGGGCGCGCCTCGCGCCCATTCGACCGGGACCGCGATGGTTTTGTGATGAGCGAAGGCTCAGGGGTCGTCGTCGTCGAAGAGCTGGAACACGCCCGGGCGCGCGGCGCAAAGATTTACTGTGAAATCACAGGATACGGAATCTCCGCTGATGCCTACCACATGACTGCGCCGCCTCCGGATGGCGAAGGCGCCGCGCGGGCCATGAAAATGGCGCTGAACCACGCGCGCGTCTCACCTGAGCAGGTTGATTACATAAACGCGCACGCTACTTCCACTGACATCGGCGATCTTTGCGAAACTCGCGCTATCAAGCAGATTTTCGGCGAATATGCAAACAAGGTCTCGATCAGTGCAACGAAATCGATGACCGGCCACTTGTTAGGCGGCGCCGGTGGAATAGAGATGGCCGCCTGCGCGCTGGCCATCCGCGACTCTGTGATTCCGCCGACCATCAATCTCGAAAATCCAGGCGAAGAATGCGATCTCGATTACACGCCTAATGTTGCCCGCGAAAAGAAAGTGCGGGTTGCACTCAATAATTCCTTTGGATTTGGCGGGCATAACGCGACCCTCGTCGCGAGCGCGTTTGAAGGTTAACATCCTCGCGGTGACCTGCGATTGCTACGCTGCATTCGCTTTGACTAGTCATTCGTCACTTGGCAGTGTTCACTATTCACTGTCGAATGCGGGCATAGCTTAATGGTAAAGTTCCAGCCTTCCAAGCTGGCCATGCGGGTTCGATTCCCGTTGCCCGCTTTTCCTTGTTCGCACGCAGCTTTTTAGGGATTGTTGACCCACTTGCGGCGCAGGTTGGTCGCTTCACGTCGGCGATTCGCGAAGAGTTTGGACTCACGCGCTGGACGCAAAGGCAATGTAATCGCGACTAGGGTGAAACTATCGTGAAGGCAACCTCGCTCGTGTCTGTCATCGATGGCGTCTCATGGTCGCGTATTCGCACCTTCGCCGTGGTCGTGGCAGGGCCGCGCACGTTCCACAAATACCACCCGGTGTCCTGTGCTTGGGTCACCATTCTTATCCACGTGGTGCCGTTGTCGGTGCTGTAATCAATGTCGACGGTGTTGCCGCTGGGGTTTTGTCGGCTCCAGTGGATGTTTTGATACTGCCCGATCGTCCACGAGTCTCCGCCGTTCGGCCTGAGCAGGGTGATGTACGGCCTGGGTTGAGCACTGCCCGGAGGAGTGCCCGTCTCCGCTAGTCCGAAGAAATTGAAGTTATAAGTGCCGGCGGGCAGAGGGTTGCCATGCGCATCGGTCAGATCGGCGTCAAGGAGGAGGCGTCCTGTATTCTGCTTGCCCAGTTGCCAGACCCGAAACGGCTTCCCGGTGTTCTTGTTACTGTCGACGCCGTTCGCGGAGACGAGCGTCCCTTGAAAGGTGCCCAAAGCATCGTCTCCCGTCACCCGGTAGAAGACCTTCGTCAGGTCGGCGCCAGAGTCGACGTAGGGGTGGAGCGGATAGCTCCAGCGGCCCCCGCGGGTGTAGGTGCCGGTCGGTGAAACCGGAATCGTCCCCGTTTCTTTATCGAACAGGTCGAACGTCAAACGCGAGACATTGCCGATCTTGAAAGTGCCATTGGCGGCGGGGTCGCCGCCCACTTGGTCGATACGCACGGTGGCACCCTCGGGAAGGTTGTGTTGACCCTCGCTGGTGATCCTGATCGGTGTGGTATTGCTGACGCTTCGGATGGCGTTGTAAAGGGTATCGCCGTTGGTCGAAGTCGCCGGACCCGAATATGGGAGCGAGACGTTTTTCACCGGACCATAGGGTGCCTGGATGCTCCATGGGTTCGTGTTGGTCAGGCCACCAGTCTCAGTAACGGTGAGCTGAAGTTGCGACGCCCCGCCGGCGCCGACATCGGCGGTGTCGTCATCCACGGAGAACCCGTAACCCGAGAATCCCAACTTTACATGAACGAACCAGACGAACGGATCGAGGTTGAAGACATTGAAGTCCTGTTTGCCGCGCTTGAGTGACGGATTGGGATACCAAACGACGTGTTTGTCGTTTTCGATCACATCCGGATATTTGGTGAAATCGCTCACTCCCCGCAGCACGGACTTGATCATGTCGCGGATCATCGACGTCACCAGATTGGCGTCGAACGACTTCTTCGCGTCATTGGTGAAGATGAATCCCATGTTGGCGCCGACAATGTCCTGCATGTATTTGGACACGCTGTCGTTGTTCGGGTGTCCGATCTGGTTCATCGAGGCCATGATCGAATAGACTTGCTGGGAGAATTCGTAGGGATCTTGCCACGGCGGCTCGTTGGAAAATTCGAATTTGTCACCGATCAATGGATATCCCGGGTCTCCTTCCTTGGTGGGGGTCCACAGCAGCGGATTCGAAGTCGGAGGCAGGAAGGTGAATGTCCCCCTAATGGAAGCGGTGTTCACTACCTGGCTCAGGATGACTGACTTTTTGTCGGTGGCGATTTGCAGGATCACAGCGTCGCCCTGGTGGCGACCCTCCTCGGTATCGGCGTTGTCCAGACCTGGGCCGGTTACGGCCATTCCCTGCACCAACTCGGGGTGCGCTTGGTTGAAAGTCAGCGTGGCCTCATTCTTCTCGATGGATGCGATGATCGGCGTCGGGACCGTGGGAGCGCCTGGCGTCTTGTCCTTCCAGTGCATCAGATAGTATTGCGCCCAGGAGTACCAGAGTTTGATCATGGCTTCGGAGGCATAGTCATCGACGGGCCGCTTGAACGTGAACGAGCATTCCGCGCTCGAGCCGACCAACGGTTTGCTCAAGGTGACCGTCCCCGCCGCTTTATCCACTTTGTCGACGGTAGTGCCATGCTGGATGGGATTGGGGATTTTGGGACACGTTGGGGCACACGCCGGCAGACACGCCTGGGAACAGTTCGGCGGGTTGCCCTCGACGAGGTAGCCCTTCGCAATAAAGGCGATCTCTTTGGGCTCGAGAAGGTTGAGGTGCAGGGTCGTGCTTCCCCGTTCATCCGGAGGCCCCCCCGCCCAGCCGACGCTGGCCTTGATCGGTGCGGTGCCGCCGCTCGAGAGCATGTACTTATCGTTCTGCCACTGTCCGTTGCCGTAACTGGTGGGCACCGCTTTGAGCGGGCTCTGCGCAAAAATATTGGCGCCGGACGGGATCTTGATGGGCGCGTCCGGGTCGTTGGTCGGGTTGGGAATGTTATAAAAGGGCCAGCCTTGCCTTTTGCTGCCGAAATACTCTCCGAGGAGCTCGTTGTCGCCCTTAGTGAATGCCCGGATCGCGGTCTGCAAGAAGTGGATCGTGTTGATGGCTCCGGTCCAACCGTAAATATCGGGATCCGACCCGGGGCCCCAGCCATTCCGGTTGGCATCCGGTCCAGTCCCGGATTTTTGGGGCACCACCCAGACGTCCGTTGCTTCCATCGCCAGCGGTAAATAGAGATTGTCGACATTGGAGACGTCGTAATTGATCAGCGTGACCAATTGATTGTCCGGAATTTCTCTGAAGGTTTTCGCCGTGATTTGCGGATTGACCAGGTAGCCGTGGTCGCGAATCGTCCACTCCGCGAGCTGATCCTCGGCATCGTCATTGGGAGCCTCGGCGATATTGGCCCGATACCACATCACGACGCCGTTCGGGATCGTGTCGCGGCTGGTTTGCGCATTAGCGATGGAGCGGTGCGCGGTAGGCCTGTATCTCAGGGGATTGGGGTCTGCGGTCGGGCTGAGATATTTGCCGTCCGTTCCAATCCCGATGCGGGCGCCATTCCAGAACACCAGCGGAAGGCTCACGAGAATGCTTTCATTCCGTTTTAGACCGAAGTAAAATTGTCCGGCCTTCTCGTAGCCGATGTAACCGCGGTATTCCTTGTCTGGCAGGTCGTAAGGATCGTACAAGCCCCTCCCGGGATCAGTCACGAGGAGTTTCGAATTCGGATCCCGCATGATCGGATACACTGTGTTGGCCGTGTTATTCGTGATCCTCAGGGTCTTCATCGGGACCGCGTTACCATCCGCATCGACCCCATACGTCAAAAACTCCCGGGTATTCGAACCCGGTGCGGCGGGATTCGGATCAAAGGGCTGAATACCATCGTCGGTATGCCCTCCGCCACGTCCTGTCGGCATCAGGTACGTGGAATCTTCGGCGTTCGCAGCCGAAGGAGCGAGAAAGCAAGCAGCGGTGACAACGGCGGCCGCCACAACAATCGCTCGGTTGAGGACCATGTGTATCGAGATCTTTTGTTTCATTCTTTTCGTTAACGTTGGATTGTTGAACCGGATTAACTGTCATCCAGTTCCACGCGGAACCGGGTGTCATTTTCGCGAGGCGCTTTGGAATAGCGGCGTCACTTCGGCTGACTCGAGGCTCCAGTTGGATCTGGGGGATCGCGCTAAACGTTGTCTCAGCAAAGATCCGGTCCCTACGGCTTATTCAGCCCTGCCGAAGATGAGGTGAAACTGTCGGATAACGTAATCTTATCGGATACGCGTTTTATGTACACTACGGCGCATGTCAAGCACAGGTTTAACGCCGACGTGTTTTTAGCTTATCCAAAAAGCACCAGAACAAACTTAAGCTCAACCTTCCATGCAGCGTATCCGTTCTGATTGGTCGCACGAGCCCCGCGGAAACGGTTCATCAGAATACGAGCCGTAACATCGACCATTTGTTTTTCGAACAATTTTTGGGCACGCGCTACGTAATCTGCGCGATTCGTGCAAACTCCCTGATTTGCAATTTATCCTTTAATGCGAGTTCACGCATGTTTGTGACGGAATCACGCAAAGCCGGGAAAAGTTCAAAGTGGGTTCGATTCCCACGTTGTCCGCTCATTATTTAGCCCGTGTCTTTTTCGAACAATTCTGTCGATCTTAGCAGTTCTTCGATGGCATCGGCCTCTTTCTTAACCCCGCGTTGCAGGAGTCCAATCATTTCGACGCCCTGAGGCGATAAAGTTTCTTCGCGCAGTAAGACTTCGAGCCCAAGCAACAGCGGCCCCAATGGCTCACGGAGTACGTGCGTAATGCGCTGAACAAATTTTGCATTGCTATGTACGCTCGGTTCCAGTCCGGCGTTCAACGGACGCACAGCTTCTTGACGTTCCTCAACGAATTGGACGGTCGCCTCAACAATCAGGTTGTCGAAAAAACATTCCACAATTCGCCGCGCGGCATTCTGTGGGTCAAAATCGAAACGTCGTTCCTCAGCGGCGAAGGCTTCAGGCCAGGTGTCAATGAAGTTCCGACGAATGACACAGATCTCGCGGATTAATTCATCCAGCCTGTAACCTTGCCGCCAGCGCTTCCAGCCATGCGCCCTGGCATCCTGTTTCGCCTCTAGTTTGATTTCCTTGGCGTCGGGTTCTTTAAGCAGAGCCGCGAGCTCCGTGCACAGCTCTGGGAGATGATCAAGAAGCTGTGTATAGGTAAGATTGTCCGAAGTCGAAATGTTTGGGTGCTGATCGACTGCGGCAATCCAGGATTGGAGAATTTGGTCCCTGTGGGCGAAAACAAAGTCGCCAAAACCAGCGACTGCTCCGACCGCAGATTTGCTCTGAGCGTAACGAGTGATGAAACGTAGCCCCCCTAATCTTCTTCGGAGGTCAATACCTCCGCGGCCTTAGGCGAAAGTAGTATATCCAAAAAATTCCAAGCCGAAAGACCGGATCTTGCGTTTGCACCGGGGAATAAACCGCGGACGGCAGGCGCGCGGTCAATACTTACGGGGTAAGGAAAATCTTCCCTGTGTAAGGATCTTCTACTGGAGTTCCCGGCGGAAAG
>Ga0065712_10068005_pt1 | contig 17365 bp, 12 predicted proteins | sample MisRhiReplicate1_FD_59099 | JGI IMG/M metagenome (GOLD analysis project Ga0065712, IMG submission 59099) | Miscanthus rhizosphere microbial communities from Kellogg Biological Station, MSU, sample Rhizosphere Soil Replicate 1: eDNA_1 v3... | ecosystem: Host-associated > Plants > Roots >...
CGATCGTCGTCATGAACTCATCGGCCCGGCCGCCGTTGATCGAGGTGACGCCAGTCGCGAACGTGTTGACGCCGGTCGGCACCGACCCACCCATGTTGCCGCCAACCACACCGGGCGCCAGTTGCGCGACCTGCGCGGCGCGCCGCCCGCTGAGCGGCGTATCGGCGATCTGCTCGGCGCGAACCGTGCGGCCGATCACTGATGTATCAACCAGCGTCGTTGCGGCCTGGACCTGAATCGTCTCGCTGAGGGCACCAACTTCGAGCGCGACGTCCACGCGGATGTTCAAGCCGGCATTCACCTGCACGCCGGACTTGGTGATCGGCTTGAAGCCGGAGAGCATGGCGGTGACCTGATACTCACCGACCGGCACGTTAGGAAACGTGTAGAGGCCGGCCGCGTTGGTGACAGCCTGGCGTGCGATCTTCGTCCCGACGTTGGTGAGCGTGACATCCACGCCCGGCAGGATGGCTCCGGTGGTGTCCTGCACCACGCCGGAGATAGTGGCCGAGTCGAACTGTGCATGCGCAGACGTCGCACACGCCAGGAACACACCGACAACGAGGGCGATGCGCCAGGTCATGATTCCTCCCGGGTGGATTTGCCCACCGTAGCCCCAAGGGCGAAGGCGGGACTGATATCTCAAAACGCGACGCTTTTATAACCCCAGCAGGTGCCGGAGTAAAGGAGATTGGAGGTGCGGCTAGCGGGGTGAAGCGCTATCGTATTGCGACCTAAAACGCCACACAGAGAGGCAGATCATGAGATTGGCTCCGCTTATTGCCATCATGGCCCTGCTGTCGTCTGCCGCCCCTGGCTACGCCCAGGGCGGGCAGGACTTCAGCAAGGTTGAAATCAAGACCAACAAAGTCACCGACAAGTTCTTCACACTCGACGGGCAGGGCGGCACGATCGGTGTGCTGATCGGCCCCGATGGCGTCTTCATGGTTGATACGCAGTTCGCACCGCTCAGCGACAAGATCGCGGCGGCGATCAAACAGCTCACGCCGCAACCGATCAAATTCGTCGTCAACACGCACGTGCACGGCGATCACACCGGAGGCGACGAGAACTTTGGCAGGATGGGCGCGACGATCATCTCGCGCGAGGAGCTGCGCTTCCGTCTGGCGCACCCCAATCCCGGAGCCAACGGCCAGCCCGGAGTGCCGACAGCGCCGGTCGGTCTGCCCAAACAGACGTATCGCAATCGCCTGACGCTGCACATGAACGGTGAGGAGATCCAGCTGATCGCGATCCCGCGCGCGCATACCGACGGCGACACGATGGTCTACTTCCCCGGCCTCGACATCATCATGACCGGTGATTTCTATCGTTCGATTCAGTATCCGAACGTCGATCGCGCCAACGGCGGATCACTGCAGGGTCTCATCGACGGACTCGGCGAGGTGATCGGACACGCGGGTCCGAACACGAAGATCATCCCTGGCCACGGCCCGAACGTGGATCGCAACGCTGTGGTCGCGCACCGCGACATGGCGATCGCTGTTCGTGATCGCGTGGCGGCACTGGTCGCGCAGGGAAGGAGCGAAGACGAAGTCGTTGCCGCCAAGGTCACTGCGGACCTCGACGGCAAGATTCAGCAGGCGGGCACAACTGGCGAACGCTTCGTCCGTCAGGCGTACGCCGACATCAAGGCGACGCGCTGAGGGTTACTGCCGGCCGCTGGGCGGGGCGTCGCCTCTGCCCCGTCCGCCGCGGCCGCGCCCGCCGCCGCCACCACCAAAGGATGGATAGGGCTTCGGGTTGATGAGCAGCCGATCGAGGAACAGATCGATCGACGCTGCCATCACCTCGACGGCGTCTGGCGCGTTGTTGTCAAACGCATGGTCGGCACCCTGAATCAGCGTCATCGTCGTCGGCACGTTGAGCGCTTGCAGTTTGCCGAAGAAGTCGATGCTGGACTGCACGGGGACGGTGCCGTCCTTGGTGCCATGAACGAAGATCGTCGGCGCGAAGGTGGCGCTGATGTACGAGGTCGGCGATGCCGCGGCGATGTTCTCGGGCGTCGCCTGTCCCTGTGGGAAGAGTCCCGTGGCGATCTGCGCGCTCGCCAGCGGATAAACACCGATGCAGGCATTGACGTCGGAGCTGACGCCGGCATTGCCGCCGTCACCTTCGAATTCCTTCTTGCCGTTCGTGCCTGCCGCCATCAGCGCAAGCATCCCGCCGGCCGAATACCCTGCCACCGCAATCTTGTTGGCATCGACGCCGAGCTTTGCGGCATTCGCGCGTGTCCAGCGAATCGCGGCCTTGACGTCATGAATCTGCGCCGGCCATGAACTCTGTTGCTGCAACCTGTAGTTGGCCGAAATGTTCGTGTAGCCCCGGGCACCGAGCGCCTTGACGTCATTCACGATGTAGCCGGCGTTCTTGTTCCCGACGAAGAAGCCGCCGCCAAACAGGTGGACGATGGCCATGCGTTTCGGCGTCACGCCTGCGGGCGGCTGATAGACGTCGAGCGTGAGGTCGATACTCCCGCCCTTGCCGAACACGATGTCCTTCTCGACGCGTAGGTTTCCCGTGTCTGGCGGCTGCCCCTGAGCGCTAACAGCCAGCGCTGAAAGCACGGGTGCTGCGGCCACCACGCTTGATGCCTTAACGAATCCGCGTCTCGTGAGTCGCGCCATCACTCCCCCCTGAGCGAGCAAGTAGAGCCGGGTCTTCAGACCCGCCGACTAAGCAGGGGATGATAGTCGATTTCTAGAAGGAGTACCGCAGCGAGAACTGAATCGTGCGCGGTCCCGCGGCGGTTCAGGCTACGTGTACGTGAAGGACTCAGGTGCCGCGTTTGGTTTCGATGTGGTCGACAACTTTTACACCGGGAGCGGCCACGACATGCTGCTGAAACCGTCGACCAGCAAAGGCGGGCACGGCTTCGATCCACAGCGCCCAGCCATGCACGCGTCGCTCATCCTGAATGGATCGGCCGTGCGCACGCGAGGAAGTCTCGGCCGCCGAATCCTTAGCGAAAATTCATCCGGCAACGTGTTTGCTCCTCCCGCCCCCCGCGGGGAGAAGGAGCGAGCACAATGCGGTTGCGCTTAATCGTCGGTCTCACCGTACTAGCCCTGTTCGGGTGTACTAAGGGGCAGTCGGCTCCAGGTACCACCGTCTCACCAACCGGACCATCCAACTTTGATGTCTCGGGTGTAGCCAGCTCGGCTGCCTCGGGCCGTACCGCAGCGTCAGTTCCGCGTGAGGTCATGGTGAACGCGAAAGATGCGTGCGATCCAGCCACCTTCAACGCGGCGCTGATGGACCCGAACGCATGCATGGGCCCCGGAGGCGGCGTGACGTTCGACCACTTCATCGACACGCTGATGCGAATGGGATCGATTGGCTCGTGGCACTTCGCTCCGCCGAGCGTACAGGTGCGAGTCGGTCAGACCTTTCTCGTGACCAACCGCGGCGGCGAAACCCATACGTTCACCGAGGTCGAAGAGTTCGGTGGCGGAAGAGTGCAACTGCTGAACGATCTGACGCACGCTGGGCCTCCGCGTCCCGAGTGTCTGGCACTCGAGCCTGATGACTTCATCGCTGCGGGAGCGACGTACAAGGAAGACATCGACGAGGCTGGCGTGGAGCATTACCAGTGCTGCATCCACCCGTGGATGCGTCTGGACGCCCACATCTCGGAGAAGTAATCGAGACGCTTAGAAGCCCTTACCCAACTGCTCCTGCAACTTGTCGCGATAGCCGCGGCTCAGGGGCAGTCGGGTGCCATTGCGCAGGACGACGACGTACTCGCCGTTGAACCAGGGCTGCAGTTCCTTGATGCGCTCGGTGTTGACGATGCGGGAGCGGTGGATGCGCACAAAGCGGCGTGTGTCGAGCCGCGCTTCCATGCGCGTCATCGTCTCGCGGAAGAGATGCGCTTCTTCACCGAGGTGCAGGCGGACGTAGTTGCCGGCCGCTTCGATCCAATCGAGATCGTCGGTACGGAGGAAGAACACGCGGCCGCCTGACTTCACGACGAGACGATCGAGCTTCGGCGCTTCGGGCTTGATGTCGTTGACGAGCGCGAGAAGACGGCGTCCGAGATCGCCGGCACGTCGCCGCTCGAGCGAGGCGCGCGCGTGCTTCAGCGTCTCACGAAACCGTTCGCGGCCGAACGGCTTGAGCAGATAGTCGAGCGCGTGGACCTCGAAGGCGCGCAGTGCGTACTCGTCGTAGGCGGTGATGAAGATCACGGTCGGCATGCGCTCGGCGCCAATCGCCTGGATGACGCCGAACGCATCGAGACCCGGCATCTGCACGTCGAGGAAGATCAGGTCCGGCGTGTGATGCTGGATTGCCGAGACTGCCTGTGGTCCGTCGCCGCACTCGGCGACCACTTCCACGTCTTCTTCCTGCTGCAGCAACGACAGCACCCGCTCCCGCGCAATGGGCTCGTCGTCCACAACCAGGGCTCGGATCTTGTTCACGCCACGCTCTCCATGTCGGATGGGTCGGACCCCAGCGCCAGCGACTGCCCCGTTCCCTCTGCGCTGAACGGAATGACGACAGTCACGAGCAGCCCCCCGCCGGGTGGGGTATTGCACTCGAAGCGATAGCGGTCGCCGTAGAGATGCTCGAGGCGCGACCGCGTGTTGGTCAGGCCAACACCTTTATGGAACGCATCGTTTGTAAGACCGACGCCGTTGTCGCGGACTTCGAGCCGAAGGTCCTGGCCGTCGCGACGCGCGATGATGTCCACACGTCCGCCGCCGATCTTCGGTCCGATCCCATGGCGCAGTGCGTTCTCGACGAGCGGCTGCAACACGAGATTGGGCACCGCGGCATCGAGCGTGTCGAGATCGACCTCGATGTGCACTTGAAGCCGATCGCCAAATCGGGTCTTTTCGATCTCGAGATACTTGCGGAGGAAGTCGAGCTCGTCCTTCAGCGAGACGTGCTGCGTGCCGACGCGATCGAGCGTCAGGCGCAGCAGATCGCTGAGTCGCTCGAGCATCGCATCAGCGGCTTCGGTATCGCGATGCATCAGCGCCGAGATCGTGTTCAGCGTGTTGAACAGAAAGTGCGGATGCAGTTGACGCTGCAGTGCCTGCAGGTTGGCTTCGGCAAGCCGCGTGCGCAGTTGCGCCGCGGTCAGCTCGCGCTCCTGCGACTGGCGATGGAAATCCAGTGCGTGACTGAAGCCGACGACGGCCCAGTAGGTCATCATCTCCCAGTCGAAGTTCAGGAAGAACAGCTCCTGAAAGTACATCCACCACGAGACGTCGCGGCCAGCGAACGCCTTCATGATCAGCACGCGACACGTGACGGCCAGCGCGGCATGCGCGAGCGTGAACACGACGACGCCGCCGGCGTGCATCGCGGCGGCGCGCTTCCATGTGTCGCGGCCGAACGGATAGCGCCTCGCCATCCACAACATGCCTGGCACGAGCACCGCCCACGCGTACCAATACGTGACGTTCAGCGCGAGCAGAATGTGGAAGGGCTGCTTCCGATCGGTGAAGAGGGTGATGTAGTTATACGCCTGCAAACCAGAGAAGATCCCGAGCGCCGTCGCGACCGCGAAGATCCGGAAAAGGCTGATGCGCCGCGAGGGCCAATCCATGAGTGAAATATCGGCCGAGCCCGGGCCGGCGTCAAGCGACGGGCGTGGGTCTGATTGCGAGCGTAACACCCGTTTATCAACCGGATCGCGGTGGTTAACATTCGTTCCAGCCATTCGTCACTCGCAAACCGTCATTCGTCCCACCGTTCGTCCCAGCAATTAGGGAAAAGCCTGCAGCCCCTTTTACGATGCTCGCGTGGCCATCATCCGCGTGAACGATCCGGAGGACCCGCGGCTCGAGACTTATCGCAACGTGCCCGATCCCGATCTGCTGGTCCGCGGCGGTCTCTTCGTGGCGGAAGGACGACTGGTGGTTAGACGGTTGATCGAGGGACAACGGTTCTCCGTGCAGTCGGTGATGGTGAACGACGCCGCTCTTGTCCCACTCCGTGAAGTATTGACGACCCGCGATGAGCTGCCGGTCTATGTCGTCCCGCAGGCGGTGATCGATGGGATCACCGGGTTCAATATCCATCGCGGATGTCTGGCGATCGCTGAACGCCCGCGTCCCCGCGACTGGCGCGACGTGATGCGCGGCGCGCGACGAGCCATCGCGCTCGAGCGGATTGCTAACGCCGACAATGTCGGCTCAGTATTCAGGAGCGCCGCGGCGTTTGGTGTAGATGCGGTGCTGCTCGAACGTACGTGCACCGACCCGCTTTATCGCAAGGCGATTCGAACGTCGATGGGAGCGGCGCTCTCGGTGCCGTTTGCGCGCACCGAACCGTGGCCGGACGCACTGCAAGAACTTTCGCGCGATGACTGGAACGTCGTTGCGATGACGACGTCGCGTGACGCGCCGCCGTTGAGTCAGATCGCGACGGACGTCTCAGCGCGTCCGTTCGTTGTGGTTGTCGGGCATGAGGGCGATGGTCTGAGTGAGGTCGCGCTCGCGGCGTGCACGCATCACGCGCGCATTCCCATGACGAACATCGTCGATTCGCTGAATGTCGCGACTGCGGCAGCGATCGCGCTGTACGAATTGAGCCAGGTCCTGTAGACCGAACGCTTTAGCGGGCGCGGTCGCCAGCGCGGCGCTGCTGAAGCAACTGACGCAACCCCGGACGCGTCGTCGCCGCCATGCGCAGATGGTCGTTGAACGCACGCTGGAGTTGAGGCAACTCGCCGCGAGTCGCGGCCACGACCTGCAAGCCGATACTGCCCATCTCGTCGGTCGATTCCTCACCCCACGTCACACGCACCGGAGGCCGGCTTGGATTGCGCTTGTTGGCCGCCGAGTTGTCGTAGCTGACCATCGCATCGAGGCGCGTGCCCTTGGGCAGCGTCACGAAGTCCTTGAAGCGATAGCGTTCCTGCCACGAGAAATCCCAGTCCTTGATCCAGAGCAGCGTCTTCACCGCGCCATCGGGCAGCGTCGCCGTCAGCTTCATTTCCTTTCCGAGGTAGTGCGCGTGCGCGCCAACGGAGAACGCCTTCACGTCGATCGGAATCACGAACGAATCCTGCAATGTGTAGCGCTCCTGCCCTGGCGGAATGTCGACCCCTTCGAATACGCCGAAGAGCGGTGGCAACTGGATCGTGGTGAATGCCTGCGTCGGCGGACCGGACGCGAAGTACAGGCCAACCGTGGACTTCTCCATCGCGACCTTGCCGGACGGATGGAAGTGCGTCGAGAGAATGAGATCGGATCCTTTCGGGAGCGGAAACGCAAGGCCATCCGGCAGTTCCAATGCGCGACCGCCAAGCGCCCAACCACCGAGACCACCCGCGACGCGCGCGATCGGATCGGCAGGTGGCTCGTTCGGGTCGCCGCCACCACCAAGCAGACCGGCAAGGCCGCGACCACCACCTGTTCGCGCACCGCCGAGTCTGACGCCACCACCCATGCTGCCGCGGAATCCCGGCCCCGGATCTTCCGCGTCGCGCTCGCGCGCTGCGCCGGTCGCATCGAGGAAGAACAAACTGTGATGCACAACCGCCCGCGCCGACGGACGGAAGTCGATCGCGCGCACCCACACGTCGCGATCGAGATTCAACGGGACGACGAAGCTGCGATACACGTCCGGCCCACTCGCCGGCACCTCGTACGCCTCGCTCATCGTCACCGCCAGGTCAGGAGCACCGAGCTGCCAGCCTTCGGTGAATTTCGGCAGCGGCGGTAGGAGCTTCGCATCGCCTTCGGGCGCGCCGTCGGCCACCCAGCGTTGGATCGTGTTGACCTCGGCGTCGGTCAGCTTTCGCGCGTTGGCAAACTCGACGTCGCCAGGTGCGGCCTTCCACGGCGGCATGACCCGCGACGCGGTCGCCGCGGCAATCGCCTTCGCCAGCGGCCGCGCATCGCGATACGACATCAGCTGAAACGGCGCCGCTTCTCCCGGTCGATGGCAGGTGGTGCAGTTGGCAAACAGGATCGGCGCGACGTGCTGACTGAAGGTGACGGGCCCTTGCGCCTGCGGAACCGCAGTTTCCTGATCGACAACGAAGGCGCCGACGAAGGCAGCAAGACCCAGAATCACAAGTCGCTGACACATCATGGGAATCTCCGACGTAGAGTGTAGCTGTGTCAGCGTCACAATGGGACGTCATTGGAATCGGCGAAAGCTCGATTGACGAAGTCATTCGCCTGCCAGGCGTCCTCGGTCCGAACGTCAAGCTGCCCGTCCCATCCAAGCAAATCCGCTACGGTGGGCAGGTCGCGACGACCCTGGCGACCTGCGCATCGTTTGGGCTTCGCGCGGCGCTTCTCGGCACGACGGGCGACGATGACGAGGTTGATGGACTGTGCAAGGCGCTGGACGATCGCGGCGTGGACACCACGCTGCTGATTCGGCGGCCGGTCCGCCATCGGCGCGCGTTGGTGCTGGTGAGCGAACAGACGGGAGATCGAGCGGTGGTGTGGGAGCGTGATACCCGGTTAGCGCTGACTCCTGGCGAGATCCCGCGCGAGACGATAGAGGCCTCCAGGCTTGTGCACGTCGACGATGTCGATGTGGAGGCGTCACTCGTCGCGGCGCGCATCGCATGCCAAGCCGGGATTCCTGTGACGAGTGACATCGATCAGATCACCGATCTCACACGCGAACTCATCGCAACGGTGACCGTGCCAATCTTCGCCGAGCACGTCCCGCGCGCGCTGACCGGTGAAGCCGATCCCGAGCGCGCACTCCGCGCGTTGCGCAAGACGCACAGCGGCCGACTCTGCGTGACACTCGGCTCGCGTGGGTCGATGCTGCTCGACGGCGATCAATTGCATTCCGTGCCTGCGCCCACAGTGCGCGCTGTTGATGCCACAGGTGCCGGCGATGTGTTTCGCGGAGCGTTCATCTACGCGCTGCTGCGCGGCGACAGCGCGGTGGACATCCTGCGCTTCGCCAACGGCGCCGCCGCCTTAAGCTGTACCCGCGAAGGGGCGCTCGACAGCGTGCCGACGCGACGCGAGGTCGAGGAGTTTCTCAAGGGCGAAGGGCAAAGGTCAAAGGGCAAAGGCTAGTGCTTCGACGAATGGTCGGCGTGGCGTCCGCCCTCGCACTCGCCTGGTCGTTGTTCGTCTGGGTCACCGGCGGTACCGTCCTCGCGCTCGCAGGGCTGCGCATTTCCTCGACCGATCCGGTGCGGCCGCTCAGTGCCGCCGCCATCCTGATCGCGATCTACGCCTTCACATCGGGCCGTCAGCGTCTCCATGAAGATGTCGCACTCGCGCGCCGACTCGCAGCGCCATCACTGATCGCCGCCGTGCTCGCTGCAGCAATCGGCGTCATCGCGTTCGCACAGTCGTCGTTCACCGCCTCCGGTGCCGACGCGTACGCCTACGTCACTCAGGCGGACCTGATGTTGTCCGGCAGGCTCACAGTGCCAGTCCCGATCTCCAACGACGTGCCATGGCCGCGACCGCTCTCCACCTTCGTCCCGTTTGGTTATTCCGCTGTCGCCAACAAGTCCGCGATCGCATCCGCTGTCGGACCGGGTCTTCCACTTCTCATGGCGCTGTTCAAAACGATCGGCGGCCACACTGCGCTCTTTCTCGTCGTGCCGATCGCTGCGGCATTGCTGGTGTGGTCAACGTTCGCGATCGGACGCGAGCTGGGATCATCGGCACTCGGCCTCGGTGCCGCGTGGCTCGTCGCAACAAGTCCGGCATTTCTGACGATGACCAAGGAGCCGATGAGCGACGTGCCGGCGGCGGCATTCTGGGCGCTGGCGACGTGGATGACGTGTCGTGTCCGCCGTCAGGCGGACTTGGTACAACGATCGCGTTCGAGCGCGGTGGTTGCGGGCGTGGCCGCGGCCACGGTCGTCTCTGGCGTGGCCGCCGCGATCGCGATCCTGATTCGCCCGAATCTCGTGCCGCTTGCGGCGGTGCTCGGTGCATCGATCGTGTGGCCGCGCACTGACCAATCCGTTCGCGATCGCGTGCGCTCGTTCGTCGTGTTCTCGGTGCCGGTCGTCATCGCGTGTCTGGCAATCGCCTGGATCAACCAGGCACTCTTCGGCTCACCCCTCGCGTCTGGCTATGGCGCAACCGGGCAACTCTTCTCGTTGGCGAACGTGCTGACCAACGTGCAGCGGTATGGCGGCTGGCTCGCTGAGACTCAGACACCGATCGTGTTCGGCGGTCTCCTCGCGTTGCTCGTGCCTTCATCGCGTTTCTGGTCGCGACCAGGCGCGTTGTTGCTGGCGGCGATCGCAGGCACGGTCTTCGCGATCTACGCCTTCTACATTCCGTTCGACGCATGGTGGTTCCTGCGTCTGTTGTTGCCCGCGTGGCCGGCGCTGTGCATCGGCACTGCGGCGGTGATCGTCGCTGTGTCACGACTCGCGGGCGCCCACGCTCGCGCAGTCCAGGCAGTCGCATGCGTCGCGCTCGGCCTCTACACCGCGTTCCTCGCGAGCAGACTGAACGTGTTTCCGGATAACGAGGGCGAGCGTCGCTACGCGACGGTTGCGCAACTCGTGCAGCAGGCGACGGAACCAACGAGCATCATCCTCGCGTCGATTCACGCAGGCCCGATTCGTTACTACGCGGGCCGCGACACGATGCGGTTCGACTTTCTCGATGAGGCCTGGCTCGATCGCGCGGTTGAATGGCTGACTGCTCAGGGCCGGCACCCCTACTTCCTCATCGAGGACTGGGAACGGCCGATCTTCGAGCGACGATTCGCGGCCATGAATGCGCTCGGCAGACTGGCCCTATCACCCGTGCTGGCATATCGCGCCTACGGCATTCCCGGAACGGTCTATTTGTTCGATCCGTCGAAACCATCGGCAAGCACGCTCGAGCCGGCTCCTATCCGCAATCCTCAACCCCGCTGCCCTTTGCCCGCATCACCCCCGGGGTTGAGCCTGAAAACCGACCAAGCCAACTTCTAACCGGCAGCCTCCGTCAAAGAGGCCGTTACCAAGAGAGTCTTGGTAACGGCGCCTAAAGAACAGCCGTGGCGGCTGAAGAACAGCCGGCCAGTCCGCCTTCGCCAAGGCTACGGCGAGACGGGCTTCGCCCGGAGGTATATGCCCGCGAAAACCCCGAACGCCCTGCTGCACGGAACGCTCGACGCCCTGATCCTCAAGACCTTGTCCGGCGGCCCCCGGCACGGCTATGCCATCGCCAAGTTCATCGAGGACGCCTCGGACGAGACGGTCATCGTCGAGGAAGGGTCGCTCTACCCCGCGCTGTATCGCATGGAGCGACGCGGATGGCTCGAGGCCGAATGGGGCGAATCGGAGCTCGGCCGTCGCGCCAAGCTCTATCGCCTGACGCGGCAAGGACGTGCGCAGCTCGAGGCCGAGACCAAAGCCTGGCGCCAGTTCGCGGCGGGAGTCTCCCGAATTCTGTTGGCGCAGTAGAGGGACCGGAGATGACGGAGAGAAGGGATCAACACGGAGCAACGGAGCAACGGAGTTCTTCTTTTAGCGCTGTGTTCTCCGTTTCTCCGTTGCTCCGTGTGAATCCGTTATCTCCGCAATCTTCGTTGTCTCGGCGGTGCACATTGCCATGAAACGCTCGCTTCGATCGTGGCTCTGGCGGGTGCCACTCGATCAGGAAGTGGACGAAGAGCTCGCCCTCCACGTCGAGCTTCGCACGCGCGAGCTCGTTGAGCACGGCCTCGACCCGAAGACCGCACGCGACATCGTCCTCTCCCGTATCGGTGATCTGGGGCAGCTCAAACGCACCTGTGTAGACCTTGGCAGAAAGCGAGATCGTGAGATGCGCTTCACGCAGTGGCTCGATGAACGCAAGGCCGATGTGACATTTGCGCTTCGGCAGCTGAAAGGCTCACCTGCCTTCACCGCGGTCGCGGTGCTGACGTTGGCGCTCGGCATCGGCGCGAACAGCGCAATCTTCGCGCTGGCCGACGCCACGTTGATCCGACCGCTTCCGTATCGACAACCCGATCGGCTGGTGATGATCTGGTCCCGCAATCCGACGGTGCCGCGGGCCGGCATCTCACCACTCGACCTCCGTGACTTCGAGCAGCAGTCGCCGTCGTTCGAGGCCCTCGCGGCCGTCTCCTTCGGCGCCGGTGGAGGTCCGCTCCTCGAAGGCCCGGATGGGTCGCTGCAGAGCGCCGACCGGCAGTCGGTGACCGCACGCTTCTTCGACGTCCTCGGCGTCGCACCTGTGGCCGGACGGACGTTCCTGCCTTCCGACGCGGCACAGGGCGCCGCGCCGGTGATCGTCATGGGCGAAGGGTTGTGGCGCAGACGTTTCAACGGCGATCCATCGCTCGTCGGACGACAGGTTCGCTTGAATGGCAGTCCGTTCACCGTCATCGGCATTGTCCGCGACACAATGCAGCTGCAACGGCCGGCGGAGGTCTGGGGGGTGATCGGGTCACTCGAGAACACGCCGCGCATGTTCAGGTTCCTGCAGACGATCGGTCGCATGAAGCCGGGCGTGACGCTCGACGCCGCCCAAGCCGATCTCGCCGTGATCGCCGGCCGGCTTGCACAGGCCTATCCAGAGACGAACAAGGACTGGAGCGTCCGCGTCGAACCGCTCCGCACCGGGGTGATGAGCCCGACGCTGCAGAACACATCACTCTTCCTGTTCGGCGTCGTCGGGTTCGTGCTGCTGCTCTGCTGCGCGAACGTCGCTAATCTTCTGCTGGCCCGCGGCAATATGCGCGCGCGTGAGCTGGCGGTTCGTGCCGCGCTCGGCGCCGGCCGATCGCGAATGGTGTCGCAGCTCCTGACCGAAAGCCTCGTGCTCGCGGCGATCGGCGGTCTCCTTGGTTTGACGATCGGCGCCGCCATCATCAATGGTGCGCCGCTGCTCATCCCGCCCGGCCTGCTTCCGGCCGCAGCGACGTTCACCTTCGACAGCCGTGTCGCGATCTTCTGCGCTGGCACAACGCTGACCGTCGGCATCCTCTTTGGGCTGGTCCCGGCATGGCAGGCCGCGCGCACGTCGCTGGTGCAGGCGATCTCCTCTGAGAGCCGATCCTCGACCAGCCGCGGCGGCCGCATGCGCCACGTGCTCGTCGCCGGCGAGGTTGCGGCCGCGGTCGTCCTGCTGTGCGGCGCAGGTCTGCTGTTGCGCACGCTGCTCGTCCTCGACAACGTCGACACCGGCTACCGCGCCGACGGCGACAGCGTGCTCACGCTCGACTTCAGCGTGCAGGGGCCTCGCCCGGGCAGCCGTTATCCGAACCTGCCATCGTTGATGCAGTTCTACGACGCGGCGACGCGGGAGATCCGCGCGATCCCCGGTGTTCGGAAGTTCGGATGGTCAACCGGTCTCCCCTACGGCACGACCGAAATTGGACGCTTGTCCATGGAGATCGTCGGCGATCCGCCTCTCGCCGCCGACGACCGTCCGCGTGCCGACTTTCAGGCCGCAGACGCCGGCTACTTCGCCACGATCGAGCTCCCGATCGTCACCGGCCGCGGCTTCACGGATCGCGATACCGGCGACAGCCCAAAAGTCTGCATCGTCAATGAAGCGTTCGTGCGCCGTTATCTTGGCGGACGCGATCCGATTGGCATGCGCATCAGGACCGCGGCAGTGGGCACACTCGTTCCGACCATGGAGCGAGAGGTCGTCGGCGTCGCGCGGCAACTCCCCGACCAGCAGGACGCACCCGAACCGCCGACGCAGTTGTTTGTGCCACTCACGCAGTTGCCGTTGGGTGACACCTACCTGGTGGTCCAGGCAACGGACGGACCAGTGCAGGCGCTCCTCGAACCAATCCGGCAGGCAGTGGCACGCATTGACCGGGATGTGCCCGTCAGACGCGAACGAACACTGACCGACCTCGCGCATCTGAACACGGCGCCGCATCGATTCCGCGCCGCGATCGTCGCCACCTTCTCCGTCCTCGCGTTGGTGTTAGCGATGGTCGGCATCTTTGGCGTGCTCGCCTATTCGGTTGAACAGCGCACGCGCGAGATCGGTGTGCGTATCGCGCTTGGAGCAACGGCGACCAACCTCCTGCGCCTGGTGATGGGCGGTGCCGCTCGTGTCGTCGCCATCGGCGGCGTCATCGGGCTTATTGCAGCGGCGCTGCTGGCCCGGACGATATCGTCGTTCTTCTTCGGCGTCGAACCATTCGATCCACCGACGTTTGGCGTGGTCGGCCTGATCCTCGCGTTGACCGCCGCGATCGCTACCGCAGCACCGGCATGGAAAGCGACACGCGTGGATCCAGTGGAGGCATTCAGGGCGGAGTAAATCAATTTGTGATTGGTGGTTGTTGATTGTCGATTCGTTGTTGATTGGTGATTTTCGAATGGTGAATAAGAAGGCGGTGCATTTCGACGACGCAACGGCGCCGCGGCGCAGCGCTCATCGCCGTCAATCACTCATCACCAATCGTCATTCAACAACGAATCACAGATCACCAATCACAGATCACCAATCGACGGTATGAGGCATTCCCTTCGTTCGTGGCTGTGGCGCGTGCCGCTCGACCAGGAGGTCGATGAGGAGCTCGCGCTGCACATCGAGCTGCGCACGCGCGAGCTTGTCGAGCGCGGGCTCGATCCCAAACGGGCGCGCGAGATCGTGCTGTCCCGCATCGGCGACCTCGGTCAGCTCAAACGAACCTGTGTAGACCTCGGCAGAAAGAGAGAGCGCGAGATGCGACTCACACGATTCATCGAAGAGTTCCGCGACGACGTGAGGCTGGCAATCCGGCAGTTGATGAAGGCACCGGGTTTCGCGATCGTCGCGACCATCACGCTGGCGCTCGGCATCGGCGTCAACAGCGCGATCTTCGCGCTGGTCGATGCGACGCTGCTGCGTCCGCTGCCCTTTCACGAACCCGAGCGTCTGGTTGCAGTGTGGGAGCGCACCGACCGCACGGCGCGCGGTTTCTCGTCACCGCTCAACATGACCGACTGGAACCAGCGCACGCGATCGTTCGAGCTGATCTCGGGATTTGTACCCGGCATGGGCGCCATGGTGACGAGCGGCAACGATGGCACGGCCGAGACAGTGTCGCGCCAATGGGTCCTTGCCGGGATCTTCGACGTCCTCGGCGTGAAGCCCGTCGCCGGCCGCTTGTTTCGTCCCGACGACAACGACCAGCAAAAGAATATGGTCGTCCTCAGCGAAGGCTTCTGGCGCACGCGGTACGGCGGGGATCCGTCGATCGTCGGCCGCGATGTCCGCTTCGATGGGGAGCCCTACACCGTCGTCGGCGTTGCGCCAAAGGAGTTCACGCTTCTCGGCGACACCGCGATGTGGGGACTGCGCTGGATTCCGAACAGGCCGCAGCTACGCGCCGCATACGGCTTCCAGGGCGTCGGCCGGCTTAAACCCGGCGTCACACTGGAACAGGCACAGGCCGACATCGACACTGTCGCCGCTGGATTGGCGAAGGAGTTTCCGCAGTCAAACACGGGCCGTGCCGTGTATCTGGAACCGCTGCATGACGCGTTCATTGGCCGCGATCTGCGCACGACATCGATTCTCTTCCTTGGCGTCGTCGGCTTCGTCCTGCTGATCTGCTGTGCAAACGTCGCCAATCTCCTGCTGGCACGCGCGACGGCACGGGCGCGCGAGCTCGCGATCCGATCGGCGATCGGCGCCCGCCGCGGTCGTGTCATTCGCCAGCTGCTCACCGAAAGCCTGGTACTCGCGGTGATCGGCGGAACGCTGGGCGTCGCGGTCGGCGCGGGCATTCTGAGAGCCGCACCATCCCTTCTGCCTGCGGGGCTGCTGCCGCCAATGGTCACCATCGCGTTTGACGCGCGAGTGCTCGCCTTCTGCGGCGTGGCGGCGCTGTTCGTCGGCATCCTGTTTGGGCTGGCACCGGCCTGGCAAGCGACGGGCGTGTCGGCGTCGCAGGTGCTGGCTGGTGAGGGGCGCGCGTCCACCGGACGCGGCGGCCGCATTCGCAACCTGCTCGTCGTCGCGGAAGTTGCAACCGCGGTGCTGTTGCTCTTCGGCGGCGGGCTCCTGCTTCGATCGTTGATGGCCGTGGAAAGTGTGGACCGTGGCTATCGGACCGAGGGTGCGGTGACGATGATGGTCGATCCGCTCGGGTCAACGTATCCGACTCCGGCGCGTCTGCTGCAGTTCTTCGACGAAGTCGAACGCGAAGTCAGAGCGATACCGGGGGTCCGCAACGTCGCATACACGAGCACGCTGCCGCTCGGCGCGTCCGACATCGGTCCGGCATCGTTCGAGATTGTCGGCGATCCGCCACCCGCTAATGGCCAGCGACCGGCGGCGTCCTTTCAACTCGTCAGTCACACGTACTTCGACACGCTTCGCATTCCGGTCGTGACCGGACGCGGGTTCACCGATCGCGACTCGCTCGACAGCCCACCTGTCTGCGTCGTCAGCGAGGCGTTCGTGCGCACGTATCTCGGTGGCCGGTCGCCAATCGGGCTGCGGATCGGGCTGCGGCCCGCGCAGATTCCACAAGCGAAACCAGACATCAGGGAGATCGTCGGCGTGGTCGGGCAAGTCAAAGATCGGCCCGACGAGATCGACGCGGTCGCGCAGGTGTACGTGCCGTTCGAGCAGCGCCCGGTCGACGACATCTATCTCGTCGCCGCGCCGCAATCGCCGGGGGTGGCAGGACTGGGAGCGTCGGTCCGCGCGGCGATCGATCGCGTGGATACGACCAAGCTCGTCAGCGTAACCACGATCCAGACCCTCGACGACATTGCGTGGGACGCGACGGGTCGGTACCGGTTCCGCGCCGTGCTGGTGATGACGTTCGCGATGCTGGCACTGATGCTGGCGATGGTCGGCGTCTTCGGCGTACTCGGATATGCGGTGCAGCAGCGTTCGCGCGAGTTCGGCGTGCGGATAGCACTCGGCGCCACCGGCCGCAACCTGCTGGCGCTCGTGCTCGGCAGCGCCGGACGGCTGGTCCTTGCCGGTGTCGCGATCGGTCTCGCGCTCGCGGTCGCGTCGGCGCGGACCATCTCGACGTTCCTGTTCGGTGTACCGCCACTCGATCCGGTGACGCTCGGCGCGGTTGTCGCGCTGCTCGTCGTGACGGCATCGATCGCCGTGGCGATGCCGGCGCTGCGCGCGTTGCGCGTCGATCCGGTGGAAGCGTTCCGCGCGGAGTAGATCGATCGTTGATTGGTGATTGTTGATCTTTGATTCGTTGTTGATTGTTGATTCGTGATTGGTGATTGAGCACGTTGCGGCGATGACCGCGTTCGACTCGCGCCACGCGTCAATCAACGATCACAAATCATCAATCAACAAGGAATCGACAATCACAAATCAACGATCTCAAATTGGTGACTATGCCCCGATCGCTTCAATCCTGGCTCTGGCGTGTCAGCGTCGCCCAAGAGGTCGACGAAGAGATCCAGTTCCACATCGAGATGCGCACGCGCGAGCTCATCGAGCGAGGG